>Ga0116229_10005070_pt1 | contig 21573 bp, 8 predicted proteins | sample S1TSphgellanicum_3_FD_87313 | JGI IMG/M metagenome (GOLD analysis project Ga0116229, IMG submission 87313) | Host-associated microbial communities from peat moss isolated from Minnesota, USA - S1T2_Fc - Sphagnum magellanicum MG | ecosystem: Host-associated > Plants > Peat moss > Unclassified...
AAAAATTCCGGCACTTTTGATTATTTCACGCTTGCGATCGTGGGCACTGAGAGCAGTAGCCGGAGCGATTATGCGAAGAGTGAAGACGACCTGGTCACCGAGCGTGGGGTGGCGGGTGATCCTAATGCGCTCGGCTATTTCGGCTATGCCTACTACGCGGCATACAAAGACCGGTTGAAAGTCGTTGCCATCGACAACGGCAAGGGCTGCGTATTACCGAGCCCGGCGGCGGTTGCGGATGGGACATATCAACCGCTCTCGCGGCCACTGTTTCTTTATGTCAATCAGGCGGCGGCTGCTCGTCCGGAGGTAAATGCGTTCGCACATTTTTATCTGGCGCCGGAAAACACTCGGTACGTGACAAAAATGGGCTACGTTCCGCTGCCAGATGCGGCCTTGGCAGCGGAAACCGTGCGATTTGAAAAGAAGGCAACCGGCTCTGTCCTCGGCGGCAAAGGTTCGGTCATCGGGGTTCCGCTCACTTCCTTCGACGATGACGAGAGGGACCAGATGAGATCCGCACTCGCACAATGAGGCCAATGCTGATCAATGGCTCACTGGGAAACCTCCGCTCCCGTTCACGAAACCTCGCACATCGACAACAGGAGTGGCTGGGTAATGGGTTTCGCTGCATTTTGTCACCTTTTCGTGCTGCCTTAACCGGCGGGCTTCCCCTATAACGGGGCTGCGGGCTCATCGCGAATGGCGCAGACGCGGAAACCGGCGCGTTCGTACAGACGAACGGCTGCGGGATGATCCCAGGTGTCCGTATGCAGCCAGATCCGCGTGGGGCTGTCGGGTGCCGCGGGTTTTTTGCATTGGGGTCCGGCCATTCTGCATCGGCTTGGGGCGTGAAGAATTACGCAAGACGCTCTAATTGAGTGGCGACTTCAAGCTCGTTCACTCAGAATCGACGCCTGCCAAGTAGTAGAACTAGATTATGAAAAAATCAGGATGAATCAGGCCCTGCTCACGAGTTTGGACGACGATGCCTGGGACGATCTGCTGAGCTTCATCGAAGAGCGGCGCGTGATTCCCATCATCGGCCCGGAACTGCTGCAAGTCAGCACTTCGACCGGCCCGCGGCTGCTCTATGATTGGCTAGCGGAAAAACTGGCCGCGCGCCTCAACGTCGATACGAGCGCGCTGCCGCGCCCCTACAACTTGAACGATGTGGTGTGCTGGTTCCTGTCAGCGCGGGGCCGGCGCGAAGAGGCCTACGTGCGTCTGCGCAGCATCGTCCGGGAGGCGAACTTCGAGCCGCCCGCGGCGCTGCGGAAGCTTGCGTCGATCACCGATTTCGATTTATTCGTGACCACGACATTCGATCCGCTGCTCGAGCAGGCCGTGAACCTCGAACGATTCGACGGCGCGCCGACGGCCGACGTCATCTCCTATTCACCCAATCGTGTCGCGGATCTGCCCTCGGAGCGCGACCGCCTGTCGCGCCCCGTCGTCTATCATTTGCTCGGGCGGCTGTCCGCATCGCCGACCTATGTGATCTCGGATGAAGATCTGCTGGAGTTCATCTGCGCTCTGCAGAGCGAGCATCTGGCGCCCGAAAAATTGTTTCACGAGCTCGAGCACAATCACCTGCTGTTCATCGGCAGCAATTTCACCAATTGGCTGGCGCGGTTGTTTTTGCGTATGGCGAAACGGCAGCGCCTCTCCGATCCGCGCGACGTCGGCGAAATCATGGCCGACGACACGACGAGCCAGGATGAGCGGCTGATGGCATTCTTGCAGCAGGTCAGCGTGCGCACCCGCATCTTCATGGGGGCGGAGCGCTTCGTCGAGGAGTTGCACGGGCGTTGGCAGGCGCGGCGCGGCTCCGCCGCGGCGGGCACGGTTTCGGCGGGACCGGCGCGCTTCCTGCCGCCCTTGCGGGAAATGCCGGACAACGCCGTGTTCTTGAGCTACGCACGGGAAGACCTCGCCGCCGTCCAGAAAATCAAGGCGGGACTCGAAGCGGCCGGCATCACGACCTGGTTCGACATGGATCGGCTGGAGGTGGGGGACGATTACGACCGCAAGATCCAGCGCAACATCGCCCGCTGTTCGTATTTCATCCCGGTCATCTCCGCGACGACCCAGCGGCGTCACGAGGCGTTCTTCCGGCGCGAGTGGAGCTATGCCATCGATCGCGTACGCAATATGGCGGACGGAGCTCTGTTCATCATGCCGGTGACGATCGATGCCACCGCCGCCGCCGAGGCCCTGGTCCCCGACAAGTTCAAAGCGCTGCATTTCACTCAGCTGCCGGGTGGCAGCGTGCCACCCGAGGTGGCGGAGCGTCTGCGCACCATTCTGAAGAGCCGATCCTCATGAATTCATTGGACACCCCGACGGCCGACGCATCGATGGTCGATGACAAGAACCCCTGGCTGGGTCTCGCCTCGTTTACCGAGGAGACGCGCGCCTACTTCTACGGGCGTGACGAAGAGGTTGCAGAGCTCGCGCGGCGGGTGCAGCGCAAATTGTTGACCGTGCTGTTCGGACAATCGGGCTTGGGAAAAACCTCGATACTGCGCGCGGGGATCGTGCCCAAGCTGCGCGGTCAGGGCTACTGCCCGGTCTACGTGCGCATCGATTACGCGCCCGGTACGCCGGAACCGGCCCAACAGATCAAGCTCGCGATCGCCGCGACCGCGAGGCGCGCCGGCGAATGGACTCAGGCCGGCGTCGCCGTGGAGGGCGAGTCGCTGTGGGAATTTCTGCACCATCGGGACGACGTGCTGCAGGATGAATCCGGCGCGACGCTGATACCGCTGTTGATCTTCGATCAGTTCGAGGAAATTTTCACGCTGGCGCAAACCGATGACTTCGGCCGTGCCCGCGCCCAGCGTTTCATCGCCGATCTCGCCGACCTGGTCGAGAACCGGCCGCCGCGCGAGCTCGAAGCACGCCTCGACGCCGACGACTCCACCGCGGAGCGGTTCGATTTTTCGCGCAGCGACTATCGTGTACTGATCTCGTTGCGCGAGGACTATCTCGCGCCGCTCGAAGGCCTGAAGTCCGCCATGCCGAGCATTACGCAAAATCGGCTGCGCCTCGCACCCATGACGGGCAAACAGGCGTTGGCCGCCGTGCAGCAACCGGGTGGGCGGCTAGTCACCGATGAAGTGGCCGCGGCCATCGTGCGCTTCGTCGCGGGCGGCGCCGAAATTGCCAATGCCGAGGTTGAACCGTCGCTGCTCTCGCTCATCTGCCGGGAGCTCAACGACACGCGCCTTGCACAGGGACGCGCCGAAATCTCTCTCGACCTGCTCGAGGGATCGCACGCCAGTATATTGAGCACGTTCTACGAGCGCTCGCTCGCCGATCAGGATCCCGCGGTTCGCCGGATCATCGAGGATGAGCTGCTGACGAGTTCGGGCTTTCGCGAAAACATCGCCGAGGAGCGGCTGCTCACGAGTTTCAAGGCCGTCGGGGCGACCGCGGCCACGCTGGCGACGCTCGTCAATCGCCGCTTGCTGCGCATCGAGGAGCGTCTCGACGTGCGCCGGGTCGAACTCACCCACGACGTGCTGTGCGGCGTGGTCAAGGCGAGCCGCGACCTGCGCCGTGAGCGGGAAGCTCGGGATGCCACCGAACGCCTGCTGATAGAACAGCGCGAACGGGAAACCGCCGCACGCAGAGCGCTGGTGCGCGCCCGGCAAATCGCGACGGGGTGCATAGTGCTTGCGCTCGCGGCCGTGCTCGCCGCGGTGCTCGCCATCGTGAGCACGCGGCGGGCCCACCAGGCGGAGGCCGCCGCGCAAGAAACGCGGGCCAACGCCGAACAGGCCCGCAATCAGGCCGAACACTTGATCAACTACCTGACCGATGATTTCGCGCGCGAGCTCGAGACTTTCGGGCGCCTCGATTTCGTCGCGAATGTGACCAAGCGGGAGATCGATTACTTCGACGACCTGCCCGTCTCGTTGAAAGGTCCGGAAACCGTGCGCAACGGTGCGCTCGCGATGGTCGACTATGCCCGCGCGAAGCGCGCGCTCGGCGACATCCGAACGGCGGGTGCGATGAGCGCCCGCGCCGTGGCGCTGCTCGAGGGGCTGCGCCAGGTCGGGGACACGTCGGATGCGACCACGATCGCGCTCGCGCGAGCCTACGAAATGAAGGGGCGGGTCTTCAGCAATCAGCAGGATCCGGCGACGCTGCCGACCTTGCGCCATGCGCTCGAACTCGTGCAGCCACTCGCCACGGGCAGCAAGGTGCTGCCCGCCGCGCGGCGCGCCTATGCGAAAATACTCACCGCGGTTGGCTTCGAAATGCAGGGCATCTCCACGGCGCGGGAGGAGACTCTCCATTATCTCGAACTGGCGATGCAGACCGATGCCGATCTCGGCGCGAAGGACGGGAAAGACCTCGAAGTCACCGTCGATTACGCCGAGGCCGCCGCCTGGCGCATGCAAATGCTCAGTCGTATGGGGAGACTCGCGGATGAAAGCGCGGTCGGCGCGGATGTGGAACCGTTGATAGCACGCGTTCTGGAGGTTCGCCCGAGTTATGGGGCGGCCCTGCATGCCTACCAGATCATCTTGAACAACCTAGCAACCATCGCGAAGGATGAGATGCGGCCGAGCGACACCTTGGCCCTCATCGCACGCTCCCAAGAAGTCTCACGAATCCAGATCAAGCTCGATCCCAACAATACCGTCGCCTACAATAACTACGGTGTCAGTTGGATAGATCGTGCCGACGTCGACTGGGAACTCGGCCGACTGCGCGATTCCCTCAAGGATATTGACCAGGCCCTGGAAATCGGCTCTCACGCAGCCCATGCGGGTTCCTGGTTCGTCCTGAATGCGCTGCAGCCGCGCGGCTCCCAGGCGCTGAATTATGCCGAGATGGGCGACCCGGCGGCGGCCGCAGGTGACTTACGCATCATGCGCGAAGCGGCGGCGCGTTTGCGGGACACCGAACCTTCAGGCAGTTCGGTGCCGATCCTCGCGACCAGCTTCACGCAGGACATGGCTGCAGAAATCGAGTTCGTACTGGGTGACATGCACTCGGCGGAGCGCGACGCGCTCGAAGCCGTGAAGGCGGTCCAAGATGTCAAGCCCGCCGCGGGATATCAAGACTACTTCAAGCGTTACCAGATCTTTTATTCCCAGTCGCTGATCGGGCAGGTGCGCTACCAGCAGGGCGCTTATGCGGACGCGGAGAAGACCCTGCGCTCGGCCGCCGCCACGCGCGCGACCTGGCCGGTCGAGAGCGACTCTGACAAGCGTGCTCTCGCCGATGTCGTGACCGTATACCTCGCCATGGCTGTCGCGCGCCAGCATCGGCTGAGCGAGGCGCAGTCGACGATCGCTCCGGTCGTGGCGATGCACCGCGAACTCGCGGCGCGGAACCACGGCGATAACACGCAGCGCATCGAAATGGCGCGCGCGCTGTATGCCGCGTCGCTGGCGGATCCGGCGCACCGAAACGCCTTGCTGACCGAGGCAGCAGGGCTGCTCGATTCGATCCCCGCGACGATGCGCGCCCTGCACAGCGTGACGCAGTTGCGAGGGTGGATCAGGAGCCCTGTGCCTTGACTTAGCCGGCGCTTACCGCGCCGGCCCCGCCTGTCAGCCGAAAGCCACGACCACTGTCGGCATTCCGCCGATGGAGGAACGCGCGGCACTGTGGTGTCATCGCGGCATCCCCCGCAAGTACCCAGGAATGATATGGCACACACGGTAGGCGAACTGTTGACAGGCATCCTGGCCGACATCGGAGCAAGCCAAGTCTTTGGCGTGGTGGGCGATGCCTTGAATCCTTTCACGGATGCCATCCGACGCGACAAGCGTATGCGGTGGATCGGCGTGCGTCACGAAGAGGGCGCGGCGCTCGCGGCCGCCGGCCAGGCAAAGCTCACGGGTCGACTCGGTGTGTGCGCGGGAACCACGGGTCCCGGGGCCACACATTTGCTGGCGGGCCTCTATGAGGCGAGCCACGATCACGCGCCCGTGCTCGCCATCGCCGGCGACGTGCCGACCAATCTCGGCGGCATCAGTTACCTGCAGGCGGCCGACCATGTGCAGGCGTTCCGCGATGCATGCGTATACGCCGCAACCATCGCCTCCGCCGATGCGGCGGCGGCGCAAATACACGAAGCCATTGCCGCCGCCTACGGCAATCGCGGCGTGGCCTTGCTCAATATTCCCCAGGACGTCTTCGAGGCAAAGACCTCGAGCAAGGCATCGAGTCTGGCGACGTTGCGGCAACGTCCGGAAACTGCGCCCGATGAGGCCGACCTCGACAGCGCCGCACGCATCATCGACGGCGGCGACTCCGTGGTCATCTTCGTCGGCAACGGTGCTCGGGCGGCCGCCGCGGAAGTCCGCGAGCTGGCGCAAGAGATTCAGGCACCCATCGTGCACACGTATCGAGCCTTGGATCTCTTTCCTTTCGACGATCGACAGGTCATCGGCGGTTTGGGGTTGATCGGCTCCAAAGCCGGATACGACGCAGTCCACGGTTGCGATGTGTTCGTGATGATCGGCAGTGACTACCCCTATAGCGACTACCTGCCACAGAAGGCGGCCGTGATACAAGTGGACGAAAGAGCGGAGGCGATCGGCCGCAGATTGCCGGTCGCGCAGGCGATCGTCGGTTCGAGCCGGCCGAGCGTTGCCGGACTACTGACCCGTGTGAAGCCCAAGACCAACGACCGGTTCTTGCGAGGGGCTCAACGGGACTGGGAGTCGTGGACCCGTATGCTCGATGAGAAGGCTGACCCCTTGCGCAGCGACGACCGCATTCATCCGCAAGCGCTGGCGCGCGTCGTCGGCGACTTGGCCGCGGACGATGCCATTTTTTGCGTGGACACGGGAGAGGTCACCTTATGGAGTGCAAACTGGTTGCGCCCGCGAGGCGGACAGCGGGTGACGGGCTCATTCAACAATGCCGCGGTGGGCACCGCTCTCGGAATGGCCAACGGGATACAGGCACTCGATAGGAATCGACAAGTGGTCGTCCTGTGCGGCGACGGGGGTTTCGCCATGTTGATGCAGGAATTCATCACCGCGGTCCAGCATGAACTGCCGATCAAGGTGTTCGTATTCAACAACGCCGGTTGGGGACTCGTGCATCTCGAAATGGAGGCGGCGGGGATGCCGGTCTTCAATCAAGGGGCGACGTTCAAGAATCCGGATTTCGCGATGTACGCGCTCGCGTGCGGAGCTCAGGGTTTCAAAATCGCGAAGCCGAATGAGCTCCACGATACAGTGGCGGAGGCCTTGCACGCGGCGGGACCGGTCATCGTCGACGTCACCGTCGATCCAACCGAGATACCGGCGATGCCGCATGTCAAAATCGAACAGGTGGCGAAGTTCGGCCTGGGCAAGATCCGCGAATTGGTCGGCGTCTGACCCCTGCACGGGAAATGCGCGCCCTGTACGGGAAACGCCCCACGCGACCGAATCTTTGAATCGCGCCACGCGACCGACTCGCGGCGCCACCCGCGACGGAGGTTGGCGTTACCCAGCCCTAAGCAGCGGCTCGGGCGGATTCCTCTCCGGCTGCGACGCGGCCCGATCTCGCCATGGCGGCGCACACGAAACGCAGTTTCTCGATCACAGGACCCGAGAGTACGAAGGGATACGCATCGGGCAGCCCTAGACCGCGTGTGAGATTGTTCAAGACGTAGCTCAAGGCATACCATTCGTTCACGAGTTGGTCGAAGTCGCCGATCCGCGCAGGCTCGGGCTTGTCGGGCCCGTCCAATATCGGCTCATCGGGTCGGGCGGGCTTCACCGACAATCCCACTTCGTGTGCCGTCTCCAAGGCATCGACCATGTGCATCACATGCGCCCATGACTCAGCCCAATCCTCCCATGGATGGGTCGATGCATAGGCGCTGATGAAATTGTTTTCCCAATCGGCCGGCGCACCCTTCTCGTAGTGCACCTTCAACGCCGCTTGGTAATCCGCGCGTTCGTCGCCGAACAACTGACGAAATTCCGCGACGTGCTCGCTGCCCTGGATCAGCCGATCCCAATAGTAATGGCCGATCTCGTGACGAAAATGACCCAGCAAGGTGCGGTAAGGTTCCCGATGCAGCAGACGCTGGGCCTCTCGGTGCACATCGTCAGCCTCTGCCACATTGATGGTGATGAGTCCGTTGTCATGACCCGTCAACACCCGGCCGCGATCGCCATTCACCGTCACGGTGTCGCTCATGAACTTGAATTCCAGCCCCTGGCCCGGGTCCTCTCGCTTGCCGAGCAGCGGCAGTCCCAGACTCAAGAGATCGAACATGAGGCGGCGCTTTGCGGTCTCCAATTTCAGCCACGCCTCTTTGTTGCCGGCCACGGCCAGATCCGGAATGGTATGAGTCAAGCCGCACGCGATGCACAAGGACTCCGGCGCGTCCGCCGGGATTGCCCAGTTGCACACGCCGTGATCGATGTAATTAGCGCACAGGCGATACCCCTTTCCGAGCGTCGCTCCCTGCGCGGGCGCGCCTTCGCTCTTGACCGGCACCCACAGGCTGTTCTCCTGTGGTTCGAGGCTTACCAGAGACATGCGCTCGGGGACGAATGCGAGGCTGTGTCCGCAAGCGAGACATTGGGTATTTTCGAAGAAAACCAGCGCTTGGCAGGCAGTACAGTGGAAGGTTTTCAACTTCATTCGCCTCTTCGAACAGAGACGAGGATTATCGATTCCTCTCGACGTCGCCGGCAGGGGAAGAACTCCGCCCGTCGGTGTACGTACCGTCTGACGCGCTTGCCCTACGAGCAGTGTCAACACCCACCGACAGCAAGGACGCCGCGATTCAGTAGCCTTGAGCTCAACGTAATTTTGGGAGATGCGACATGAACTCAAGAGTGACAGTGGCCGCAGTCGCGTTGATATTGGCAGCGGCAAATTGTGCAATGGCGCAAGCGCCGGGCGCGCCGGGAAACCCTGGCACACCTGGAAACCCTGGCACGCCTGGAAACCCAGGCTCACCGGGGACACCCGGTTCGCCAGGGACACCCGGTTCGCCAGGGACACCCGGTTCGCCAGGGACACCCGGTTCACCTGGCAAACCCGGAAGGCCCGGATCACCCGGTAAGCCCGGTAAACCCGGTAAAGCGGGATCACCGGGAACCCCAGGCTCGCCCGGAACCCCGGGATCCTCAGGTTCCCCCGGAACCCCCGGAAATCCCGGAGCCCCGGGAGCGCCAGGAATACCAGGTTCACCGGGATCGTCGCCGACTCCTTAGCGTTATAGCCCGGCTTTGCAGTCAGTCCGAGTGGTGATCGCGGTAGCGAGGTGGCAGTCGTAGCGAGGCCGTCGCAGGGCGACACCACCCGGACAAGACCCAGGTTTCCTAGCGGCCGCTAACCAGCCGTACTACAATCGTGCCGTCCCGAGCGCCATAAGTAGCTGATTTCAAAAAGACGGGGACTGATGTTGTCTGGCTGGCTGCTATCCGCATTGGCGGTTGCGTACCTGGGCTTTTTATTTGCGATCGCCTTTTACGGCGATCGCCACTCTATATATCCTTCCCGCCAGCGTTTGCGACCGTATATCTACGGCCTGGCGCTCGGCGTGTATTGCACATCATGGACGTTCTACGGCGCCGTAGGGACGGCCGTGCGCGAGGGCTGGGGCTACTTGCCGATCTACGTCGGCCCGACCTTGGTGTATTTATTGGCACTGCCGTTTCTCGAACGGCTGGTCGAAGTCGGCCGCGCCCACAAAGTCGGATCGATCGCCGATTTCATGGCGTCACGCTTCGGCAAGAGCCGCGCGCTCGCCGTGCTCGTGACGGTGATCGCCGTGACCGCGGTCATTCCCTACTTGGCGCTGCAGTACAAGGCCGTCGCGGCCAGCATCGCTGAACTGACGACCGCCCGCGCCGGACCTTCGCCCTGGTATCACGACACCGCCCTGGCGGTGGCGCTGCTCATGGCATTGTTCGCGGTGATGTTCGGTGCGCGGCGCGTCGATAACACCAAGCATCATGAAGGCTTGATGCTCGCGATCGCCTTCGAATCGCTGTTGAAGCTCACGGCTTTCGTCGCGGTCGGCGTGTACGCCTGGCTCGAACTCAAGGGACGTCCGTTCGTGCTCCCGGCGGCCCTCGAGGACGCCTCGACGATGTTCAACGGCAACGCATTCGTGGCGACTTTGCTGGCCGCCGCGGCCATCTTCTGCTTGCCCCGCCAGTTTCAAGTGAGCGTGATCGAGTGCGCGGACAGCGGCGATGTGCGCCGCGCGCGCTGGATCTTGCCGATCTACCTGGGGATGTTTTCGGTATTCGTCGTGCCCATCGTCGCGCTTGCCGTGAGCGGTGCGCACGCGGCGCCGGCCGGCTCGGACACGCTCATCTTGAGGCTGCCGCTCGATTACGGAGCCCCCTGGCTTGCCGTGCTGGTTTTTCTGGGAGGACTGTCGGCGGCCACCGCCATGGTCGTGGTGGCGAGCATCGCGCTCGCGACCATGATCTCGAACGACATCGCGGTGCCGGTGCTGTGGCATCGACGCCTCGAGGCGGGCGCCAGCCTCGGGCGCCGCATCCTTTGGTTGCGCCGCGTCGTGATCGTCGCGCTGGCGCTGCTGGCCTTCGCCTATTACCGGTTCACGACCGGGTCCGCGAGCCTCGCATCCATCGGGATGCTCGCGTTTGCCGCCGCGGCGCAGTTCGCACCGGGCATACTCGCCGCGCTGTACTGGGGTGGCGCCAGCCGTGCGGGCGTGTTCTGGGGAATGTTCGCCGGGTTCATCGCCTGGGGTTATCTGTTGTTGTTGCCGAATTTCATGGCCGGCAGCGTCATGCTGTCGCAGGAATTGGCGCCCCCGGAAGCGTTGGCCTGGCTCTGGCCGCGAGCGGTGGCGGATCATTCGAGCGTGGAGATAGCCGGGCCCGGGGCGCTCGCCTGCTTGACGTTGAACGTCGTGATCCTCGTGGCGGTGTCGTTGCTGCGCGGCGCCACTCTGCAGGAACGGCGCGCGGCACGAGTGTTCGCCAAACCCTCCGATGCCACCGAGCGGGGCATGCTGCACCACGTCGAACGCGTGCTGACCGGCTCGATCGGCTCATCCTCGGCCCGCATCATGCTGACGCATGCGCTCAAGCGTAAGGGACTCGATGTCGACGAAGTCGCGGAATTGCTCGACGAAACCTCCCAGGAATTGCGCTTCAGCCGTCAATTGTTGGCCGCGACGATGGAGAACGTCACGCAAGGCATCAGCGTCGTGGATGCCGACATGAACCTGGTCGCCTGGAATCACCGCTATCTCGAGATGTTCGATTATCCCCACGACATGGTCTATGTCGGGCGGCCGGTGGCCGATCTGATTCGCTGGAATGCGCAGCGCGGCGAATTCGGCCGGGTCGATCCGGAACAACAAGTGGCGAAGCGCCTGGCACACATGCGCGCAGGGACGGCCTACACCTTCGAGCGCGAACGCAGGAACGGCCAGGTATTCAGCATCAACGGTCAGCCGATGGCCGGCGGCGGATTCGTTTCCACCTATACGGACATCACAGAATACAAACGCACGGAGCAGGCGCTGCGCGAAGCGAAGCAGGAACTCGAGGCTCGAGTGGAGCAGCGCACCCGCGAACTATCCGACGCGCTCGACGCGCAGCGCGCCGCCAAATTGCAGGCCGAGGCGGCGAATATCGGCAAAACGCGTTTCGTGGCCGCCGCGAGCCACGATTTGCTGCAGCCCCTGAATGCCGCACGACTGTTTGCCGCGGCCCTCGAATCGCGCGTCGCGGCGCAACCGGAACTCTTGGAACTCGCCACCCGGATCGACGGGTCGATGCGGGCCGCCGAGGAACTGCTCAAGGATTTGCTCGACGTGGCCCAGCTCGATATCGGCGGTATGCGCCCGGACGTCAGCACCTTCTCGATCGCCGAATTGTTGGACGACTTGCGCCGCCAATATGCGCCTCTGGCGCTGTCGCGGTGCCTGCGCCTCGAGGTTTCCGGGTGCCGGGAATCGGTGCGCAGCGACCGCGCGCTGCTGCGCCGGATCCTGCAGAATTATTTGTCGAACGCGCTGCGCTACTGCAAGCGAGGGGGCGTGTTGATCGGTTGCCGGAGGCGGGGCGCCGAGCTCGAGATTTGCGTCTACGACACGGGGCCCGGCATTGCACCGCATCAACGCGAGCATCTCTACATCGAGTTCAGCCGCCTGGAGCAGGGTTCACCGTGGGGGGAGACGGGACTCGGGCTCGGACTGTCCATTTGCGATCGGCTTGCGCGGCTGTTGAACCATGAGTTGACATTGAAGAGCCAGCCGGGACACGGGTCGGTGTTCGGCGTGCGTGTACCGCGCGTCGTGGGGGCGAGGCGCCCCGAGCGCGTACGGCTGGCCGCCGCGGTGCCGGATACCGCGGGCCTGCGCGACTTCAAGGTGCTGGTCGTCGACAACGACCTCTCCATTCTCGATGCCATGCAGGCGCTCCTCGAGCAGTGGGGCGTAGAGGTGTTCAAGGCCCACCGCTCGAGCGAAGCGCTGCGGCTGATCGGCGGTGAGGTCATCGATGCGGTGCTCGCCGATTATCATCTGGGCGATGGCGGCAATGGGCTCGAGTTGATACATCGTTTCGCCGAACTTCGAGGCGCGCCGTGCGCCGCCGCTCTGATCACGGCGGATCACACAGCGGAACTCAACCGTGCTGCGCGCCGGGCGGGCGTGCCGCTGTTGCACAAGCCGCTTCGGCCGGCGGCGCTGCGGGCGCTGTTGTCGTCATTCAAATTGCGCTTGACGCGCGGTTCGGCCGCCTAGTTTCACTCGAGCTCTTCGGGTGGCGGCCGCAGCTGCGTCGAATCGGTCAGCAGCCTTCCGGCGAGGAGCACAGCCTGCGTGCGGTTGTCGGCTCCGAGCTTACGCAGGATGGCCGTCATATGCGCTTTCACGGTCGCCTCCGTGATGTCGAGTTCGTAGGCGATTTCCTTGTTGCGCTGCCCCGAACACAGCATGCCGAATACGCGAAACTGTTGCGCGGTGAGTTCCGCCATCCGCTGCGCAAAATCGAGCGCGGCGACATCCGTGAAACGCGCCGCGTGCGCACCCACACCCGCCGGCGGCACGAACTCGCCGCGCAGGACCGATGCGACGTTATGAGCGATGGTGGCGGCGTTGGCGGATTTCGATACGAAGCCCTGAGCCCCGAATGCCAACGCCTGTTGTACGGTCCGATGGTCATCCATGGCGGACACCACGATCACCGGCAACTCCGGATGCGAGCCGCGTAAATGCGACAGTGCACAGAAGCCGAACGCGCCGGGCAAGTTCAGGTCGAGCAGCAGCAGATCGGCATCCGGATGCCGCTCCAGAGTGTTGAACAGGCCGGCAACGCTGTCAGCCTCCAAGAACGTGCAGTTCGCGCAGGCGCTCCCGACGGCGCCCTTCAGCGCCGCGCGATATAGCGGGTGGTCATCGACGATGAGGACTGTGTAGTTCAAGTTGCCGGTCGACAGCGGCTTCGGCTTCCAGCCAGTCCTCGACTTCATGACCGGATTGGAAATTCCGGCTTTGGGCGCGGTAGTAGGCGGCTTCTTCGATCATTCTGCGCCGCTCCGCTTCAGACGGGCTCACACTCGGGCTCGAGATAGGCTGGGCGAATCGCAATGGATCGAAGTTCGGCGGCCTGGGCGGCAGAGGTTCGGTAAACGTCGAATCGTCCATATCGCCTTCTCGCACGTTACTTGACCGGCAATACGTGATCTTGACATCGAGTGAGGGTCCGCAGGATCAGCGTATTCCTACGATGCTGCCAGAATCCGCCGACAGACGCACGTCGAGCTCAATTGGCATATCAAATGAGTTTTGGTATAAGAAATTTACGCGGAGAATTCACCCGAGGGGCCATGAGCGTTCTACTAAATCCGCTGAATTCGCCGCTCGCTAATTACGCTCTCGGGGTGGCCTTGGCGGTGGCGGCTGCGCTCCTGCAATGGGCGATTCATCCCTGGGTGGGAAGCCACGTCCCTTTCTTGTTTTTCCTGCCGGCGCTGATCTTCGCCGCGACGACGCTCGGCCGCGGACCGGCGATCGTGGTCCTCGTCGTGGGCGGCCTGAACGGTGCGCTGCTGTCCCCACCGGCGGGGACTTTCAACGTCATGCACCCGCACGATCTCGCCGCAATCTGGGCGTACGCCGTGGTGGGCGCGCTGCTCGTTTTTTACGGTGGACACCTGCGGATCACGACGACGCGTGCCGCCTTGGCGGAGAAGCGGCTGGGGCTCGCCCAGGAAGACACCGGCATGGGAGTGTTCGAATTGGATTTCGTCGCCGGCACGGCGTACGTGTCGCCCAGTCTGTGTCAGATACTGGGTCAACCCTTACAGCCGAGTTCCGTCAGTCTCGATGAGTGGCTGGGGCGGTTGAATCAAGGCCATGTCGCCGACAGCCGGCGCGCCATGCAGGAACGGATAGCCAAGCGCGAGTTGACTTACGAACGCGAGCAGCGCGTCGAATTGCCGAACGGCGACGCGCGATGGTTGTTGCACCGTATCAGGCTCGAGGCGAGTGCGGAGGGAGAGTTGACGCAGGCGCGCGGCGCGACGGTCGACATCACCGCACGCAAACACGTCGATGCACTGCTGCAGACCGCGCAAGCCAAGTTGCAGCAGCAACTGCAGGATCTGGAGCGCCTCCACGGTTTCAATCAAAAGCTCGTGTCGGCGGGCAATGACTTCAAACCCGCCTTGCAGGGCCTACTCGATTTGCTGGTCAATCTGTACGGCACGCGACATGGTGTCGTGTCGCTGTGCGACCCCGTCGACAAGACCCTCGAACTCGTCGCGCAGTGCGGCTTCCGTACCGACACGCTGGACGACCTACCTTCCGCCCTCGGTTTGAACCGAAGGACGCGCGGCCGAATCTCGGAAGCGCACCAGGCGGTGGATGACGCCGACTACGAAGCGCTCATCATTCTGCATCGCGCGTTGACGGTGCAAGAAGGCTTGTACGGCATGCATAGCATGCCGCTGGTGAGCGGCGGCGGCGAGGTCATGGGAGTGATTTCCGTCATGTTCGAGGAGCCGCGCGAGGTGTCCGAGCGTGAAGTTCGGCTCGGCGAGGCGGGCGCGGCGACCGCTGCCGCGGTGGTCGAGCGCGAACGTGCGCGCATTTCGGCCGCGGAGAATGAACAGCGCTTCGCCGTCGCACTCGAATCCTCGGTCGTCCCGTTCAGCATTCTGACGCCGGTCAGGAACGGCGCCGGTAAAATCGTCGATTTTGAATGGACCTACTTGAATCCCGCGGCGGCGCGCGCGTTGGGACGCGAGGTCGAGGAGCTGACCGGTAGCCCCATCGGCGAGTTGCTGCCGAAAGTCTGGGATGTGCCCGGCTTGTTTGATCGCTATGTGGGAGTCGTCGAGCGCGGCGAACAGTGCCAGTTCGACGTGCTCACCAACGCCACGGGCCGCGGCGGATGGTTCAACGTGATCGCTTCGCCGCTGCAAGGTTCGGCGGCCGTGTGGTTCGCCAACATCAACGAGCGGAAGATCCAAGAGCAAAATCTGCACGATGCCGACCGACGCAAAGATGAGTTCCTGGCGATGCTCGCGCATGAGCTTCGCAACCCGCTCGCCCCGATTCGGCAAGCGGTACGCATCGCCCGATCCGGCGCCTCGAGCGAGGCCCAAAGGCGCTGGAGCCACGGGATCATCGAGCGGCAGGTGCAACTCATGTCGCTGTTGCTGGATGACATGCTCGATGTTTCGCGTATCGGGCGCGGCACGCTGTTGCTGCGCAAGTCCCGCGAATTTCTCGCCACGGTCATGGAAACGGCGATCGAAACGACCCGCCCGCACATCGAGGCCAAACGCCACCGCCTGGAAGTCGCATTGCCGGAGGAGCCGGTGGCGCTCGACATCGATCCGCTAAGGATCGCGCAAGTGATCGGTAATTTGTTGACCAATTCCGCGAAATATACGGAACCCGGCGGACTGATCCGCTTGACCGCGGTCGTGGAAGCCGATGAGGTCGTGATTCGGATTGCCGATAACGGCATCGGCCTGACCCCGGAGCAGGCGGCCCAAGTGTTCGAATTGTACTCGCAGGTTCCCGCGGCCATCGAAAAATCGGAGGGCGGACTCGGGTTGGGCCTGGCACTCTCCCGCGGACTCATCGAGTTGCACGGCGGACGAATCGAGGCATCGAGCCCCGGTCCCGGGCACGGCACCGAGGTCACGGTGCGACTGCCTCGTCATGGCGCCTCCGCGCAGGCCGGCGCCAGCGATCCAACGCCGGAGGCTCCCGTGCTCGCACGCTCGAGCAGGCCCGCGGTGCGCCGCATTCTGATCGCGGACGATAATGCGGACGCCGCGGATAGTTTGGCCGAATTGCTGCGCCTCGAGGGTCACGAGGTCCACGTTGCCTACGATGGCGAGCAAGCGCTGTCGATTTTTTCCGAGATCGATCCGGACGCGGCGCTTCTCGATGTGGGAATGCCGCGCCTGTCGGGCCTCGAGGTTGCACTCGCCATTCGCGGGCGCTCCTCCGGGCAACGCGCCACGCTGATTGCCGTGACCGGATGGGGCCAGGAACGCGACCGGCGCACCGCGCTGGAATCGGGATTCGACTATCATCTCATCAAGCCGATGCAGCCCGAGGATATCCAGGCGCTGATCGATGAAGGCCGCTCGAGGGCCGCCTCGCAGTCGATTTGAACCTGGCGGCGCGCGAACGCATGAATACGCCTTTCGATACGGTGCTGGCACGCGGGTCCGTGCGCGGGAAACTGCTCCGAGTGGTGCTATTGACCACCGCCATCGCGCTGTGCGTGACCGGCATCGCGCTGCTGACGCACGAATTGTACGTCTATCGAACCACCGGGGCCGCGGATCTGTCGACCGAGGCCACCATTCTCGCCTCTTCGACCGCTCCGGCGCTCGCCTTCGACGATCACACGGTGGCTGAACGCAATGTGGGCGCTCTGGCGGCAAGGCGACGCGTGATGGTTGCCGCGCTGTATTCAGCCAACGGGGCGGTCTACACATCTTTTGTGAGGCCTGGAGAGGCGCCGGCGCCGGCCAAGGCGCCGCCGCCGGGTGTCCAGATTTCCGGTGAACATATCGAGGTCGTACAGGCTGTGCAGCGCAACGGGGAGACGTTGGGCACCATCTATTTGCGCGCGCGATACGACGTCGCGGACAGAGTTGCGGCTTATCTCGGCATTTTCGTCCTGGTGATGCTGCTGAGCATGGTCGTTGCGCTGCTGCTGTCGCGACGGCTGCAGAAGGGCATCACCGAACCGCTCTATGCCATCGCCGCCGTGGCGCGCGAAATCGTGAGCGGCAGCGATTATTCGCTGCGCGCAACCAAGTTCTCCGACGATGAAGTCGGCGTCGTGGTCGACGCCTTCAACAAAATGCTGTCCGAGGTGCAGGCGCGCTCTCTCGCCCTGCGCGAAGCAGACCAGAAAAAAGATGAATTCTTGGCGACTCTCGCGCACGAGTTGCGCAATCCGCTCGCACCCATTCGCCACGCGGTGAAGCTCCTGGAGACGGACGGCGTCGAGGAACAAGCGCGGCAGTGGGCAAGGCAGGTCATCGCCCGGCAGGTGCAGCGGATGGCGCTGTTGCTGGACGATCTCCTCGAGGTGTCGCGCATCACTCGCGGCCGTCTCGAACTGAAGGTGGCCACGGTGGATCTCAAATCGCTGGTCGAAGCGGCGGTGGAGACGGCGCGACCGCTCATCGATTCGAAGCAGCATCAGCTGCAAATCGAACTCCCGCCGCAGCCTGTGATGTTGGCGGTCGACCCGCTGCGCGTTTCCCAGGCGCTGTCGAATCTATTGACCAACGCCGCTAAATACACCGACGCGCGCGGGCAGATCCGGCTCGCCGTCGCCGTGTCGCCGCAGGGGATGCGGTTTACCGTCCAAGACACCGGAATCGGCTTCGAGTCGGCGGCGTTGCCCGGTATGTTCGAGATGTTCTCGCAAGTCGACTCGGCGATCGCCCGCTCGGAGGGCGGATTGGGCATTGGTCTGGCGCTCGTGAAGGGCTTGGTCGCATTGCATGGTGGCCATGTGGAGGGGCTTAGCGCCGGCCTCGGAAAGGGCAGCGAATTCGTCATTTATTTGCCGCAGTCGGTCGTCGTTCCGAGTGCGGGAGAGCACGCTTTGCCGACGGCACGATGCCGGCAGGGCCATGACATTGCCATCAAGATATTGGTGGCGGACGACAACCGCGATGCCGCCGACAGTTTGGCGCTGTTGCTGGAAATGTCCGGACATGAAGTCGCGGTTGCGCACTCGGGCGAGGAGGCGTTGCGCATCGCGCGGCAACAGCTGCCGCATGCCATGATCCTCGACATCGGCATGCCGGACGTCACGGGCTATGAGGTGGCACGCCGCGTGCGAGCCGAATCCTGGGGCAGTGAGGTGTTGCTGATCGCAGCTACGGGCTGGGGACAAAAAGAGGACAAGGACCGTGCCAACGCAGCCGGTTTCGATCGCCACTTGACCAAGCCGGTGGATCCGGACGCGATTGACGACCTATTGCAAGAGTTCGTCAGCTCTCGCGGTACCGTTGCTTGATCCATGCCGGTAGCGCGACTCGGGCTCGCAAGTCAGAAACAGCCGACATCTAAATCCGCATTTGCCCTACTGCCCGGTGATCGTCAAATCGACGAATCTCCCACAAAACCCTCGTCCGGAGACGGGTGATGTACCAATCAACGCAGCTCGCATATCACGCGGGGTAGGTCCTCATCCGCCACTCCGTCATGGTAAGAAGTTCGTATTCGACGGCCCCTGAACTGGCGTTCCTGGTCGGGGGCGGAGCCCTGGGGGATTTGATCCGCACGCATGACTGGTCCGGCACCTCCCTGGGACCTCCGGCTGCATGGCCGCAGAGTCTGAAGGTCGCGATCCGAATCATGCTGTCGTCGCGTTACGCGATGTGGATGGCATGGGGCCCCGATCTCATCTTCTTCTGTAACGACGCGTATCTGCCCACCTTGGGCGACAAGAAGGGATGGCTCGGTGCCCGCTCCGACCGCGTATGGGCGGAAATTTGGCCGGACATCGGGCCACGCATCCATCGTGTTCTCAAGACGGGCGAGGCGACCTGGGATGAAGGACTGCTGCTATTTCTCGAACGCAGCGGCTTTGCCGAGGAGACCTACCATACCTTTTCGTACTCGCCGCTCGCGGATGACGATGGCACGATCACCGGCATGCTGTGTGTCGTCACGGAGGACACCAAGCGGGTCATCGATGAGCGTCGCTTGCGCGTCCTGCGCGATCTCGGATTGCGGTTGACCGACATTCGCACCGTGCAAGACGTGTGGAACGCCGTGGCGGAGTGTCTTAAAACCGAAGCGCAGGATCTGCCGTTCGCACTCGCGTACCGATGGACGTCGGATGCGAGTTCCAGCGCGAACTTGGAGCTGGCATGCGGGATATCGCGCGAGCACGTCGCGGCACCGGCGTCCATCCAACCGGCCAACGTCTCGTCTTGGCCATTGCACGCCTTACAGGGGCACTTGCAGCGAATCGAAACCCTGTCGGCGAAATACGGCGAATTGCCCACGGGTCCCTGGAACAAGCCTCCGGTCGAAGCGCTGTTGTTGCCGATCTCGTCACAGGGTCATGCGGATCGGATCGGCACCTTCATCGCGGGCCTGAATCCGTACCGCCCTCTGGATGCGGATTATCGCGGGTTCTTGACGCTGTTCGTGGGCCAGATCGCCGCGGCGCTTGCGAGTGCCAACGCGCATGCGGCGGAACGCGCGCGCGCGGAGGCTCTGTCGCAGATCGACAAAGCCAAGACAGCTTTCTTTTCGAATATCAGCCATGAATTTCGCACACCGCTCACATTGATGATCGGGCCCATCGAAGACGCGATCTACAAGCTCCGCCCGCAAGACGTCGAGCAACGCGAATTATTGAGCGTCGCTCATCGCAGCAGTTTGAGGCTGCTTCGCTTGGTCAACTCGCTGTTGGATTTCTCGCGCATCGAAGCCGGCCGCATGAACGCCCGATACCTAGCGACCGACTTGGCGGCATTTACCGCGGACCTCGCCGCCTCTTTTCGTTCAACCATCGAGAAAGCGAATTTGCGATTCGATGTGCGTTGCGGGCCCCTGAGCAATCCGGTGTGGGTCGACCACGATATGTGGGAGAAGATCGTACTCAACTTGCTGTCCAATGCCTTCAAGTTCACTTTTCGAGGCACCATCGGCGTTCATCTCGAGGAGATCGACGGTGCGGTGCGATTGAGCGTGCGGGACACGGGAACCGGTATTCCGTCCGCCGAGCTGCCTCGGCTGTTCGAGCGTTTCCACCGGGTCGACGGCGCGAAGGGACGATCCTACGAGGGCAGCGGGATTGGCCTGGCGCTGGTCCAAGAGCTCACCGCCTTGCACGGCGGACGGATCGTCGTGGACAGTGAACTCGGCTCCGGTTCGACTTTCAGCGTCATTCTGCCGTTTGGGTCCGCGCATCTGCCCGCTGACCGACTGTCCACGGAGACGGAGGCGGGACACAAATCGGTGCGCGCCGATTCCTACGTCGAAGAGGCCTTGGGCTGGCTGCCGATGCTCGCGGACGAAGGCGCGGCGCAGATATCAGCCGACGCCGAAGGGCCGCCGGTCGCGGGCCGGGTGTTGGTCGCGGACGATAATACCGACTTGCGCGGCTACATTTCGCGCCTGCTCAGCGCGCATGGCTATGTGGTCGAGACTGTACCGAACGGCAGGGCGGCGCTCAATGCCATCCATGCTGCGGTGCCCGATATCGTGGTCACGGACGTCATGATGCCGGAACTCGACGGGATCGGGTTGGTGCGTGAAATCCGCGCGGATGTCGCGCTGCGAGATTTGCCCGTCATCATGTTGTCGGCACGTGCGGGCGTGGAGGCTAAAATCGAGGGCTTGGCGGCCGCGGCGAACGACTATCTCACGAAGCCGTTTTCGGCTCGGGAACTGGTTGCGCGGGTGGGCGCCAACGTGGCGACCGCGAGAATTCGGCGCGAGGCCGCGGACAGCATTCAGGCGGCGCAGGCCGCGTTGCTGCGGGTCAATGACACCCTGGAACAACGCGTTACCGAGCGCACTTCGGAATTGCAGCTCTCGGAAGCGCGGCTGCGAGCGATCTTCGAAACCAGCTTCCAACTTCAAGGGCTATTGGCCCCCGACGGTACCTTGATCGACAGCAATGCGACTTCCCTCGAGGTCATCGGCGCATCGCGGGATCAAGTCTTGGGTAAGCGGTACTGGGAGACGCCGTGGTTCACGCAGACGGCGGAAATGTCCGAGTGGGTACGCAACGCCATCGACAGAGTGGCTGCGGGGGAGACCGTGCGCGGCGAAATCGCGCTCAATGTGCCCGCCGGCCTTCGCAACTTCGATTTCTCGCTACGCGCCGTGCATGACGATTCGGGAGGGATCCTGGCGCTCGTGCCGGAGGCGGTCGATATCACCGAGCGTCGCCACGCCGAAGAGCGGCTGCGGCAAGCGCAGAAAATCGAAGCCTTGGGCCGACTCACCGGGGGAGTGGCTCATGATTTCAACAATCTCTTGATGGTGATCTCCGGCGGACTGCAACTCCTGGAGCGCGGCATCGACGGCCCGAAGCGCCAGCGCATGTTCGACGGCATGCGTCAGGCGGTGGAACGCGG
>Ga0116229_10005071_pt1 | contig 21573 bp, 16 predicted proteins | sample S1TSphgellanicum_3_FD_87313 | JGI IMG/M metagenome (GOLD analysis project Ga0116229, IMG submission 87313) | Host-associated microbial communities from peat moss isolated from Minnesota, USA - S1T2_Fc - Sphagnum magellanicum MG | ecosystem: Host-associated > Plants > Peat moss > Unclassified...
CATCATCATCATCATCATCCTCATCAGGAGCTGCAAAATCATGTCTGCTGCAGCTGCTCTAATTCTGTGCATCATGACAATCATCAATGCAGCTGTGCTTATACCATGAGTCCAACATGTGCTGCAGCAGTAGCTCATCATCACCATCATCATCATCATCATCAACAGATCTGTATGACCAATTTGCAAAACAATAACTTTGACAATAATGCAGTTGAATCCAGCTGCAGCTTCTGTAATGTATGTGGCAGCATGGATCATGTTGTAACTCTGGGATTGCTGCCTGGAGAAGAGGAATTATCTCGCTAGTGACCAATTATGTCACTCTTGTAACATGAGTTGTATATAATTTATAGGTAGACCACAGTAGATCATGATGATCAGTACAGTGTTTTATTAGGAATTTCACTCATGTTTTGTGATAATTTTAGGTATTGTTAATCTGAGTTATTTCAAGGAATGGCAGGCTAGTTGAATTTTGCAAGTTTGTGAATGCTGTACTATCTAGAACATTTTTGACACTTTGCAAGCTCTGATGATCACATGAACAAGAAGTTGCTGTGGATCCAGTGTTTGAGGGTAAATTAATATTTTTGAAGTTTGAGGCTAACTTGAGAAGGAGAACTTTGTTCAGGAATGACAAACACTACCTGTCAGCTTTCTTCAGATTTCAAGCACACTACTGCTCAGGGGGTTGAATCCTCAGGTTCTTGACCCAAGGAAGAAACTAAGTTTCTTCTTTGATAAACAAAAAAAATAAATAAAAACAATAATAATCCAGGGATGATTTTTTTATAAAACTGGCTCCAAAAGATGTAGATTGTGTTGTTCTCAAGATACATTTAGGAGCCAAATTTTCACTTGTGAGAAGGTGGCTTACAACAGATAGATTGTGAAAATAATGGCCTTAATTTGGCAGATTTTGGAAAAAACATTTCTACATATGCAGATTTCTCCAAAAGGTTCCAGCCTTGGTGTGTGTTTTTTATTCAATTTTGTGATGTAGCCAATTTGGTGATCATCCATAAGCTGATTTAGCCAAATTTGGCTGTTAACAAAATATGAAAGGAAAAAAATATATATATCCCCTTATATTTCTGGCTACCTACTTGAACCATATTTAGAAATCTAGTAATTTTATAGATTTTCGTGAATTTTTTAAAAAACTTTGGATTAAAAGAAAATCATTGAATTTGAGGCAATAAATTCAAAGAATTCTTCTTCAGTGTGAAATTTCACACACACACAACAAAAAAGAATGGTGATTTGAGCATTTGGGAAGGTAGCTTAAGTATAACTTTCATATCTGGTCTATAGCCAAATTTGGCTAAATCTTCTTGTGATGATTACCTTTTGGGTCAGAAGATTGAAAAGGAAAACCCAAAAACCCTGAAGGGTGTATATTCCAGTGTTGGGCGGGTCTCTAGTTTTTATGATAACCATCGGGTCGGGGTATGAAACTATTTTGAAAGACCCGACTCAGTTCTTTTTTAAATTTTTATTTTCATATTTTCAAGACCCAGGCAAGGCTTCAAAAATTTGCAAAAAATAATTTTACCTAGGTTTCAAAGCACCAATTCTCTAACATGTGATACTAGTCGGTTTTCAAAGGCAATTTTCACATACTGGTTACTAGAAATTTTATTATCTCAAAAATTAACTTTTAATGTTCAAAAATAACAAAATTGCACAAAACATGAAAATTCTAAAAAAAATTCAACATATTATATGTCCACTATTTCATCTTATTCAAATGAACCTTCAAATTCTTCTAACTCCTTTTCAAAACCTATTTATTTTTTGAATTAACTCTACTAAATTGGAAGGTAGTTTACATCCATCTCTAGGATCACTTGGTCAACTTTTGCTTACAAAAATCGAATTTTTATGTTTCTGATTATAAATGACATTTCCTAAGATTTGTAAGTATGCCTGTTAAAGAACAAAATCTTTTTGTTTCAATTTGTGACCCTACAATGCTTAAGATTTGACAAGCCAAAAAACCAATTGTAAGAAACATGACTTCATGCTTTCCCCACCATTGAAGAGGGCACTTGATGTTTTTGGGATTCACTTGGTAATGTTTGAAAATCAATAATTCCCTAGTGACAAGTTCTTTTGATGGCTGACTTGTGGATTTAGTTTGTTGAAAATATCAAAGGGTGAAAGCACGATCAATTAGACATAGAAAGTAATAATTGTTCATGCAATCATATTTTTGCACATAAATGCAAGAAAGTAGAGTCAAAATATTTTCAATCATTATGAAACCATCATGTTGTTCAATAGTGGGTTTATAATTTGTTGTATACAAAGTTTGGGAAATTTTCGTATAATAAAAGTAGGTTAAAAATATTTTTGAAACATATTAGCCAAAATGTGTTCAAAAATACTTTTACATTAGAAAGGTTGATTCATTATTACTTTAAAAGTGATAGTTGAAAGCACATAAGTATATTTGAAAACAACAATATCCAAGAAAGTAGAAAAATTCATTTGCAGTTGTGAAAAATCTACTTAAATAGACATTAAACATGTAATTTTTTAATATCATTGGCATAAAGTCAAAGAACATGCCCATATTGATCATTGGAATAAATAATATTTTAAATTTTATTATATGAAGGTGTATTTTATGACTATTTTCCATTTATGTAAACAAGTATCACAAAGTGTTTAATTGATCATGCTTTAATTAATGTGATCCAAAACACCATAAACTTCACTTCTGATGTTGGAAGCAAAGAAAGATAATTCAAAAGCTATCCTAGAATCAACATTAATCAAATTGATTGGTGCAATTGGTTTTACAATTTCTTCCTTAAATTTTAAGCACATAGTAAAGGCACATTGTAATACATCAAAAAGTAACCAGTGGCTCTTAGATTGGTTCAAAACACAAGCAATCACAATGGGAGATAAAGAATCCACAATTATTTTAAAGATATGCTAAGTAAAAAGAGGAGGAACTCTTCCACTTATTCTAATAGTATTTTGCTTACTATAACAAAGAATAATTGCATCCTTCAATTACAAGGCTTCTTGAAACATAATAATTTTGTTAGCAAATCTGTAAAAAAATTTCAAATTCCAATGTTATAAGATTTAACTATAATAGATCAACAAGAAACAAAAAAGATAATAATTTAAAAAATAAATTGCAATAGATTAAATAATCACCTTGTTCATTGGAATATTTAACTTTCTTGGAGGCAAGTTAGAATCTGAACAAGCCTTGTTCCATTCTTTTTTACCCTTTCTAGATTTTTTAGGCCAAGTTATACATTTTTGCAAATCTAACTACGTAAATTTGATTGAAAGAAACTACAGATTCTTACAAACATTTTCATTAATAGTAACATAGTGGCATGTTTTGGAAAAATCATGGCCAAAACAAACACCTTAAAAAATTCCATCTAAATTAAAAACTTCACAATTTACAAAAGATTTTAAAGCAATTGTCATAGTATTTAAATTTGAGCCATCATCCTTAACATAGGCAATGATTTTGTTTCTTAGCCCATATTGATCAAACAATTTTGTCAAATTGTTAGTTAATGTTTGCCTAGTAATTTTTGTTGTTTCAAACAAACCAATAGTTATTTGTTTGGGTTGCCAATTAGATCCCAAAAAGTTTATAACAAGAGCAAATATATCATGCACACCCTTTGACATCCATAAGTCAAAACTTGCTATGGCACAAATACAATTTGTTAATTTTGGCAAAACATATATTTGTTTTGTTTTCTCCATCAAGTTTAAGTAATATTTCTTGAGAAAATTATTTTTTTAGAAAGGAACATTAATTCTAGGAGACAAATGTAATGTTAAACACTTAAACCATACATTTTCAACAAACTGTAATGGTAAGTTATTTTTCACAATCAAAAGGTCAAGGTCTTGCAAAAAGTTTTTTTGCTACACATCGTCCTTTTTGAAAAGTTCTTTTATAACAAAAAAAATAGATATTGCACTTGTTGGAACATTTGGCCTTTTTTTATAGGTTGTCTTTCAATAGTTCCTATTATTTCATAATTAATTTCTTCTTCAAAAAATTTCACAATTAAAGAATGATCTACATTTACTTGTTTTTTAAAAATAGTTATACCATAAGTTTTAGAATAAGTTATTAATCTTTTTCTTTCTTTAGTTCTTGCATTAGAAATATTTATTGCACTATCATAACATAAAATACATCTCATGGCTTGATGGGATGCAAAGATGCAACTTCAACTTCTTTCCCATCATTCACAATAAAATGCCCAACATAAAGAATTTTTATTATGCCCTTTCCAAAATTTTCTTTGATCATGTAATTTTTGTAAATTTTCTTCATTAATTTTTTCCCATTTTTTTCAGTTCTACTATTTTTTGTTTGCACATTTGCACATTCTCCTCTTTCCACATCTTTTTCAATGTCCATTTCATTTTTCATTTGTTTGATTTTTTTCAATCAAAATTTAATTTTCATTTTGATTTGACTCCCCCATTTTCTACCAGAATATTATTTTCCTTCAAGGAAAAAATAAAAAATGAGTATGTTTTTTGCCAAAATAATATTCTGTCAGCTATATGAAAATCAACATAAACATTTACAAAAAATTGAAAGAAAAAAATTTGCAATGTGCTCAAAAAATACACAATGAAATTATGCAAATGAAATGCAATGTGTATAATTAAATGTACAATATTCAAATAATTTGTACACAAAAAAAAAACACATTATTAACCACCATTTCCCAAAAACATGCATAATTAAAAAAACTCATCAATAAACAAAAATTGAACACAAAAATTCTCACCTTCCAAGTTTGGCCAAAAAGAATTTAAATTTGAAAAATTTGAATTTGGATTGCTCCTCCACACTCCACACCTGCAAAAGAGAAAAGGTGGGGGGGAGAAGTACCAATTTAAAACAAGAGGAGTAAAGTAGCACGATCAAACAAGAGGAGCAAAGAACAACAAAATCACAAGCATAACAAAGAGGTAGCTAAATAAAGAGGTTGAACAAGAAAAGCGGAGCAAGTTGAACAAGAGCTGTGGAATAGTAGGTCGGGTAAAACGAGCAAAATAGGTTGAGTAAGAGGAGCGGAACAACAAATTGAGTAAGAGGAGTAGCAGGTTGAACAAGAGGAATGGAACAACAAGTTTAGCAAGAAGAGTGGAGTAGCTTGAGCAAGATGAGAGGAGCAACATGTTAAGCAAGAAGAGCGAAGCAACATAAAAAAGCAAAGTAGAAGGTTGAGCAAGAGCAACACTAAACAAAGAAACTAATCAAGCACATTAAATTAAGCAAGAAAGAAAAGAATATCCAAGAAAATGAGACAAACTCACACACAATGAGTAAGCAACTCTAAAACACTTGCTTTATAGCAAGCAGCAAGTGGCGCTACTTGCTTGCTAAACCCTAAACCTAACTAAACCCTAAATTAATTATGAACTAAATATTGACTAAACAACCAAAGACTAAACCCTACTAACTGTTGACCTACTAACACCCTAATTAATTCTAAACTTTGAAACCCTGACCCTGATTTTTTTTTAATACCCTGCCAAGGTTTCAATAAAATTAAAATACGTATTTGATCAGGGTTTCAAAGGCCCAGTTCTCACATTATATGAAACCCTGCAGCCAGGTTTCATAAAGGGTATCACTCAATGTAATTCCTTTCAGGGATTCAAACCGAGAACCAGCTTGAAACCCTGTTTGATTCTCTCATTTTTTCTCCAACACTGGTATATTCACAGTCAAAGCAACCAAAAAGGATGTCAGACCAATGTAAGATCAAAGTCAAACAAACCAAAAAGGCTGTAGAGTCAAATACTGTGTAGAACACCCGTCAAAGAGGATTTCAACAAGCAACCAATAAACAAAAGTTTGATGTTCCCCTTGTGGTTTGCCCTCTCAGGTGGTTCTTTTGTGTTCTTGGAGGTGGGTCCTTCCATTTTGATCTTTGTATTCCCTCTATTTTGCATGCTTTGGTTTATTTATGATTGGCAGGGTTTCATCAAGTTTGTCTCTTATGGGAGCAAATGAGAGCTTATTTGTATACACATGGGGCTTCAGCCCCAATGTTAGTTCAGTCGTGGGTCTTAAATTTAGGAGTACATCCGTCTTGCTGCATTTCTTTTTTCAATGTCCGCCATTAGCCTGATTTTTCTAAAATACACTGAGTGATGCCTTAAACACATTTGGGGTGTGTAATGGACGTTACTGAACGATTCAGTAGCGTACATTACACACCCCAAGTGTGTCCAGGCAACAACAAAATGTGTCTAGTCTTCACCAGATACATTTAAATCAGGCAACTGGGCAGGAATGAGAAATGAAATGCAGCAGTACTTCTGTACTGCCACATTTAAGACCCATGGCTGATTTAATGTTGGGGAGTTACTTGCTTTCTCCAATGGTTTGGAGATTTTTGTTACCCGGTGAAGACCCTTGAAGTTAAGGGGCATGCATCACCCATGTAACTGTGGAAGAGAGCTGTGTTTCATGTATTCTATACTTTACCAGATTGAAAGCTTAACAATTGTCACAGCAGGAAAATTGTCCCAAGTGCATTTAAGGGTTGAACCCGAACGGATTAAAGTACCTAGGGAAGCAATTTGGAACATTCAAAAGCCCTTGTGTGCCAGTATGGTACACATAATTAAAAGGGCTTTTAAATGTTCCAAATATGTGGAATACTTTCTGTGCTCGATTTGATTGTTAGCTGGTTTCTATTCCCTGTAACATTTTATAATTAAAAAGGTGGTTTTTTCAATTTATTTAGAGCATCTCCACCTACACCCCTTATCCAGGCCTCTATCACTGTGTACTGGATGAAATAACACTGAATGAAACATAGAGTATTCATTGACGCAATCATTGTGGTCAACCAATCCAATACTATTGGCATTTTTGTTGATCATTGTATTTATCTTGTGAATATATACAGCTCCAAATGGAGCATTATTTGGCTCTAGCTTTCAAAAAGGACTTCTGGTCCTGGTTCCAATTTTTTTTCTAGAATTTGGTAGAACCTCTTGTTCCAATTAAAGCTATTACAAAAAAATTGATGGAACTGATGAATGTAACAAACATTCTTGATTGGTTCTTGATTTTTAGAAGACTCATTGAACCAAAGTCTAGAATTCCTTTATAAAGTGGAAAACCTTTTGATTTCAGGTCAATGAAATACTCTAAAAATAAAAACCCATCGATTTTGGTGTCAAGTCCAATGTTTTAGACTGTTGATTCTCATTTAAACGATTTTTAAGCTTTATGACACCGATCAACACTGGGTTCATGCCAGTGTTGGGCGGTTTTCAAATGCTGCCCCGGTTCTCTATCCGGTGAGAACCGATTGACACTTTTAAATGTGAGAACAGACTGACCCTTCTTAATGTGAGAACCGAACTTCAAACCGACCTCAGGTTCTCACCTGATCGAGAACCGGTTATAAGAACCGATTCAAATGTATACATGTATACTTTTTTGGAGAACCGGACAGGTTCTCTCACAGAAATCAAATCCGGTTCTTAGAGTTCTCTGTATCATTTATTGGTTCCTCTTGTGCTTCTTCACTTACGACTGCTACTCTTCTCCTGTTGCTATTACTTTGTTTCTTATACTGCTATTACTCTTCTCTTTATTACTATTACTTTTTTCCCATTGCTTTTTTCTCATTGCTTTTATTCTTTTCCTGTTGCTGTTGCTTTTCTTGCATGATGTTGCTTTTTTCGTGTGATGAAGTAATTGAATTATTAAAACTGATTTTAATTAATGAAAATTTTAATAATCAGGTTGTGAAAACTGGTTGTCGTTGTATATATATGAGAACCGACTTATCTGAGAACCGGGTGCGTTTGAATTTTTTTTGGGTAGCCTGATCGGTTCTCACCAGCCCAAATTTGTTTATATATTAGAGAATCAATGAGGTTCTTACAACATGAGTGAGAGAACCGAAACCGGAGGGTTCTCACAAAAAAGCGAGAACCATCGAAAACTGGTTTATGCCTGGTTTCAGGTTTCGGATTGTTTTTAAACAATTGAAGTTGCATTTCAACTCATCCTCCTTGGGAGTGTGCCTATTGACCATATATATATATATGTAAAGGCTTCATAGGCCTTGATTTGCCTTTGGGATCCCCATGAAACATGATCTTCACTTTGACACAGGATGCAACTCTTTGCCTTCAATGATATTTACCCTCATTTGTTTCAGCTTTGGTGACTTGTATGGCTGTAGTAATGTCCAAATTTGTTTAGATTGAGTTTAACACTATTTAAAGGTTGGATTGCATCTGACATATTTTTTATGAAGGCCATTTTAGTGTTGCAAATAGAGATGCATGCCTTTAAATATTAAAGCTTCATAAGCTAGGACCTAAGACCCTAACAATAATCTAACCCTTTGACCCAAGCCTTGGAAAAAAAAACTCCAAACTTGTCAGGTCTCATTTTGCAAAAGGTCCAGGTTCACATATACCCGCAATGTCCAGTTCTAAGGCAGCCCAGTTCAAGTCCACGAAGACAGGCCAAAGGTCTGTTTCTTCAACTTGGGTCCAGATGTGGGCACAGAAACCGGGCCAACACTAGTAACAACAGAGTTCCCCAACCACCAACCCAATGACCCATCCAAAGAACCAGTAAGACCCTGATTATTGAACATAAATGGGCCTACACACTGACTGGTATTGGATATTGAAGGCAACACCAAGACATTTAAGTACCCAAATTATGACCGCATTGTATAACTGGGATCTTGATTAATATCATGGATGAGAACATGATCTAGAGAAATGAATTGAAACCCACAATTACTTGCAATTAAGTTAGCTGCACAATGAAATTGTAAACAGGTTTAAATTTATATGGCTACCACCTTTAGATGGCTACAACCATACCCATTGTTCACTAAGGAGCAACTTTCAATAATTCCAAAAACAGCAGGTTGCAATTAATTGATTATTCACCCAAATTTAAGTCACTACTATCTAAATCAGTTGATGACAAATTGGTCCATGCAATATCAATTAATAATTTATAACTATATCTAGAAAAGAAACCCTGCATGATGGAATAAGAGCATCAGATTTGGAATTACATTAATTAATCATGGGTTGCAAGATTAGTGATATTATTATTAGTGATTGACCTAGCCACTACTTAGACTAGAATCTTAGAAATTAGTTCGATTAGAGGGAGGCGCAATTGGCGGAGGCTAATCCCAATCGCTGATTGACGTTGTCGAAGACCAAGAGATGGTCTTGTTGTTGTAGGTTGCCAATGACGCTGAAGTCGGTGACGGCGCCCAACATCGCCAAACACTTGACGTCGCCTTCCGCCGATAGGAACATACTCGTGGCAGGGGAGTACAACTGCACGTCGTTGTCGAAATAAATCACCATTTCCGGCAACACTGCGCTCGGATGGCTGCTAGTGTCGTAACAGAGGTCCAGACCGTAGCCGCCCCCGGTTGCGATCGGGAAATCTATGGCGGATCGGTAAGCCTGCAGATCAGGATTGTATACAACTTAGATTGTTGAAATCACATACATGATGAATATACATATACATACTCATGCAACAAGAAATTCTAGATATCATGATAACGAGAACCCGCGAGTCGAGTGCAGTCTTGCATGACGGTACTCGGATTTCATGATGACCCAAAGTTGAAGATTTTCATATACAGCTACCTAGATATGCATGGGCATACTTGAACTGTAGTTTTTTTCAGGGTGCACTATGTAACCAGCTTCGAGGAATTGTCGTGCACGAGGGCTTGGCAGCTCATGAAGGTTCAGGGTTTAGGATTGAAGGAATTTTCTAAAGTGCAGCATGCATGCAAACAATTGAATGAAATGTTGGGAATTGAAGTGACTGATGATGATCAGTCATACCTGCAGGATTAAGGTATACACGTTGCTGTTCCATATAGTGAGGGTGGTCCCGGAGTCGAAGATGACGCCACCATTTCCGACCGTGTTGATGGTGAAGTTTTGGGCTGAGAGACCGGCAATCATTTGACCACCAACACTGATACCATTGACACCAACATAATAGAAAGTTGGGTGCTTAGGGTTATTAATGAGCGGCGTGTATTTCAAGCCAGCTGCGCTGGTACTAGTCTGTGCAGCAGCAATATCTCCGAAGAAAATGGGGCTTGTCTTAGTGGCGGAGGTCTCCAAATTCACCAAGCAGTAAGAGAACTTGTCGGAGATAGAAGGGCTGAGCTGAGAGGGGAGAGACACGGCACCCCTTCCCAGTCCCACAATCCCGCCGGCTCCAGCGAAGCTTCCACTATTCATCTGGCCACAGCCGAATGCAATCTGGGGCAGACTGCGAAGCTTTCCTCCGCTGGATTCTAGGGTGAGGATTTCATAGGAGAAGGCTCCAATTGTCATGGACCCATCTCCATACTCGTACTCGTACTTGCAGCTGGATTTCGCACATGACTGTATCGGAAGATCCTGGAAAGATCCACAAGCATGATCAATAGGCGAACTTAGAAAACTAGAATCCACAGTCTCTTGTCACTAATCAAATCAGTAGAATAAAATCAGGCAGAATATGAGCTCGACAGTACACTACTCGCTGAAGTAAGCGATCAACCAGTAATGAATTGTGCAGTGGAAGCTGCTGTACCAGGCACAGTCTGTCATCGCAACTCGCCGTCCTATATGTTTTCGATTTTGCAGGTTCGAAGTTCGGGCCCGTCTGTGGGAAACAGGCTGAGCAAGGCGAGCACTGAACCCAGACCAAATCGCTTCCTGTGTCCACGATCGTTATAAGCGTTTGTGGGGGTGAGCCGAGTGCGATCTCCATGAAATATTCCCCCTCCCCGGCTGATATCCAGCTCTCCAGTCCGCTGCCAGCTGCAGCTGCTGCTTTCATGTTGCGTTCGATATAGTCCCTACGCTCAATGCTCCTCTTCACAGCCTCGAGGATCCTGTCGCTTAGTGACTTGGGTGTCGTTGAGCCAAGTGGTGAGGACATGTGATCTCTGTGCAGAAGCTCAGCTCTAATCACCTGCAATTGAAACAGGTATTAGCTGTATTCAAGGAGTCGACAGGCATCATCATTATTTCCTATACATATAAATTCCACACAAACTGTCATGCATTCTTTTGGGAGTCTAGTTAGATTTTACATGTTTGCAGTTGTGATCAGCAAGTCCGCGTACAGATGTGGACTGCAGGCCAGGAGCGATCTGTCTTGGAAGACTAGTGAAAGTAGATGCAGCAGCAGCATTGGACTTCTGTAAGTCGATCCCATCACAACAGTGAAGAGACAGTACTAACACAAACACCACTGCGGCAGCAGCTATACCAAAACTAGTGCCAGACATCTTCTTCTCCATATATGTAATTCTCTTCCGTTCACTCTCAGCACAATCTCCTTGCACAAACTGCTCGAATATAATTGCAGCTCAGCAATATAATAATTATCACTCTCTTCTGTGATACTTAAATCCACAAAACTTCGTGCTAATTATTCCCTGCTCTAGTACTAGTAATCGATGGATAGAGAGAGGGACCTCGGCAAGGCCAGAGAAATGGAATTCAGCTTCTGTACACTTCCTGCAAGATCTGAATTGAAATCTAAGCTTGCGTGATCTGAACCTGCAAGATGCAGATCTGAATCTGAATCAGAAAACAGTTCCTATTTATTTCAACTTGGGAGTAGCTCGAGTTCTGTTTGCTACTAGCTGCTGCTCGTGTTGTATGCACGGGCTTTCGTCTATTGCTTGAGGGAGTGGTCATTGTCCGTCTACGACGTCCTTGCAGCGGCTTGTGGCTTCCGCCATCGCCGGTCATGAGGAAGGACATTGGGTTGCTGCACGCAATCTGCGAAAGGACACCCTCGCGGCTCAGTTGCGGCGAGAATATCAATAATTTGCATCTAAAGGGAAAGATCTTGTTCAATATTTTTATTTAACTTTTTATTATGTTCATTGAGATGATCCATTTTCTGTTTTCTTTTCAATTTTGTGATGTTGCTCAAGTGGCAATTATATTTAGCCAAATTTAACGATATTTAAAATATTAAATTAGAAAATCTTAAGCACTCTTTCATACTGTAGCCAATTATGGCGATTTTTGGCGATTTATTCAATCAAAGGCTCGTTTTTTGATGAATTTGTTTTGAAAAAACAGGAAATTTTAGACAGAATTGTTTTTTCTTCAAATTTGTTTTACAGAATGGCGAAAATTTGTAGCCGGAAAAAACCACTTGTATTGTAATTTACTTTCCTGGAATCTTCTTCTTAGTATATTATAATTCTGCAAACAGTGGGTCACTCTCAGGGTTTATCCTTCCCAATTTTGTGATATTAAAATTCTGGTGAATCTTTTCAAAAGACTAGCAAAATTAGGCAAATTTACACTTTAAAAACACAATTCCAGTACTGAAGAAATGAAAAAATTTCTAGGCGAAAAAAAGCACCAGTTGGTACACACTTCTTGGATCTATTGGGTGCTCCCTGTGGTTCGAGGCAGCCATTTTTTTTCAATGTGAAATTTTACACAGTTGAGAAATCTATGAAATTTTATTTCTTAAATTCAATGATTTTTTTAAAAAATCACCAAACATCAGAATTATTTTAATAGAAAATAAAGAAAATTGCAAGATTTTTATACATACGCATGGTTCTTTGATTCTGGACCAGCTATAGAATGTTGTAAACTGGTTCTTTGATTGACAAAGAGCCAAAGTTTACATTCTATTGGCCTATAGAATGTAATAAACTTCTGATTAACCTCTGGTTAGCCCCAAGGTCTAGTCCATTTTTTTCCCAGCAAAAAAGGTTTCTAAAGACAATCTCAATTACAGTTCCATACGTAAATAGAACTGGGAACCTGGTTCTAGGTCCAGTTTTTAAAAGGCTCTAGTTCCAATTCTAGTTCTGGAAACAGTTCAAAAATCAGTACAACTCAATTCTAACTTTTTCTATGGAGTGATGTAATTGTATGCCAATCAAATTTTGAAGTTAAAAGTCTGAAATCCATGTTTGTGCTACGTTTTCAAAACCTTAGGCCAACAAAGTGTAAACATCTATCTATGAAGGAAGGTAGTTTGTTCTGTTTTGTAGTTATGAGATCCACCGAACCAGGATGCTTCAGATTGTGTTCTCGGTGTCTTTGGAAAGCTCTTGATGAGGAGGGGTGCATGGGCTTGGTTCCATGACGTTTGGACTTGCTGTGCAAAAGTTCTTGAATATTGAATGATTTCTTCACTGAAAATTAAATTAAATAGTAGCTGAAAATTTCGGAGGAATTGGAATGTGCCTTTGGTGTTGTTGGAAAGATCTTGATGAACAGGATTTAGTGGAATTTATTTGGTAGGATTTGGATTCAGAACGTGGGAGAAATATTGATTTTTAAGTGATTTCTGCCGCTGAAAATCCAAATAAAATCCAAAAAACCAGGTTTTGGAAGGAAAAATCAGTTGAGGACGTAGTACCACTTGGGCCAACAGCACAGGCCACACTAATCTTAGGTTATGTAAAGACTAAAGACATCCTTTTGTTATCATTGCATACCATTCATCATGCATAATGTACGATCCCACCAACAATTCTATTTGCATGTCTGCACACCATATGTTGAGGGCTACCTGCTAAGCTGGACACACAAAATTCCTAGTCATATGTTCACACTGAAAAGTTATCACTGGAGCTAAGAAATGAAATCGTTGCATAATTAGTTTTTGAATCAAAATGTTTTCCATTTATAATACTCAGATTCCCAATAGAAATGTGCTGAAAATTTTCCAATTTTCTTTATTCTTGGAAATTTGGTGGATGTTTTCCCAAAAAACAGGGAATATGTAGACAGTTCTAAATATTTTTAGTTTTTCCATGTTTTAAGTTTGCAAAAAACTAAAAATGCTGTAACTCATGGGCCATATTAACTTAAGAGTGGAAAACTTTCAGGGCCTTTGCACCTTCCTTTTTCACAGGTGTGAATGGAACTCAAAATATACGACCTCTTAGTTTACCCCCCGTCCCCCAAAGGTGTGAACGCTCGTCCTTCTCCGAAAGAAGTGGCCTGACAGGAGGCGGCAAGTGTGAACACTCCGGGACACTCTCTCTCTCTCTCTGGCTCTGTGTGTCCGTGTACAGTCCTTTTGTTTGTGTGCATTTGCTTGCTTGCATGTGGGAAGGGACAATCACGAGCTTTGCCATTTTGGTGATCTAGAATAATGTGTGTGCATTGTAGTACTGCGCTACCAAAATACACTAGCGATGCGCAGCTTGCAAACAAAAGCTGTACTTGAACTAAATGGGGTTAAATCCTTAGCTACTTTTGGATTTCATGATTGTAAGTTTAAGTTTTCTTTCAGCAATTGTGAGTCCAGCTTAATTTGTACAATATACATTTTTTGTGTAAAACTGATGATCTGATTTTTCAGTAGCACATGCATGACTTGTGTGCATCACAAGTTCGCCACCTTCACCATGAAAGAGCAGCTTCGATTATTGTACGTTGTGAGAAAAGAATTTTTTTCAGTCCAGATCATCTTGTGGGGATCGAAGCTGTAGAGTCCTCATGACGCGTTTTGGGTCTTTCTTTTTTTGCTTTGCGTCGAGTCCTGAGAAAAAATTGCTTGCTAATTTTGAGTACAAGGAACAGAAAACGCAGAAAACGCAGAATTATCGGTGGTTGTTCATGCAGTGAAAATCCAATCAGGATACAAACGTGTACATTCAACCCAGTGAGCTGCGAGTCGAGATCAATGCGGCCTTCAACAAACCCGGATGCTGTTAAGAGCCTCGTGAATCTCAAGCTACTAGGTAACGCTCTACTAATTTCCAAACGATCATCAGTCTGTGCAGCAGCTAGATGGATGGCCAGCAAGACAATATCATGTACTGAAAATGTACATTTCGAAGCCGAGATCTTCGACCAGTTGCAGCTCATGAACATGTGCACAAGGTGTTCGGCAAAAGCTGTGAAGCTCAACCCAATGTTGAGCTTATGCTTTAAGTCTCTGCAATTCACCTCCGCAAGAAGACTAACCGTGGCAAATGGTGGGTAAGGATTGAAGCTGAAGACCATGAGCAACCATGCCCTTCTCATCGAACCAGTCCTTGAGTGCCGTTTGGCTGTCAAATTGGTATGAATCTCTTGCTACTTCGGTTAATCTCCACCGCTTCTCCGTCTGGCAAATGCTGTGGGCTCTCACTTCACATCTCGGCGACAGGGAGAGAGCTACGTGACGGACATCGAAGCTTCACATTCATGCCAAATGGTTCTTCTCTCTCATCTGGTGCCTGTGCTACTTTTGGTCTTGTGAACCAATAGGTACTAGATTGTTGCTACAAGCCTAGATCATGAGTTGATCTCAGCTGGACCTGCTGCATCCCCCAGTGGGTGGCAGCAAACAAAACTTGGCAATTAAATCTCTGACACATGTGAACATACGTCTTCAATGTGGTCAAGATCGACCTTGAGCCTTGCAAGGCCTTGTTGTTCATATTGTCCTAGTAATTTGGCATTTAAAATGTAGGACTTTCATATTGCCACAATGCAGATCTGGCAACTTCACTCTCTTTGTGACATGCTTGCCATGACCACCAGCCTTGTTCCTGATTGTGGATCTTATACTGGGAACATTTTGGACAATGTAGATGTAATAATATGTTGCACTAAATTATCATGTAGCTCACTTAATGACTCTTGACAGGTTTGGGCTCACCCCATAGTGCACAAGAAAATTATTCTCTGTTTTGAACAGGAATCACATTGAGCCACATACAAGGCATTATGTCACTCATTGATATTCCTCTTTCAAGTTTGCTAAGCCTCTACACTGTGCAGCAGCTGGAAAACTTTTGAGCACCACATACTAGACTGATTGCCTAGGTCATCAACTCCAACACAACAGGAATTATTTGCAAAACAAAGTCCCAAAACAATTCAACCAAATTCAGAGCACACAAAATTAGGTAACTAACCTTCATTGAATCCCAAGAACCCTTCATGACCTAATATGGTAGATTCCACCTAAAGACTTGTTGGTGGGAGCATGCATGTAACCAGAACTCTAAATCACAGAGCAAATTGTTTTCAGTTTGTTTGGACACAATTCTAGTACTATCTTCAGACAAAATTTTGCAATTGTTGTGCTTAAAACCAGATTGTGAAATGTTAGTCAAATAATATGACTTTGGTGTCAAGATTGCTGGGCTGAACACCATCATGATATAAATTTGAATTTGGTTTGCACACATTAATTAAAAGTTGAATAGTTTGCAAGGAAACTTGAGGCTGGAATAATTTCTAACAGTCTCCAACTGCTGTCACAAGATATCCATATTCTTGAGAATAATTCGCCATATTATTTAGACTTTGTTTGGGCTGAATCACCATCAGGCTGCATCAAGTAGGAAAGAAAAAGGAGGATCCTTAAACTTTCCAAGTTTCATACTTTGTTTGTAACCAAATTTTGCCTACTCGATCTTCTTATTGTTGATGGCAACCTGGGCTATGGCAGAAATTTGGAAAAAAACAAAAATCCCTGATTAGGCCTATTGTTGGCCAGGTTGAGATCTTACTTCTTTGGTCCAAGACTTGTATCATTCATTTATCTCACTTATTTAGTAGTAATTTAACTCAGTGGGTGACCAAATTTCATTTGGGTTGTGTAAGGGTGGTGACTGAATTTGATCTTGGCAAACTGTGGAAAACCAGAATGATCTCAGCTATCTGTAGGTGACCAAATTTGAGAGAGTCATTCATGGGCCACCAGAATTGATTGTGGCCATCTGAGATCAAATTTGGTCAACTGTGGATGATCAAAATTACTTTTGATCACCCACAAATGGCCAAGATCATATTGGGTCACCCACATGAGATCACTTCTGATTATCTATTGAATGGTAAGATCAGATTTACACTCAATGACCAGCAGTATTTGTGAATCCATTATTTAAGTATTCAAGCTCAAATGCCATCACCTTAGGCAAAGTGGCGTTATTAAATAAATGTGTTGAAAAGGATCATATTTTCCTTCTTAGGGTAAAGGGCCTGAACTTTGAAGATTTGTGAAGTCAAGGCTGCAGCAGGGCTTTTGTTCCTCTTAGGTGTTGCATTTTATGTTGCTGCATATTCTTATTCAAATATATGTCCCAAGGTGTTCACAATAAAGTTCTTGTTTCCAATGGCCCATGATGTTCCCAATATATGAGATCCATTTGTTCCCAAATTTTAATCTATATTCGTTGTCCAATGTTCCATTGTTTTGTTTTGCAAGATCTATTAACATGTTTCCTTCCAATGTTGCTTTGATTTCAACTTCCCCATGATAATGATGCTCCATTCATTTGTAACACAAAACCAATAACAGTCTCTTGACTTTCTATGTATAGGTCACCTGTAAAATCTACATCTAAGTACACTTCAAGTATATTAGCAATGGCTCCAATGTCATAGGGTAATTCTCAATGAACTATTCCTCACAAATACTTGTAAATCCTTCTCATTAGGATAAAGTGAATGTTGTTAGGCTTGAATGTGAATTTTCCACACTATTTACAACAAAAGTCTTAAGAAATATCAAGTTGAGTTCCTAGTGGTGCAAACATGAGGCACCCCACTGCTTCAAGGTAAGAGAAAGATTCTTTATGTATCTTGGTAGTAAAAGAAAATTTCAAATGTACATTGGGATTGGCAAAAGTGCTCATAGGTGTGACATTCTCAAAGCCAAAATGCTTGGGAATTTTGTTAATATATAACCCATTTCAATTCACTATTTTAGTTTTGTTTGGTCTTTAAAAATGTGAAGGCTCACCTACACATTTGCATTGTCATTGGTTATTTCAAACTCCTTCATCTTCTCAATCATGTGATCTTTCTATGTGCTATCCTTTTCATTGCAAACTAATCCATCATCAACAAATATGGTAATAAGTTCAATTTTTTTGTTAAGGTGTATCACTCATGACAAAAAGGAGGTCAAATAGTTTACAAGTCAATATTTTAGACCATCACATAGTTCGAATTGTCAATATCATGCACTTTGTGCCAATGTGCATGATGAAACATGATTAGTAAAGGAGTTAAAAAAAAGTGACAATGTAACAAATTTTTGATACATTTTTAAAAATTCAAACCTAGTAATCAACTTAAGATGCCAAGACTGACATTAGTCAGATTTTAGAAAAAATGAACTATGTTTACAACTAGATTTATAATCATTTTGGATTAAACAAGTATTGTCACTAGAGTTGTGCCAAACAATTTGCTTAAGCAACTCAACATGACATGTGTCAACTTGTGTCCAAAACAACTATGTGTAATGTTCACATGGATAAATAAGTATGTAATCATTTTATAGTCATTTAGGACACATTTAATCATGTTACAACCATTTACAAACCATGTAGTCATATTATAATCATTTATGACCAAGTTTAAATTGTCATTAGAGGGAATTGAACCTTCATCTCCATGGTCACAAACCAACTTCTTAACCATCTAACCAGTCGTTCAACTTATGATATATTATATCATTGCATAAATATAAACATGTATATTTCAAATCTTATGCATATTCATATCATTATTTAATTAAATAAATTCATAATAAATGAATTTCACATTTTAATTACATATTTTTAATTCAATATTCAGATTTAATGTTTTAAATTTCTGATTTTAGTTATAAGTAAAATATAATTGGTAATTCTTAATTCATTTTAATATTTAATATTTAATATATACATTTGGATTTTTTAATAATTAAATTAAACTGATTTAATATTTTTGGGACATAAATTAAAATTAAATTTAAGATTTTGAATTAAATTTAATCCATATTTATAATTCCATACTTCCATAAAAAATTTAGATGTAAATATATTATATCAATTTAGAATATTTATTTCAAAAACTTTAGTGTAAATTTTTAAACTATAAACATACACATAAATATCACATGATTTAATTTTTAATTATCATTGATTAAACCTTTATACATGTAGGCATGCCATTTGTAAAAATAACGAACTAAAATATAACACTTTTATATATCCTTAAAAAATAATTCCACTTGAACTTCATATACACATGTGTCTTCATGTAATGCATACATGACTATTGCCATTACAAAATGACTTATGAAAAAAATAATGAATTTACATGTTAAATTATATTTAATGATGTATGATGTCAATTTCTGTTATATTTTCGATATAATTCACAATATACAATTAAGTTATGACTACAATTGTGTTGATTTGATTACATATTTACACCATGTGGAAAAATTGCACATGTTAAATTAAAAGTGATGGACATTAATTTTTCACATCACAAATTCTAAATAATATTATAATTTTTTTAATGAGTAGTTATATAAAATACCAAACCCTTTTAATATCATATGCAATATCATAATGTCATAGTTATTATTGTTGTTTAATCATTTTAACAACTTTACATCTTTAGCTTGAAAATATATAAAATTGAATACATGCCCACATTATGTGAAACATTCATTCCATTAATCCATTAGTTGTAATGACCACGAGATTGCAATTACACATATTGCCACATAAGTTAAATAATTACAAATACCTATGGTTCATAGTTGTTTATTTAGTTGTTGAAGATCATTAGTTGTTTAACAAGAGGTTGCATATGACATTAATTCTTCTAATGTTACTAACATAAACACACAACATAATAAAATTTCTTGTTTTTTTTAATTAAAATTTCACTCTAAATAGATATCAAATGGGGTGTAATCACAATCCAACAAGCCAAAAAGCATGTGGAATCACAAAGAAACATAGCCAAAATTGAATAAATATTTATGTTTTTCCATTTAAAACCATGACAATCATAGCAAGGTTTTTTTTCTTGGTTCATATGAATCTCAAAGAATTTAAATAAAAAATCCATTTGATAAAATTTTAATTTAAGACCTTCAAAAGTGAATAACAACGTGTAAGACAGAAGTTAATTTTGCAAAGAACTATCAAAAGGATTCATATAATAAAAACACATTTGATAGGAAAAAAATTAAGAGGATAAAGATCTATTAACCACATTAAAAAAACATTCATATTACCCAAAAATATGTGAAATTCTAAAACTTTAAAAACTCAAAAAAAAACTTTCAAAATTGAACCATAATTTTAAAACTACAAAAGTCAATTGCCACACATAAATGGGGTAAAATGTACATGATGTGTTAAGAAAAATTATGGTTTATTATACAAGAAAACATTAAGAATGTAAGAAAATAAAAAATAGTTATGAATTAAAATTATCATCACTTTTAAAAACAATTTAACACTAAATTTACAAGGAATTAAAATACTTTCAAAAATTCATATTTATTCAAAAATGATGAAGAAAAAAATGTCATGTACTTGGAAAACAATAAGCATTTATTATAATAAGTTGCCCAAAAAATTGTTTGAAAATTCATTCATATGAAAAAGTTATTTTTGGGAAAACAAACATACAATTTTTAAAAAAATAATCATGTTAATTCATTTTATTTTGTTTGCACCCATTTTGACTAAATTGTTTTTGAACTTAATTAAATTACACATTGTTATTTTTGGGTTAGTCAAGATGGACAAAATTGATCATGTTGAAATGATTTTATGATCCTCTTAATCATAATAGGGAGGGGTGAAATGAACATGTTTTTGTTGTAATGACATGGATCAGCATTATTCGACTTCAAATTGTAGGAAACAAAAAATTATTAAACTTCTTGTTCCATTTTTTACCTTCTTGCTTCAAGTCAAATAGCCTCTTTAGTAGTAAACATGTCTTATTGTTTTGCCTTTTTGGTATGAAGCCTTCTAGTTGGCACATGTATATATTTTTTCTCAAATCATTAAACATTCAACTAAGCAATTTTAATGTTAAATTGTGTTCAATTAATATTGTTAGTTGCAACAATTACCAAAATTATTGTGATTGAATCATATTTCACAACAAGTGAAAATGTTTTATCATAATTTATTCCATGTTATTCAAAATACCCCTTTGCCACCACTTTTGCCTTGTATCTTACAATTTCATTGTTCGTGTTGATGTTAAACAAAACACCCACTTGCACATTAACATTACCTTCTTTTTATAATGAAAGATCAATTAAGATCCAATTGTGATTATACGAAGAAACTTGTACTCATCCTCCATGGCAAGCTCCCATTCATTTTGTTGTCGGCTAATTATCGTTTTCAAATAAATTTTTAATTCTTGAAGTAAATTTATTGTTTTAAGATTAATCTTGAAAAAGGATGCACCTTCAACATGTAGTAATCAACAAGTCACTTTGGAGGTCTTTTAATATGACCAAAAAAAACTTGTTGGGGTGTAAGCATTCTACAACTTGAACCATTTCTTCAATTGCTTATCCTTCCTTTAGATGTTGTTGGACTACTCTTTACATCTTATTGGGTTACATCTTCATTTGTAGACACTATGTATTTGCTGTTGAAGATTATGATGTAGATGAAACATAGATAGTGGTGTGATAGATATTAGAAACTATGTGGTAGATAAGTGTTGCAAGTAATCAAAGACATAGGTAGATTGAAGATATGTTAGTAC
>Ga0116229_10005073_pt1 | contig 21569 bp, 18 predicted proteins | sample S1TSphgellanicum_3_FD_87313 | JGI IMG/M metagenome (GOLD analysis project Ga0116229, IMG submission 87313) | Host-associated microbial communities from peat moss isolated from Minnesota, USA - S1T2_Fc - Sphagnum magellanicum MG | ecosystem: Host-associated > Plants > Peat moss > Unclassified...
ATGCTTTTGATTGTTTACTATAACTAATGAATACATGCACTTTTTGATTTTTGGATTCAAAATTAAAATGCAATTTTCTAAGAATAAAAACATTAACATCACACAAAAAAACAAACAAAGAATTAAAATTTAGTTTTTCTCAATTCCAAGCTTGAATAATAGTAGTTCCATTGAGTGTGCATGTTGTGATTTCATTTATAACAAAAATAAAAAGCTTAACAACATCAACCCAAAATTTGAGTTGAATACTTTAAGTGTAATTAAAGCATAGAATGAACAATCTCCACAATGGTCTGATTATCAAGTTTAACAAATCCCTTATGCTAGGGCATGTATGGAGCAATAATGTCACGCCAAATTCCATTGTCTTGCAAAAATTGTGCAATTTTATTGTTAAGATATTCACCTATTTTGGCAAAAGGCAACTTAGTGATTTGGTTACAAGTTTCATGATTGAATTTTTTTTTTAAAAAGGCTAAAAACAATTAAATACTTGTGACGTGTGCAATAAGAAACACAATGTGATAAATGTTAAAATCATCTTTTAAATAACATAAAAACGATTGCCTCAAATTGAAAATATAATCATTGGACCACATACATCTAACTGGTGAAATATGCCTAACTTGGAAACACCTCCACATAAACACCACTATTTGGAAATAATATTTGATGATTTTTCCCATGTGCACACCCTCTCATAGAAATAAGGGAACAAAGAACTTTTGTTAAGGCATAAGCCATGATAAATGTTAGACTTAAACACCGATCATACTTGATGTTAAATGAAAACTAAATTGATGTTTAGAAATACAAGGTTGATCACCAATTCACATCAATACAACAAAACCTAAAAGTCATTTAATGTGGTGTTAGGTGTTATATTGGTGTTAAAAGGTAATGATAGGTTGGTGATAGGCTACCACCAAATCTTCAAAAATCCTTGGATTTGGATTTAAAAGTTAGTGATTCATAACACCACTTGAAAGGGTCTTTATTTGTTATTTGGTACCCCATCTCCCCATAATGTTTCCTATGAGAAATTTTTGATTACATGTTCCTAATAGGACAGAATTAAAAATTTTAATTATTTAACCCTAACCTTTTTAAAGCTTGATTGAACCTAGACTATGAAATATAGGTTGTTGGGATGTCCCTGGGGTGATGTAAAGAGTGCAGCCCAATTCCAAATTTTTTTAAAAGCTTTTAAAAAACTGATTCTTCCATAGACCAATCAGATGCCCATACATGTCTTATGGGGAAAAATTCTCTAATTGAGTTGATTATAATAAAGCTAAGGGTTTTTATGCATCTTATTTGATAAATAAATGACATTGATATGTGTGTGTGTGTGTGTGTGTGTGTGTGTGTGTTTTGGAAACACAATAGGAGACTTGACTTAACATGCCATTGGCACCCCCAAGTCAAGCTCATTGCTAACAAGCCAACATGAGTTTCATTTGCACACCATTGGGTTTGAACCCAAGACCTTTTGTGATCCAAAGGCAAAAGACATTATTTTTGGGTGATTTGTTCCCCTGGCCTAAAAATAAAGGTCAAGAAACATAATTGATGGAAAGTGCCAATTCTACCTCTCAACAAAAGTAGCATGGACCCCAAATAAACAACCTTTGCTTTTTAACTCAAGTCAGATTGAGTAATATCATGCTAGCTTGATTGAACCGTATGAGAATTTTTTGATTACCACAGGATTCCACGTGTGAATCACGATTGTTAAAGGTAGGTAACTTTTAACTTTTTAAAATAGGAAACCCTAACACTATGGCATTGTGTGAATGCACCCTTGGTGCTAGCTAGCTCTAATCTAGGGTGGTAACTATATATGTATAGATGGCATATGACATTTTTCTAACGACTCATTAAGTGTTACGTGTCCTACCACTAGAGATCCTAATACTAAATGTGAAGGCACCTTTAGCTATATTTGCAATCATGGCATAACTTATATGGGCAAGTCAATTATGCTTAAGTTCAAGGTTGTATGGTGTATCAACGAAAGAAGTGCTTGAAATAATAGCATTAACACAAATATTGCCAATAGGTAGAAAAGAAATGTTAGTTGCAACAGTAGAAGAAGTGATGGGTATAACAATATTTGCTCAAACATTGCCAACATATGCAAAAGAGATGCTAGTTACAATAGCAAAAGAGAAGTGCCCGGGAACAACATCAGCATAGATACTGTTGAAAGAAGCAGAAGAAATACTGGATGTAATTGCAAAAGCAGTGTTGAGTAGAGTGCAAGAAGAAATGTTGGTTACAACATAGGCAAATTAGACATTCACCAAACCAATGGCCTTTCTTTCCACAATTGTGACATGTTGTCCTCTTCTTAAGCTCAATGATCCGATCCTGACATTCTTTGCATTGTTCTGGAGTAAGCTCCACATGAGGCTTGGTGTAATATGTTGTGGTGGTAGCTTCATCAAAAGAAATTACTTTCTCCTGAAGTGCAGTTGCTCTCACTTGAGCAAGCATGCTTGAAAGTTTTGAAGCGTCTTTCAAACTTAGAAGCTTTGTCCCATGCAAGTAAGGACTCAAAACTATTAGGAAGGCCACTTTGAATTTCTGACATCATATCAAGATCATCGATCTGCTTATCCATATCATCCTTCTGGTGACAAAAAAATAGTACCAAGGCTGGTAAGATGAGCAGAGCTGACACCTCCTTCCTTTAGGCTGCACTTGTGGAACTATTTCATAAGATAAGTCACATTTTCCTTAGTGCGTTGCTTGTGAAACATGATTGGTGTAGCCCACATATCGACTGAACTGTTGCAATTAACAATTTACTGCATGTGTGTTTCATCAACAACGGTGATGATATTTACTGTTGTGCGTTTGTCTTCCTTTATCCCAAGTAGGCTTATCATCTGCATCATCATGCTTAAATTCACCATTTACAATGGTCTAAAGATCACAAGCTTGAAAACTGAATTCCATTTGAAATTTGCGGAGGAAAAGTTTCTTGCCATTGAAATGCCTAATTGTCAATACTTCTTTCATGTCAATAGCAATTTCAGGTACTACTGCAAGTGCAATAATTGTACTAGCAGGTGCATTCAAGGCATTTATCCTAAATTGAACACCAACAATCAATCATCAAGAACTGTTGCATGCACAGCAATTCAATGAACACTTTTGCTGGAAGTGTTCATCATAAAATCAAAAACAAATTCAAAGAAGCAAGGACCACTACAGATGCAGTGGTTGAACTAGGAGACCTTGTGCTTGTAACACTCATCATAAAATCAAAAAACATCTATCAATCTTGTTTGCCAACATGGTGGCCCCATACCCTATTGTAAAACATGCAGTGGCAACAAGATTAATGCTCAACAACAAAATGAAGACAACAAATCATCTTTACTGAAAGTAAGCAAAAATGAACGTCAGATAGGAGTATATTTCTATGCAGAGTGAAAAATAGGGCAGATCAAAGCATGAAAAAACTAATTCAAATTGATGAACAAGAAAAATCATCCAACTAACCAAACACATCAAAGAAAACTCACAATTCATGGTGTAATGATTCTGCCCTTCATTACAGGTTCAAACTTCAAATTCAAATCTTCCCTTACTGGATGTAGAACTTCTCACGTAGATGCATGCACTTCTATGGAACATGACTGATTGTAGGGAATGTCTCACTAATGTGGCAGATTGGACAAGAGCTCACCAGTTATATCACATATCCTGCCGCCTTTTGACATCTTAATTCCTCCTTAATTCCTTTTTGCATGTTCTTGGTTGCTGGTTGGCTGAACCTCATAACTCAAGCTCTTTTTTTGTCCTGTAACCCACAATCTCAGCACTCCTATACAATCAGTTATGACTAGTACCCAGCTTGAGTGTTCTAGGTACAACAATTAGTCTTAGCACTTACACACCTCAAAGTTATTCACAGTAACCATCTGCTCTCTTGCCAATGACCTAGTCCATGCCTATCCATCATATGCACACATAGTACTCCACATGTCACTCACACTTTGGGTCAAGTTTGAGCCAAAATTTTATGCCCAAATCCTAAACCAATGCGAAATCTCTTCCCTATGGCCAGAGCCAAGAAACACACAGAAGGAACTTTGCCAAGCAGTGAATGGTGTCCTCCTGATTGCTTAGAGAAAAATGGGACATGGAAATACAGAGCACTCTTCTGTCTTTGCATTTCTTGTATCTTTGGAAAAAGATAAAACAGAAAAGCTTCAGGATGGTAGAAAGGGTGGGACCCCAAATGAAAGTAAACAAAAGTCATTCCCATAATCCATCTGCAGATTTCTCTTGTCATTTTTCCAGAATGAAAGAGGAGCTCTTCCTCTTCAACAAGAATGTCTCTGGATGTCCTGGGCACCAAGGAATGGCAGGGTCAAAGCTGGTTCTCTGCTCCTTCATCACCAGTTTTAGTCTGAGCTCAGCTTTGTCCTCGCCCACTCAATCCCACATTGACCAGGCTTTCAAATGCTTCAGTACCCAGTGCTCACAAACCTGGTAAAGGAGGAAGCTACTTCTCATAGTGTGAAGTCTTGATGGGATTGGAGTATGTTGTAGTACCACACACAAGGTAACTTAAAATGTGTCTGTCCTCACCATGCTTGGCAATTCAGTGCTGACAGATCTGATTTGGGAGGAACTTGCAAGCTGCTTCTCTTGATGGGGATTTGGAAAATGCTACATTTCACGAGAGTTGATCTAAAATTTTCTGTTGCACCAAATGCCACTTTGGCATTCAGGGTAGAGAAACCTGGTAAAGGAAGGAAGGGCTGAAAAATCTGCTTTTCATAAGACTCCATCTTGAAGGGATTCAGACAATACTCTACTGCACATGAAGACAATATAATTCTTCCATCCTCGTCTTGCATCATGAATTCTGTCCAAATGATTCAAATCATTGATGTCACAATTCCTTCATCTTGTTGAGAGCATTGGCTTAAACACTGCTGCCTCCTGCAATGAGCATCATCTATGTTGGTCCACTCGATCAAATTTAGATGATCAGAATCTGGTACTGCATCTATCTAAAAGACTCCAAGCAACAGGCTACCTTACCAGCTGTGAGAAATCCAAATCTGTGTCGAAGGCCCCTATTTCTTCTTAGAAACTGAAAAAAGATGGTAATCTTCTTGCCCGTGGATGATGATGCTGTTGCATAGTTCTTGGATTTTGTCAGGCATACTCCAAATGGGTTCCTAAGGCAAGAAGAAGAAGAAGAAGAAGAAGAATGACTCATGTCTGCCCACAACCCTCTTCACTGTAAGGGTCATTGCCTCCTTTTAGAAGGCAGACAGAGAATTGCCAACCACTCATGCTTCAAAGGACTTGGAAGCCTCCAGCTTTTCCATCCTTTGGGTTGATGTGGCTATCCAATAGCCAGTGGGTTGTTGGCTTCATGTTCTAGTATGTATCAATTGTCATTGGAGCTAAAAATGTGAAAAACCAGTTTGTGATTGCAGGGACTGAGAGTGACTCAGATGTCAGGAGGGTCGGAGAAATGTCAGCAGAAAGGTTTGGGATCATGAGGAGTTCATGGGTCATCCCACAGCCATGAAAAGGGGAATGCTGGACCATCTTCAAGAAAACGAGGTGGAGCCTCTTTGTACAAAGAACACAAGCATTTTAAAGAGGTCCAAACTTACCTACGTTTCTCCATCTTGGCTATTGATATATACTGAGATCTGGGTGGTCAAACAACAGGTTATGGTCATGCTTAGTACATCACCATATATGTTGGAATACAATGAGGATGCTGTACATATTGCATAAGAAGGCTTCTCTCTGAGTGACTTGGAGGTCCAGTCTAAGGAGCTTGAGCAACAGAACGCTGAACTTGAGGGATGCATATCCACATTACTGCATGAGAATCAAACACTGCAATATGCAACCTTTTCGATGCACTTGCAATGGTCCTCACATAGCCTTCATGTCACAGTTAGTGGCATTCGAGTGGCAGTGCCATGGATATGTGGATTACTGACTCATTCTTTCATTTCCCAGACTGTGAAGAACACAATTCTTAAGCAAAATACTCCTGATGGAAACCCGAGAGTGTGATCATATTTTAGCTACCTAGTACTTTAGCCACAAAGAGAATTGGCATGAAAGCTTTGCAGGTCTTTCATCAATATCACTAGAACATAATTCAGTATCTGATCTTCCTCCCCTTTTCTTCTCTAAAGAACTTATTGAAAACTCAACATCTTGGCTTCTTCTTGTTCATGGGTTTGGCATGTACCTATTGGATGGTGTGAGCTGCGATAGACCCTTCCATGTGGCGGTTCATGATGAAATTATGATCCTTTTTGCCTCTAACCATGTGGTTAATTGTGATGAACAGTAAAAACAAAAAGACAATGGTATTTCTCTCTGAGTGAAAGACAACAGCTCAAGTTGCCAACCCTAAGGACTTTCAAACCTCTCTGGGTTTTGCTTCTACAGAAAATTGCAATGTCATCTTAGAACTAAAAATCCAGGTGGATCTTGCCGAATCACTGAAGCTCGTAAGAAAAAACAACATACAAATGCACAAGTGATATTCTGAGGATAGAGGCATATATGTTTCAGGATCTAATAGTGTCCCTGATGTTTGATTTCAGATTATGGATGATTGACTTGATCCAATAAAGACTATGTCCCTAGTAAGGTATACAGTTTCATTTTGCCTCCAAGAAGCTCATATTCAGATGAGAGAAAGAGAGAATGGCCACGTAAAATCTAGAGTCTGTAGCCAGTGATTGTTCCACCTCGACCCACAATCTCACCAACACAAAACCAGGCATAGCATTCCCCCAAGAAGAGCAAGGTGACTCCAATTTCTTCCAGTCTCAAATCATTACGGTGTGCAATCTTTGCCTTGACATAATCACATTCCTGCCATAAGCCTCTGTACCTCCCAGGTAAACTGGCCAGTCTAGTGTAAAACAACTGCTTGGAAAGTTCCTGACACTTCTCCACTGTTGGCTCCTCTACTATGTAGCGCTTGTTCTTCTCCAGAAGCTGCTTGTTGTACTCCCTCCCATGTTTTGCCACTGCCTCTGTGGCCACCACCACTTTACTCTGCAGTTGCTTAATCAAAGCTGCCATTCCTGCAATCAAAAAATTCTACACCCTCATCCCTCAACAAAACTCCACAAAAAACTCCTTCCCACAAAACCAAAATGTGACTCTCTCATTGGAAAAAGATCTAGAGACAGTGAGAGAAGAGCATATTGTTAAAAAAGGCCTAACTAACATAACTGCTCCCCCTTTCCTGGGTTTGTTGCAACTGCTATCTGATGAGATTATGAAGTCACCTGTGTTGGGTGGGTATATCAATCTCCATATATAAGATGAGAAAGAGCAGAGCAGAGCAGAGCAGAGCAGAGCTCCACTTGGTAGCAGCAATTTTTTTGTCACTTGGTGACCAAAACAAAAGCCAAATTCAACAAAGGATTTTGTTTTTGGGTGGAAAAACTGGCCCACATTTGCCATATTTCAAGGGAAAAATAAAATCAAATAAAAAATCTGAAATTGTCAGATTCAGGCAATAGGTTCCAGCATGTTGCCAAAATATACCAGGATTCCTAATTTTTTCTACTTTCCTTTGACCCGTAGCCAAATTTGGCTAAATCCTCTTGTGGATGATTGCCAGACCACCTATAGCCAAATTTGGCTAAGTCCTCTTGTGGATGATTGCCAGACCACCTACCTCACAAAATTCATTAAAGAAAAACCTGAATCAATACAATGCTTGTAGTAGCAATATAGTGCTTGTCTAAACTATAATTTAGATGAAATACAGGCTTTGAATGGTATGAAAAAAAAATTGGACTTTATAAATATGCATGGGATTAGAGTGCTTTCCAAACGAGTTGGTGAAAAAATGTAATTGATTTTAATTGGTGAGTCACAAAATGATTGGTCCATGTAGTGTGACTTTTAATTAATCCTCACTTTGCATTGTTCAATGTGTGGGGGAATTTGCACATATTTTTTGATGTGGTAGACACAAATAGAGCTCCACATGATGGGTATGGGTGGATGTGTTATGTTCTAAGCGTAATTATAATATGCCAAAAAACACCTTAGCCAGGTAAATGTATATGTGCTTCATATAATCCCAAACAGTGTAAAGGTACTTATTAGTGTACATATTTCATCCTTTTATCTTATACTTATTGTGAAGGTATGTATATATGTAGGGTAAATCAAAATACTTACAAAAGTATGGCATGTTGCCAAGTGCAGGCATACAATTAGCCATGCGATTTGCATTATGAACATGAGCATGTCAAGTTTGGAGTATTCTATCAAAAACCATTTCAAAAAACCAATCAACAATTTGAAGAAAACATTTAGAGCATTCTTATTAGCAGCAAATAATGATTGAATCTAAAAGAGTTTACAGTGAGAATCTTGTTCAAGATAATTAGTGTAATGAACCCCCCAAAAAAAGGTGTCAAAAGCAAATATATATTCCATAGTTAGTCATCATAATGTGAACAAATCCATCATAACCACATAAATGATGGCCCATACATTGCAAAATATTGAAATGCATATATGCTATGTAATAACTTATATATGCCTTTTTTTACTTGCTTCAAAACAATTGGCCTCCTTGGGTAAAGGTAAATCTCAAATGCATACTAATTGGGTATAGTAAAGATAGTGTGAATAAAAAATATTTACTAACCATGTACAACAATCAAAAGTGTAGCAAAAACATTATGAGATTATGATTGTTCACACTTTGCTATAGCTAGCAATACATATATTTTCATACTATTCATGAACATTGATGGTAAATGCTCATTCATGAGTTGCTTCTCCAATGAAAAGACACTTACAATCACAATGCATCATCAAATGTCATAGTAAAAGGTTTTCTATAATGGACTTGAGGGCATGTAGCCTTTTGTTACCTCAAAACAAGATCTTCCTAGAATCTTTGTTGGTTTAGGGAAATTTTATGGTGGGTTTGTAAGAAATGAAAAATAATGGTAATGGAGGTATTGTGTTTGGTTTTTTGGCCTTCTTCCAAGAATCCCCATACCTCTTTGCACCTATCTTGTTAGCTTTGTATGGTGCCAAATCAAGTCCATGCTCATTTGCCACATGCTTCTTCTTACTACTAATGCCATGCTCTAGGTTGTACACATGACAAATCCCTTTTTCACCCTTGTGTTGTTGGAGGCCCTCACAAGTTTGAGCCCCTCCATGTTGGTGTTGAACGAATCATGATACACCTCATGAATACTATGCACATCAACAATACCTCTAATAACTTTCATAACAACAAATGCCTTGGCGACAAATTTGCATTAATGGTAAAAAAGTTGAAAAAAATGATTATTGATAATCAACAAAAAAAAAAATTTCCACATATGTTTTTGTTTTGCGATGTTTTGTTCATCTGACTTTTTTTTAATCCCAAAATAGAATATGGAGCAAGTTTTGAGCTACTTTTGCTTCCATTTGCTCTTCATGCATAATTTCAATGTTAGATGCAATTTATGACATTGCTCTTGGGATGTTACTCAATGATGCAACATCAAAAAAATTGGGGAAAAAAAAATCATTGGTTCCCATCAAGTTGCCAAAATATAAGAGGATTTTTAAATTGTATACTCTCCTTTCTAACCTATAGCCAAAATTGGCTATTTCCTCTTGGGGATGATCACCAGTGTCTCTACATAATAAAATTGGAAAAAGAAACCCTTGTACAAATGTGGGCATGGAAGTTGAAAAATTAGCACTTGCACTTTCATTGCATTTTTATTTCATTTTTTGTTTCTTGCAATTTTTTTGCTTGTTCTTTCTATGGTTTTTTGTGAGCTTTTTTCATTGTGTGTTGTTTTTTTTCCTTCATTTATGTTTAGTTTAGGATTCTTTGTGTGTTTTTTGTGAGATGTAGGAGTTTGAGGTGCAAGTCAAGTGCCAATATGTGAGGTAAATAATTATTTGAGCTTGATCAAATGCAAGGGTGAGGAACATGTCCAAGGTTAATGTTGTATGACTGCAAAGAAGAATGTGGGTGTGGGAGCTTCCCTAACTACCAAATTGTAGGAGTGTGACGATAAAGTGGAGGAGAGTTGCAAAGGAAATTGGGCGTGCCTACACGCAAAAGGAAAATAAAATTTAAAATGTTAGCTTGACCAGTTGTATTTGAGTTAGGAACAAACAAGACAAGGGGAGTGAGAGAACACAAGTTGCGAACAAGGGGAGTGAGAGAACATGACTTGCATCAACTGCATCCTTTATCAACTACATCCTTATGAGGAAATATGAGGTGGGAAGTGAGGTGTTAAAGAGCAAGCCGAACAACGTGTGATCAAAGTTGGGAGAGATGCATGAAGAAGGAAATTGAAAAAGAGAACAAAAGTGACACAAGTACAAAAACAAAGAAACCATGAATGCCAGTGTGAGAAATCACAACACAAAATAAGTGTGGAGGAGCTGGAGAAAGAGCATAAAAGGTAGAAGACAGAATTGATAGTTAGGGGGAGGGAAAGTAAAGAATAGGGCAAAAGGAAACAGCTCTGATGAAACAAGGGGAGAAGGAGAAAAAAACAAAATAAAGGATGAGAAACAAAATGTGCGAAACAAACCTACAAAACCAATGTGGAAGGATGCATTGTCTCTTAAAAAATAGATGCCTAACCTTCTTGAAACCAATAATGTCACATCAACAAAACATACCCAGGACATAGGACTACTTGAGTGACAGAATCTGGTTTGTAGAACCCTCCTCTGTATACGGAGGTAACCATGTGGTTATGCCAAAGAGGATGGTCTCTCTATGCCAAAGAGAATGGCAGAGACCATTGTTATGCCAGAAGAAGTATGACAGTCAAAATCAAGTCCAACCCACCAGAACACTGAACTAGCTGCACATTCAGTGTTCAAAAAGAACACATGACATCAGATTCTGTCACTGAAGTAGTCCTATGTCAAGTACAATCCTGTTGCCTGCAAATCATTACACAAGTGGAGTTAAGATCTCAAAGACCCAAGCCCACAGAACTTCATGAGTAGACCAAATTGGAACAAAGACATTCTCATCACACCTACTTGAATGGTACTGAGTTGAGGACATATGGACAATTCAAGTCCAAGAAGCCACTGGTTTCACGAAACCGTTAACTGCTTTTCATATTTACACATCAAGTTAGTCTGGCCCAGAATCAAGATACTCTTTAGATCAGCATCTCATAATCTACAAAGATCCCAGAAACAAGTGTTTTTATTCACAATCTCCATACAGAGATGCAAAACTCCTGCAGAAATGGCATGCCATTACTGACTCAACATGCTGCATAGGATGCATACCAAAAACACATTACTTCTGAATACTTGTGTCTCAAAGTCAAGTGTCCAGTATGACAGATATTTGCATTTCTGTCTTGTGAACTCAGGGCTGCCTGGTGATATCTACAAAGAATTGGGTGTTGCAAAAGCATCACATGCCTTGCTGAAGTGACCTGTGAAGTGTGTGACTCAAAAAAAACTCACCACAAAACAGATAAACAGGCACAGAAGAAAGAATGCCAGTGCAGTAGCCACCTTACATTGCAAGATTCCAAGAGCTCTCATTGGCACCAGCTTCTATGATCCAACAACATTCAAGATATGGACCTTTCTGCTCCTCCTCACCACTTCAATACAACCACCTTCCACAAGAAATCATTGGACAAAATAGAGGACAATAAGGCCACACTAATGTCTCAGCCTCTAGGTCAGAATCATATGGGAATTTCCAAGCAATCGATTTTGGGTGGAGCGTCACCAGCCCAGTGTAATGTCTTTATGGCTGCTGTTAGTCTTCACACCCTACCTTTGGCTCCTAAAATGTTCCAACTGGGGAGCTGACTTCTGACTTGTTCTACAAAGGGTCACCAGTGACATCCTTGATTTTACATTCGCTGGCATTCAGCCAAAAGCAGCACCTGTGACTTGACAAGTCAAGCAAAAATCGCAAAGCAGAAACATGGCATGTTGTGCAACCTTAGTTGCAGATATCTGTCTTGCAGTGGGCCTTCTGTTTGTTCACTGCAATAAGCAGATGAGCCAACCCTAGAATCAACTCAGCACGCTAGATGCAGGGTCCAACTCCCAACAATCCTCAGGTACCCCCGGATGTTCACCCCCTTTCACTCGGAATGTGGGTACTCTATGTGAAAACCTCCAAAGATCTTGTACCTGAGTCACAGGTCCAACTGGCCTCCAAAGGCTCTTGAAATTATCTAGTTTTATCAGTGACACAATGCCTACCCCACCAGTCATCACAGAAAAGTTGGTTTCAATTTCCACCATCTCATAATGCAGCTTATCTCGTGCTTTCGACTTTAAGATTGGCATGTCCTTGTTGCAATTCCTGTACACCGCCCACACCTCACCAGTTTTTGGATATACTTTAAACTGATTCTTTGATGCACCCTTTTCAACTGGCATCAAATGTGAGAAAACATTGATTTGGTCAAAATCTACAGCTCCAGCTGTCTTGAAATCACCTGCAGCTGGGGACAGCTTTGAGAAGTCTAGCCATGTTGTACCACGTTTTGGGCGACTCAAAGACTCAAGCCATGTGCAGCTGACTTTGAAAGGATTCAGCTGTACTTTATTTATCCGACAGTAAAATCGAGGCATCCCATCTTGATCATCATAAATAGCCCAAAAGTAGCCTGCCTGTATGTCAGTTTCTGTGCGCCCAGCATCAAAGTCATGGAAATCTGAATCGGGCACAACGACTTGAGGTAGATGATCCTTACTGAGCCTCCCAGGTGAAATACTTAGATCATCCGTACGAGATGCAGGCACATTCACCTCAAGCTTAACTGTCTTGGCTTTTGTGACAGCTTTTGGCAGAGATGCCTGTGCCTCCTTCCCAGTGTCCAACCCTTTGACATCTCCTGCAACCTTCACTAATGTCTCCTTCACCAGATCATTTCCTCCTTGGCCTGCATATTTGGCAGACATCTCCTTTGCAATTCTTGTTTGTTTGAGCTTAGCCTGCAATGCCCTTCTATAATCCTCTGCCAAGCGCCTTCTCTCCTGTGATTCGTCCATATCTGCACTGCTGCTGGTCCCTACTTTATCATCCATCTCCCTTACTCCCATGTCCATTCTCTCACCCGTGTTTGAGTGCACTTCTACCCCATCAATCACCCCAAATTTTCCCTTCTGTGTCCCTTCCCCATTGGTGTCTCCCACCCCATCCCTTCCTTCTCCATTTGGTTTCCCATCAGCAGTCATGTGCATGCCAGCCTGCCTAGATGGTGGAAAATCCTCCAGGTCATCATCACTCTGATCAACCATATACATAACATTTCGTTTCGCTCGCCTTGACCTCCTTGGTGCTGAAAATCCAAGTCCATCTGCCCCACTTGTAGCAGGCTGGAACATTTGATCTTCATCCTCATCATCATCCTCATCATCATCCTCCTCTTCAAATCTCTTTCTCTTGCGTTTCTTGGGCACAACCTTCTCAGTAACCTTTTGTTTGGCTTCTGAATCTTTGCGTTTTGCCAACAAGTGGGCTAAGGCCTCCTTTATCCTTGCTTCCTCTTTCGCTTTCTTCAGCAACTCTTTCTCTTGCCTACGTAGATCCCTCTCTTTTTCCCTCTCCTTTCGCTTTGCTTCTCTCTCGGCCTCCATACGTTCTCTCCTGACCTTTTGAAAGGTCTCCTGAACAACATGAGCTGCAACTCCTGCAGCATTTGTGGGTGGTACATTGCCATAGGATGATCCTACTCCACTGGCAGCAAATCCTGTGGCATTCGAGGGTGGCACATTGCTATAAGCTGTTCCAACCCCACCAGCTGCAAATCCTGCAGCAGTTGTGGGTGGTACATAGCCATATGATGATCCCACACCAACACCTGCAAACCTATTCCCAGTGACTGGCACCCCATTTCCCCTGTCATGGGTGGGGAAGAAAAAATCTTGTTGTGAGAAAGAAGGGGCTGGAGGAACTGTGGCTGCTGGTCCCTTTCCACTATAGTCATAACTGGAGTGTGTCCAAGTGTGGACATTTGCACCATTTTGAGGGGGTGCATACATGTCCTTGGCCCTAAAAGGCTTGTTGCACTTCTGACAAAGAAGCTGGAAATTCAAGTAAGTTCTCAAATATTGGTATTGCATGCGGCATACTGGACATGTAGTCCAGAAAGTGAGGTTACTCGGGGGTGCATTTGGGTGAGTTGGTGGCTGATGATATCTTGTTGAGAACTGTGATTTTGGCTCTGGAATACGAGTCTGCTGCTGGGGAGCACTGACCTTCAATCCGCACCGTGTGTCATGGGCTCCTCTCTTTTGCTTATCAGAGAGAACACCAAAGGCTTCCCCAACGAGCTTGAATGCTGCTTCAGCCCCTACTGACTTGTTCTTATCAGGATGCAGTAGCAGAGCAAGCTTCCGATACTGCCGCCTGATCAAGCTATCATCTGCCACTGGTTCCACCTGCAGACAATAAGACAAGCATCCTAGGTCAGAAAACCCTAATTTCATCCCCATCCTCAATCTCCATGACTGTTGCTTCCACACCAAATGCAACGCACATCACTGAACACAGAAGACATTTCAGATCAGACAAGAAATAATCCACCAAAGTTCAGTAGGTCTCATGGCCAGTCGACATGGGAGGGTTGGTAAGTGCTAGACTGGCTTCCTGGATTCTTATTGATATGCTACTACAGAAGAAAGGTCATGTCTGGTCCTTGTGCAAATCCAAAGAAATGTTGAGGACATGCACAACCAAATCAAAGACTACATGTAAACGGGTTGATCCACATCCATGGCAGCACATTGTCATGATTCTCAGACTTGCTTGAGTATTTGGAGCACACCTATACTCCTAAAACTTGCAGTAAAACATATGGAGCAAGCTGGTACAAAACTAAAAATCCCCACTCCAATTGGCACACACCCACTTATCCAAGGCTTCAGGAGAGCCCAAATTCATGCTGATAGAACATGCAGTATGGTGTTTCCTTGCTATTATAAAGCACAGTTTCCATGATCACATTCTCCTGCTACTAATGTGAATGCAAGAGAACTTTGTCTGAGTGCTACTTTCACTCTGCACCACAATCCACATCCATGGATCAGAGAGGGGACACGTTTGCACTTAACATGTTAGGGTTTGCACAATGGAGGTGTAAGGAGTATCTCAGTTTTGCTTGTATTTCATCATTGTAACAGCAGTCCATAGAATATGTTCAGGGTGGTCCCTGGGACAGAGTCCTTTAAAGATTTGTGATGGAGGGGGGGGAACACATGCAAGGCCAATGTTGGAGTTGAAAAGCAGATGCCAACTAGGAAACACAAAGCAAGGGAAATGAAAAGAACAATTGAGAAGAGCATATCACCTGAAGAATTCCATACCAATCCGTCTCATTGCTCCCAACTTTCACTGTTGCCACACTGTGAACATCTACAACAGCCAGCATTTGACTGACGCCATCGAGATCTGGGAACAGAGATTGTGCCTTGATGAGAAATTTCTTGGCACCTACAAAATCATGTATTGCAAACTTCCTTTCTGCAATCTCTCTTGCTCGAACTGCCTCTTCCTTGTTGCACTCCATCTGGTGGTCACAAGATGGCGGCAACCAACTGCCGCCTGCTCAAAGATTCCAATTCTGTGAATCCCTCTATGGAACTCGAATTTCAGGCACATACATGAATGAGAAAAAAAAACCCCCAAAAAAAAAATGGTGAGAGAGCACTGCCGCCACCACCGTTATGCCTGTGCAAGAATGGCAGACTATTGTTTCCTTCACACTGTGGGTTCAGACAAGTTTTTCCATCTCCTCCAGTTCTTCCAAGGATTGCAAATCCAATACCTGCCGAGGCTTGCGTAAAAACAAACACGTAAAGAGAATGTGACCTACAATGACCTCAGAAGCTCTGCTAAGAAGCCAACAAAACGCCTATTCCTGGACTCATGGACTTCCCGGTCCTCTTTTTTTCCCTCTCATGGAGTCGTGTTTTGGCCAAGCTGCGTGGCCACTGTTTCAGCTGTCAAGGGGGCTTCTCCATCGCTGTTTCTTCCTTCCCTCGTACAGTTTCATTACAAGCATCATCTTCTCAACTCCATGAAACAGAATGTCATCAAACTACAAAGACGAACCCGACGCCAAAACCCTAATATAGCCCAAACGTCCTCCTCCTCCTCCTCCTCAGTGCAAACCACACGCGCTTATTTCCCTCGATAGTTTTCTTCAAGCGCCGCCTAACTATCGCACACACGCCTACACAAAACAAACCCACACACTCTCAAAACCCCTAAAAACCTGAAGTTCTGTTCCAGCCCTCCCGAGAGTGGAAAAGGAGCCAAGCGAAGCCCGCCGAAAAAAAGACAACAAACAGGCGGAAGAGAGAAAGGAGAAAACGAGTATACAAAAACACAAGACGGGGAAAAAAAAAACAGCAGGAATATATACAACAAGAGAAACAAACGAAACAGAACAAACTCTTCACAAACCTCAAACTCAAGACACAAGAAAAAGAGAGCGAGAGACAGAAGAGAGAGATCGTAGGAGGAACGCAGGGGAGAGCAGTGACGAGAAAGGAGGAGGAAGAAGAGGAGGGAAAGGACGTCGGAACTCGGGACCAAACAGCAAGCGGAACTGGGGCTTTGAAAAGGGATAAAATGCAAAGGGGCAGGAAAGAGGAGACGGAAAAAAGCGTTCGTTGCTCACACTCTCTCTCGCACCGAAAATGCCTTCTCGTTACCTCTGCTTGGGGGGGGGGAGGCGGGGGGGGCTTTTTTTTTTTTGCGGGGCGGGGGTTTTTCTCCCTCTCGACAAAATGTTTTCTCCAGCCCGGAATAGGCTTTTTATGTGGCCTTTTTTTCTGCCCAGCCCCCTGCCCCAATCTCCAAGACCGTTCCGCATAATGCATTTGACCATAATGTAAAATTCATATGACCATTGAATTCACATGACATTATTATGTAAATGTATGAAAGCTATTACGTAATCAAGTATGAGTATGCAGGGTACATGCCATTGTGCCCATTTGAAAATTTGGGTGAGAACGGTCCCTCAATGGTCCAAAATGGGCATGCTCCATAATACAAAACAAAATTATTTATTTATTTATTTATTTTTATCCATCCTGTCTGACCGCAAATTTGTACAGACTTTTCACCATCTATATACTATGTAAAGTACCATACTTACCTACCAATATGTACCTACCTTATGTACCTACTGGGCAGAAAATTCAGATTTTTTAAAATATGGGCACAATTTGACCAGGGCAACAAATTTCTGCCCACTTTGATACATGCTGCTTTGGGGGACCCCTTGGGTTACTCCTTCAAGCACCTGGAGCATGCTTACTACAGGCTTTCTCTGTAGGACTTGCTGGGCGAAGCTGCAATCCATGATCCATGCCCTTAAGTTTACCATGGTTCTAACATGAGACCATACGGCTTGAGACCATAATTAAAAAATTGATCGTGATTAAGATGAATTGAGGTAGGGTTGGGTCTGTAATGTAAAGTGCCTCCTCCTTTTGATAGGTGAAAAAACTACCCAAGTTTTGTGATGACTCCATTGAACCATCTAGGGTTTCTATTGGGTGTGCAAACTGCACAATGTTTGTTTCTTTTCTTTTGTCACCATTGCAATGACAATTTCTAGGTTTACGATTGCAATGAACAAGTTCTAAGGTTTACAATTTGCAACAATCGGGGTCAGAATGTCCCACACTATTGTATTGCAGAATTACATTTTATTATTATTTTAATAATAATAAAACCCTATAAAACCCTATAAAACCCTAAAAACCCTTTTATTATAAATAATAATAGTCATTTTCCTTCAGTACACATAGTTTACTCAATTCTGTGCCTAAGTTCCGATCATTGTGTTGATTGCCTTTCACTTTCCCCTCCCCATCTCCACACCCACCACCCCCAGTCCCCAACACACCCATCCACCCACCCACCACATGCAGTGATGACCATCATATCCTCGTTTCATTTCATGGGAAGTTGTTGCCAAATCTCCTGGGCAAAGGGTGGTAGTAGTTTGCAATGATCATGCATTTTTGCAGTGTAACAACTTGCATTGTATATCACAGAGGAGAACCAGGAGTCTCTCAGATTCAAGAAATAGCTTTGTTGATTGGAGCACCAAGGATACAAGAAATAGCTTTGCTAGTTGGAGCACCCAGAGTGTCTCGTATACAAGAAATAGCTTTGCTAGTTGGAGCACCCAGAGTGTCTCAGATACAAGAAATAGCTTTTGCTAGTTGGAGCACCGAGAGTGTCTTGTATACAAGAAATAGCTTTGTTTGTTTTTGCACTCATGATCACAAGTGTCTACAAAATAAAGGTGGTGTTGTTTTGTAACTATGTTTGTATGTTGTAGTTACAATCCTCCAATTCCCCTTTCCATTATGTAGTAGTAGTTCACTAAGTTGTACTTTGGGTGCTTTACTATTTCATGCACATTGTTGAAATTAGGGTTTGGGGGAAGTTGAATTGGAATTTAGGTCGGAAAGGTGGCTACTTGTTATGATTTCTAATGGCTTGAGAGAAGGGATAGCAACTTCCTAGGATGAAGTGCAATGAATGTACTATGGAACAGCCCTGGTAGCGACCTAGGAACTATTGAGCTTGTGATTGTTCCGTTAGGTGGTAATGGGTTCAATTGGGGGCATGTTCCAGAGTGTAACTGGCTTCCCCCCCCCTCATGTAATTCACATCTCAAGAATATTGTCCACCCTCAATGCACATTACAGTGAAACCAACCCAACTTCAACAAAAGGGAAACGAGCATATGGCTGCCCCTCCCATGGAGAAAAAAGCCTGAAAAAGTGCCTGAATAGGAACACCCAAACCAAGTACATGTAAGGTTAAGGCCGATCCCAGAGCCCCATCCTTGAGGTTAAGGGTCCCAAGTTTCAACCCTTGCATCACAGAATTCCTCTCAAGTCTCACCATTTAACATTAGGTGCAGTGAATGTCCAAAGCATTACATGTTTGAGGAGTTCATAGAGGAAATTAATTGGAATTAATGTCTGAAAGGTGGCTTGTTATGGTTTTATATTATAATTATATTGGTTGTCTTTAAATTGTGGACTTGCCTTGGCCATGGGTTTTTATCATAAATGACAAAAGGGAGAACTATAATTCCTTCTTATATTCAGTTAATGGCATGTGTCCTTGTACTAACCTCTTGGATATGGTGTTGAGTAAAGTTGATTGGGAGAAAGTGGGCCCTCACACACATGCAAGCTTCCAACACATTAGGCAAAACCCTATTTCACACATGATGCAAAACCTAGGATGTGGGCACAATTTACCACAATAAGAGCCTTCAAATAATATAAGAAATGTTATCCCTTTTGATTGTGGAGTTGCAATTTGAAAATGTCACACATGTATATAAACCAAATGAAGGAAACAAATTGAAAGAAGTTTCCAATGGTTGAGCCGCCTTTGAGTTAGTGGAGCTTTAACAATGGATGGTAAGCTTGAACCCCTTTTGAGGAAATTTATTTTTGGGACATTTTCCAAACCATAAACATTATATTGTAACCAAATATCACTCTTTATCATTTAGTTTGAACATGTGGTTCCAAAATTAGGTTAATTCCATTGTTGGAACTTGGGTGGTTCAAGATTGTGAAATTTGATTTTAAAGGGGTATCATTCTTTCAAAATGCTCAATATTAAATATGACGGTTTATTTTCTAGTCTCATGAAAAAGATTCAATCTCAAACATGTTAAATACTAGCACTTTTTTCCAAACACAACAATAGTTAATTCAAAGTTTCATGAACTTATTTTTCCTTTTTTCAAAACTTTTTTAAAACATTAAATTAAAAATTGAAACCTTACATGATCAATTCCAAATCATAAACCTAAGCCTAGAAGAAGGGTTTGGAAAATGTTGTCCAAGGCATGGTTTTCACAAAATGTTAGATGTTTAATTAACAATAACATTTTAAATAATATAATTCTTTTTGTATAAAATCCAATGAAACAAAACTATAATATGATTATGTTCAAATTTGACTTATATATATATAAATTAGGTGCCATGAATGTCTTTGGCACCCCTGCAACTTTAACAACTTGTAGCAACTTCACAAAATGGACAACAATTTCAAATATTTTATTGTTAGGTAACTTTATCTACAACATTGTGTCTTGACTTTCTCTAGTGATGTGCACCCTTTATTCAGCTCTATCATTTTTCAATACTTATTGTATAAATCTATCATATAAATGCGCAATCTATGAGCAGTTATACCATAATTTAGCTCTTGCGGCTATATTCACCATTTATTGATATTAATTTAAGTCTGCTCTTTGGCTCAGCTTTATCGACAGACAACAGATTTCTAGTCAATTTTGTTTTGCATGCCATGACCTTCAACTTTTGCTATGATTTCACTTAATGTGTTTACATTTATATTTATGAAAACAAATCTCTACATATTGTAAATTTTTATTGAAATCAACATACAAAATTGAAGTAAAGAAAAAATTAATATTTTCAATAGTGATGATAATTGTGATTTTAACCATTATAAATGGATATATTGATTCAATATTTTCATGTCAAATAAAAAATGCACAATATTGTATGGACATTGATAGAGTCACAATTGAATATTTTGTGAAAGTGAGACAAATGAAAATTGATGACACTTGTAAGAAGAAAGACTCTTCTACAAGTTGATTTTCATCACAATGACCATTATATTATCAAGTTGAAACAATGGAATTCTTTTCAGTCCTTAAAGTTTGATAATGTTGATGTTTATTTTATGCAAACTTCAAACCTTGAAAACATTTTGATGAAACAAGATTCTAAAAAAAATACTTTTAATGGGAATGTTTTATTTTGAATGTCTATAGGATGATTAAATGAAGTTTGAATGTTGCATTAGTCATGAAGGAAATGGTTGTCATATTAATTCATCAAATCACAACAGTATATATATGTTAAATGGTCAAAAACACTTTTTGATCATGTGTTTAAAGGCTTAGAAAAATAGTAAAGAAAACATTTTAGACATTTAATTTTGTTTCAATGTATCACTAAAGTCTTTTCAATTGTAGTTAGGCCTTCCATTTTTTGCAGTCTTGTCAAAGATTAATTTTTAGTCCTAGAGGTGAAATTTTGACCTTAAAATTCTCACATTCAATTGTTAACTTATAATTGTTTTTTATAAACCCCAACCTTCATAATCATGAAACCTACACTTGAAACCTTATGACATAAAAGACCAAATAATGGCAAGTTTTTATTATTCAATAACACTAAGCAACAACACCATAATGTTGTTAGATAGAGGTTACCTACTATATTTCAATAATTATAATGTTGTTCAGTAAAGACGTGGTTGTTATTAGTTCCACACCAATGAATAGTATGGTCCAACCTTACATTAATTCTAATATTATGATTATCAATTGATTTTTTATTCAATTAATTAGACTAGGCTACTTTTTACAAGCTTCCAACAATACACTAATAAGGATTTACAATCTTTCACTTTACACCCAAGTCTTCTTAACATCATAATTATGACATTCTTGGTGCGA
>Ga0116229_10005074_pt1 | contig 21557 bp, 18 predicted proteins | sample S1TSphgellanicum_3_FD_87313 | JGI IMG/M metagenome (GOLD analysis project Ga0116229, IMG submission 87313) | Host-associated microbial communities from peat moss isolated from Minnesota, USA - S1T2_Fc - Sphagnum magellanicum MG | ecosystem: Host-associated > Plants > Peat moss > Unclassified...
GGGCTTAAGGGTTAAGCCCGCCGAAAACTGGTTTTAATGATGGCGGCAGGGTTTATGCTTTTGGGGAGGTGAGGATGGCAACGGTGCATGGGTAGCTTGTGCAGGAAGCTTGGAAATCAGACGGAGAAGGGGAAGAACTAGAGAGGAAATCCGGGGGGATTTTGCTGAAGGTGTAGTGGTGTGAGTGAGGAGAACAGAAAACGGCAGAGAGAGATGAGTGGAGAGGGGGAGAGTCTGGGTCTGGAAGAGGATCTAGGTTGGCTACTGAATTTTCCGCTGCGTCTGTAAGCCAGCCAGTTGTCTGCTTCTTGATGGGATTGTTGGAATGAGTAGTAAGGAGAGAGAGATCAGGCCATTGAGCGGCATTGGAAAATCTTGAAGTCGCGTTGCTTCGAGAGAAAAGTTTTCTGACTTGGGCAGGCCTGAGTGTCCTGCAATCGAGAATGATCAGCAAAGGCATTATGTGGCGCGGTGGCGTTGTTGCAGTCTGTGATGATGAAGGGAGCTTGGAAATCAGACAGGGACGAACAGAGGAGGAAGCAGAGTGATCTTTTGGGGAAGAGAGCAGGTGTGGAAGAGGAAGGCAGATTATGCTGAGAAGCTTAGAGGGATGTGCAGATCGAGAGATGGATTGATTGTTTGGAGGTTTTGGACTGGTTACAGAACCTTTTCTGTTGCGCCAGTAGCCAGCCAAACAGTTGCAGTTGGCATCAGGGAGTTTGGTTTTGAAGAAGTAACAGAGAGAAACTAGGAAGCAGAGATAGATCAGAGTCGTTTGTATGAACTGCTGGGATCTAAGAGGAATGTTGGGGCGATGGCCCTCAGTTGTCTGTACATTTGCTGTTTTTGTATGTGATCGCACTTTCAAAGTTTGCAGTAAACAAGCTTCAGGTCAAGAAGAGTGTCGTCAGAATCTGTTGTTGCAATTTTGTTGAGGAAACAAGTAGGTGGTTTTGCTGAGCATAAGCGTGCCAAGACTCACTGGTCGAAAAGACCAAGTACTGTGAACTGTCCAAATGTTCCAGGAATGCAATGCGTGTGTGTGTGTGAGGATCTAGGCGCGCACATTGGTAGAGTCATGAACAGAGTCTGAGAAGAGAAGGAAGATCAGGCGTCGCGATGTAGTTTTGGGACATCAGGAATTATCGATCAGAGAGAATCTGTGTGTTACCAGGGTGTTCGATTGGTTTGTGCACCCTCCTTTTTGGTGACAGAATCATACACTAATAAAAATGATTAATTACATAATTTAAAAAAATTGCAACAATTTTTATTTTAGTGACGTAAAAATATATTTTACATTTTTTCGTTTTAAAAAGTAAAAATAAATTAATTAGTGAAAATTTGGGTCTAAATAGTTGGTTTAACCCCCAACCCTTCAACAACCAACATGGTTTTCTGGTTTTAAATTTTCTTAACTTGGAAATTCTTGTGGGCAAAAAAATGGAAAAACTAATGCAAATTCAAAAAATTAAGTAAAAAACAAAAATAATTGCCAAAAATTTGAGATCACAAATTTCAAAGAAACAAGGTTGCTCCCAATGAATAAAAGTTTAAGTAATGCTAATAATTCTAACATTAAACAATTTCAATATCAAATTTATTTTAATATTTGAGATCATTATAAACCTTATCCATTTTTTTACAAAATTTAAAATAAATATTACTAATGTAATTGAGTTTTTTTGTGATGAATTTCCACCATTTTGCAAACATAAAAAGGGCCATCAACATTACAAAAGATTTTTTTTATGTTTTAATATTTTTTCAAATGATATAATTTCATAATGGTTTCTAGGACTTGTAGCCAAAATATAAAATATTTTAACAAATTTGTACCTCCATATATGGCTTATAACCAAAACATGACTAAATGTTTTGTGGATAATCTTGAAGAAGATTTTTTAAATGAAAAAAATAAAAAGATAAAAAAATTTCATTGATGTCAGTATTATTTTCACCATTTATAATTCATTGTTTTTTTTTAAAAAACAAATTTGTTAATTCATCTCTAAATATTTAAACATAAACATGTAGCAAAACAAGCTAAAGAAATTAATAAACCATGTTTAAAATAAAATAATAAGTATAAAATATTGGTTTTATAATTATAATAATTATACTCTGAAATTTAAAAAATTAATCATTTTTTTAAACATGGATTTTGTTTTCGTACACCAAGGGAAAAAAAATGGGAAAAAATCAAGGATTATTTTTTGGGTTTTTTTGGTGTCGCATCATGAACATTCATAATAATGCCCATGATGTTTAAAACAAACTGGGGGAAAAACATACATTCTAGTTTATATAAATGTAAAAAATAATAATATAAAAAATTTATAATTTAAAGGCTTACATGCATCCTAAACTTTGCATGCATGAACATTTTCACCTAATCAATAACCCATTCATATATAAATGTGAAACTTCCCAAGTTTTTATACATTCATTTCAAAAAATTATGGTGAGTGCAAAATGCAATTCATGAATAGTGGATTTAGTAACATTCAAAGTGAATGACTCAACTCGTATACAAATGTTAACAATTCAAGAAATGTGAAAAAATTCACTAACCCATTCAAGTATAAATGTGAAGCATTAAGTTGTTATGTGTGTTTTAATATATATTAATAAGTGCAATATGCAACATTTGAATAGTGGTTTCAATAAGTTCAAAATGGATGATTCAACTCATGTAAAGATGTTGATAATTCAAGAAATGTGAAAAAAATCATTAAATCATTCAAATAGAATTGTGAAATACTTAGTTTCATGTGTTTTGGTATATTATAATCAATGCAAGATGCAATTCTAAGTAATGGTTTTAACATAGAAATAGTGAATGTTCAACTTTGATAATTGAAGACATGTGAAAAAAATCACTAATTCATTTCAATATAAATGTGGGGTTTTAAATAAATCATGGTAAATGTAAAATGTAATTCGTAAATAATAGTTTTAACATATTAAAAGTTGATGGTTCAACTCATGTACCATGTTGATAGTTGAAATGTCAAAAAAATCACTAACCCATTATAATGCATTGTGTGAATAAAGTTAAAGGTTATCTCAATTTCCACGTCAACAATTTGAAATTATTAATAAATAAATAAGGACCAAATTATACTAATAAGTGAACAACATAGTGAATGTAACAACTATGAACAATATTGACCATTAATTAATGCAATAAGCCACTTGAAAACTTAAGATGGCCAAATGTTATTCAAATGTATTCAAATGAGACAATAGGACCACAATGTGTAGGGGTGGAAAAGGACAAGATTTCTTCTTGTGATATTATCAAATTTTGCTTTACCAAAACCCCTTGTCGAATTTATTTATCGGATTCAAATGTTAATTTTAAAACCAATTCTTTTGGGATTAGGTTAATTGTTTGTTCCTTTGTTTTAGATGAAGGTATTTATGGTTGTTTATCTTTGAAGACTATACAAGGGGTGTTTTGAAGTAAATAACTCTTTGTCATACTTTTGAACGTGGAGTTTCTACTATTTGATTTTTTCTTCATATGCTACAAGTATATTCTTATTGAACAAGGGCTTTCTACTTGTATTTGTTTCATATTTGTTTATGTAGAAATTTTATGAGTTTTTTCCTACTAGTTTGATAGAAATTTACTTCAACTTTTGCTTATCCAAAGAGAAGAAGAAATTCTATGTTCTACTCCATGTTTTATTACATCCAAAACCTAGTAGTTCACTGGGTGGCCTTAACATTTGGTGACCATACAATGGATATTGAATTAAAATCTCTAGTTCAATGTCATTCCTTTTTGGACAAATATTGGTTAGAGTTATTTGACTCTACCAAAATAACACAAGTTTTTTTTTTAAACTATAAAAATAGATAAAATAAAACAAATAGTAGTTTACAAAAACATTCGAATTGTTTACAATATGCCAATAGGTTGACACAAAGCATGAAGAAAATAATCAAATAGGTTTTGTAAGAAAGTGCCAAAGTAGGGCATGTGAACAGTTCGGAGCAATTTGAACCGCCAAAGATTGACATGGAGGAGGTTGCAACCTTTCATAATGGGGAGTATAATGATTTGGAAAATGTTATCTACCAAAAGTATTGAACCAGAAGCTAGATGACCTATCAAAAACAATCCACCAAAATTGTGACACGTCAAAACTAAATTGAAAATTTTGCAGGAACCGATTTGGGACTTACCAAAAATCAAGTTTTTTGGTACTAGTTGAGACTCTTGTGCCAAGTCCACACATTAGAGAAAGTGAAATTGTTTAATTATAAAGGTGAATTAAGGAATCGCATTGGCTTTAATGGAAGGATTTTTTCACCAATGCACGAAATGTGTAGTCCTCAAGGATGAATATTTCAAATGAGGAGGAGTTCCAACAAGGAATTTCAATAATTCTTCTATATTCAATGTTCGCATATCTCTTCATTTGTTTCCAACCTACACTTTTTGTCTGAGGTTTGGTCACATGTTAGAAAGTTGCCCCTACATGTATAGTCAAGTCTTGTTTATACAAATGGTACCAACTTTTACATCAAATATACCTTATCCCATATTGATACATGTTTAAAATCTAGGTTCGAATGCTCAGTAATTGATTTATCCTTCTATAATACCAAAATCACCTTGTAATAAACCTTTTTGTTCCACCTATTTTTGTTCCCGTTACCAGAAAACTCATTGAGCAAAATCCAATAAGTTTTCCAAATTTTATGTTTCCTTTTATTGGACAATATCCACCAATTTTTAGTTCTGGTTACGATGGCATGGGGGTGTTCCTACAATGTGACCTTTAATCTCTGGCCTTTTTACTAACATTATTGCAGCACCAAAGCTGGTTTTGGGGGTTATGTAAACTAGGGTTGTAACAAATGTCAAAGAGCTTTTGGATGATGACGATATTTCTTCAAAAAGGAAGCACAACCCAAAGTTGTCGTGAATACTTCCTACCAAAAACCATACAATGGAAAAAAATGTAGATAATCCCCAATTGGAGGTGGTGGCGGTCTTCCTCTAAGTGGCAGTAACATATTTACAAACAACAATGGTAGTGCACCTTTTGGTGTTGGTGGTAACAATCCTCCAAGAGGTGGCGATAGTAAACCTCTTGAAAACAAAGGTTTAAGAATCCCACCATAGGATCAGCATGACCATGAGTAGGGCCTACCTACATGGAATCCTTGGTACCCTCCCTGGTATCTGATCCAACCTCTTGTGGCTCTAACTCTTCCACCTAATAGGAAATCTTTACCTTATCCCATTTACACCATAGTGATGGACCTCGACGCTCATGTATGAATATTTCACAAGCCATTCAAGCTAACGGGGAGAAGAATGATGTAGGTATTGTCAATATGTTTTGTTTTACCCTTCATGATGCCATATCATATTGGGGAGAAAATTTTATTCGAACGCATTTAGTTTGTAGGTTTGAGAAGCTAGAAGTTGCATTCTACAAATGTTATCGAAAAGTACAAATGGATGAACAAGTGTGCAAATAGTGCAAATGATAAAGTAAGGTAGAGACGAAAAGGTTGAAGTATATTATGAACATATACTAAAATTAGTAAACTGCCTTTAGCATTAAGCAAACAACAATTTGTTGACCACTTTCTTTCAAGTAGGATTGTTGTTATATCTTTGGATAGCAACAACTCAAATGAAGAGGGACACCTTGTTTGAACACAAGGAAGTTGTAGTCATTTGTGAAGAAAGTATGGGTGATGCAATTGACTACCAAAAATTGTTAAAGCCACTAACTAAGCAATGAAAGAAGGTGGGCAAATATGACTTGCAGTCAATGTAATAAGCCAAGACATTCCAAGGAGTGCTACCATTGGAATCCCGACAATTAACCCAAACAACAAGTTCAAAGACAAAAAAAGGTTTCAATGAATGGAGTCTCAACATAGTCAAATGGAAGTACTGGAAATAAATCCAGTAACATATGCAATCAAGGAAAAGGGAATAAATTTGGTTCCGTCATTCATTGATGTTTCATCTACAATTTTGTTGAACATAAGATCTACGATTATCTCCATAAGGATGTGGCTTAAGTAATGTTTAGGGAAAAAATCATGGTGGCCGAAAGAAAAAAGTTGCAAGTGGTGGATATCTTGCTTTGAAATTAGTTTTTGATAGATCATACACTCATAATACAAGATTTTAAAGGAGACTTGATGAGCTCAATGGACGTTCCATGTAGGAGACTTAGATTGTGGCAAGCATCAAAGTTCCTAGAATGTTTTTTTGGGGCAAGCTAATTGAGGTCGATGATGAGATGGATACAATGCAAGAAATTAGTGGGATAAGAAGTTAATTGAAAAGTTCCTGACAATTGGAAATGGAGATGCCATCAAATCTATTTCATGTGCTACGGTTATGGAATTTGGGAAAATTACAGCCATGTAATGCCATACCCTTTCCAAGGAAGCAAACTCCAACAAATCGATCACTAAAACCATCCAATCTGAAAAAGAAAGGTAGAACATAGAATTTGAGTCTAGTTCAACTTGCATACATTTTCAATAGTGCTTCTGCAACAAAGTCTCTTCAAGATTTGATAGACCTGATTGTGGAAGGTACCAAAACTCCTACCAACCTCTCTCATGAATTGCATCGTTGGTTAAAACGTAAGGAAATATCGGTTGGTGAAATCCCAAAAATGGATACACCACTGGATTTGTTTTTCAATGGTACTCACTAATTGCATAGTTCAGTAGAAGCCACTAGAACTACCCAACCCCATGAGATTCATTTTCGACACAAATTGGTTTATTTCCTACCCCTACTGGTGCATAAACTGAAATGCAGGGATCTGAAATAGCTCCCTCATTGTTGCATCCTTGAAATATCTAGAGGAACACCTCTTTTATTCCAATAATTTTGTTCAAACAATCAACAACTTAAAGGCTTTTTGATTAGCCTCAACCAAAAAGGAAGTAGCAAAGGAAGGGCAACAAGAGAGTCTCTAGGAGGTGGCCAATCTTAAAAGCCAATTGCACCAACTACAAATTGCAAACCAACAGGACTCCCTTATCATTGAGCGCATGCAGATAGAGGTGCAAACTTTGGAAGGAATATTAAAAAGAATGCAAGAGTTGGAGATGGAAAACTTGCACTATTGAAATGAGTTACCAAAATTAGACAAATAACTTACATAAATTGGTTTAGACTCTTTGAACTCAAAGCGGGCCACTTTATAGCAAAGCTTCAAATTGGAAAAAGAAAACCATAAGAACTTGAAAATGTCTTTGGGCATGACCGATAAGTAGCTGAGGTGAGAGGTTGGAAGGCTAGAACAAGGTGATGAATGAAAAGACATAGAAGTAGCAAGATGAATTAAACTAGTTGATCGATTGAATTTAGTTGTTGTAACAAAATTCAATAACATCATGAAGGAGAATCCAGTTATGAATCTAGAAAAAATGGAAGTAATTAAGAAGAGATGAAGACATTGAAGTTGAGGACTAAATTGGCCGATCTTTACCATCACCAAATGGAGGAGTTTGACAACCTAAAGATGGAATATGCCTTTATGAAGGCATAGCTGCTGATGATCTATCAATATAGAAGCAAAAGGAGCTAAGCAAAACAATGGGCTCTACATAAGGATGAAGTTGTTCAAATAATTTGTGAATATTTTGAGACCTATTAATCGAAAGGATGGGGAGCTTTACTAGAAACGATTGGAGGCTTACCAAAAGGTTATGTTTCATTTAGTGATGCTTCCATTTAATTATGGCATGACATTAACACCCACCAAATCTACCATTACATCAAACACGCATCAAAGTGAAAAATAGATAGAGGGAGCTCAAATGGAGGTAGAGTTTGGTACTGCACCGATTCCTCACCCTACCAAGTTTGAAGGCATTTTGCAGGCTATAAACAATTTCAATGCTGCAATTACATCTGAGTTAGTCAATGTCCCTATTTATATAGAAACAACAGTGTCTTCCATTGATTCTAGTGTTACGAGATTTTATAGTGCAATAATCAACACAACAAGGTCCCTATGGTCAGAATTGGCGCATGTATCTTTGGTCAGACTTTGGTGAAACTAGAAATAAGAATAACTCCTTTCGAGGCTTTACCAAATACTTCCATTGCATTGGAGGAGGTAGGATTAGCTATTGTGATACTAGGGGATGTGTAGTTAATAGAGGCTACTATCATGGAGGAATAACATAATTTTAGAACAATTGTAGTTTAAATTATAATTATGAGGACATAATCCCAATTGGAAAGGGGAATGAAATTAAAAGTAGAAATATATCAAAACATGTTATTGGATTTTGTTTCTTAATGAAATCAATTATCGAATTTTACATCATTGAAACATGTTATACAAAATTTTGCCTTACCAAAACCCCCTACCATATTTTCTTACCAGATTCAAATGTTAATTTTAAAACCAATTTTTTTGGGATTAGGCTAACTATTTATTCCACTATTTGAGTAGATTTTTAAAGGTACTTAAAGTTGTCTATCTTTGAAGATTGTACATGGGGTGTTATCAAGTAAATAATTCTTTGTCATACTTTTGTACATAGAATTTCAACTAGCCAATTTTTTCTCGTATGCTACAAGTATTTTCTTGTTGCACAAAGGCATTTTATATGTATTTGTTTCAAAAAAAAAAAATGTATAAAGTTTATGAATTTAGTCCTACTAGTTCGACATAAATTTATTTCAACTTTTGCTTCTCCAAGGAGAATAACAAGATTCTATCTTCTACTCCTTGTTTTATTACTTCAAAAACCTAGTAGTTCACCAAGTGGCCTTAACATAGGATAAAATCCAAGTAATATTATTGATAAACCCATTTACATTAATGAATAGTGTTGAAAAAAACTATTCTTCAACAAAAAATGAAGCATTACCAATGGTCTATGCATTAAAGAAATTTATACATTATTTACTTGGAAATATCTTTACAATTTTTATTGATCATCAAGTTGACAGTTCAATCAACAAGTCTACAATGTATTAGGGTTTTCATCATTGCTAAGGTTTTCCTTGTTGGTATTTGTAATCTCCTTATTTGGTTGTATTATTAATTCCAATTCCATCCATGGATATCATGTTTCCATAGTGATTGCAACTTGCTATAATATGTATATCATGGACATTTGTGAGCACTCTTGTAGCCCAATAACCACAACTTGAAGTAAATGAAAGGTGCACAATAGAGAAATGGAAAATGGAAAAATTTGTGGTGATTGCACAAGGGGTGCAATATGCACAAGTTCAAAACTTTGAGCTTGCAAGATATAAATAAAACCACATTATGCACATTTGTGAAATTCTTATATCAAAACAAACCCCCACTATGCACATTTGTGACTTTTCAAAAATCAAAATATACTTGTATTATGCATATTTGAACTCCAATGATCAAAATAGACTCCCAATTACGTATCTTTGAGCCTCCAAGATCAAAATGACTTCAATTATGTACATTTGTGATCCCAATATCAAAATAAAAACCCATTATGCATATTATGCACATTTGTGAGTTCCTTAAATCAAAGCAAACCTGCATTGTGCATATTTGAACTCCCAAGATTAAAAAACCCCCAATTATGTATCTTGGAACTTCCAAAATCAAAATAAATCTAGTCCATTATGCGCATCTGTGATCCTAAGATCCAATTAGAAACCCATTATGCATATCCATGAGCTCCAACATCAAAACATATCCCCATTGTGCATATTTGACCCCTAAGATAAAAACAAACCACCATTTAAATGCACATTTGTGAGTTCCCTATATTGAAATAAACATGTAGTGTACATATTTCAATTCCTAAAACCAAATGAACCCCAATATGTATCTTTGAACCTTCAAAATTAAAACAAACTAGTGGTAACCCGTGCCTGCAAGGCACAGCACGGCACTGAAGCAACGATGACCCCTAATGACGACCCCTGAAACCTTAAAGGTTAACGACATTCCGCCATTTTAGCTTCCAGACATATCGCTCCATCTGGAAGTCACAATTCTTGGTGCCGAGATGAACATCAGCAGCCAACATCATCTGCACATCAGCCTCATTCAAAGAGAGCACCATCTTGATGCCACAATGCGTCGCTACTGCAATCTGGGGACAGCCACAAACGCAGAAACTGCAAACCAAATCCTAGAAGGGAAAAAAAACAGACGCAAAAAAAACCGTCCTGTACAGCCGCTGAGACTTAAACCTAAACCCTAAAAGGAACGCCAAACCCTAACCGTACCAAGACCCATGTGTAGTTAATGAACCCCTAAGGTCAGGATAAGTTTTTCTACACAATAATTACAGTTCGATCAGCAAAAGAATTCTAAAGATCTACACCGTTAGATCTCATTGATTTGGACGGCCAGGAGATATCCAGCGCACAATATTAGATCACTGCTGATTTTTTTTTTGGTCAATTTATAACTGTTATAACTGTCACAGACAGATAGACGGACGTAGTGAATTAATATATATGATTGCCATTATGCACATTTTATGATTCCAATATCAAATCAAAAACCCATTATGCATATTTGAACCCCAAGATTAAAATAGACCCCCATTGCACATATATGAACCCCAAATATAAAAACAAATCCCCATTATTCACATGATGTGTGAGGTCCCACTATCAAAACAAAAATTCAAACTAACATTTAAAGTAAGATCTATGAATAAAGTCAAATTAACACTTTATATGTTCCATTTATGCCATAGTTTATAAGTTCTTTAATCAAGCCAAATAATTACTTCACATAATTAATGCAAAGGTTTGTATCCATTTAACCTACCTCAAAATTTCAAATTTTAATATACCCACCCAATTTAAAGAATTCTCACAATGTGTATTTTATCCCAAGTTTGGCATATTTGAGGTGCCATGTGTTACCATTGTAGGCCCACATAACTACCAAATGGAGATATCCATGTCATCTCATAACCATCAAAACAAGGATATGTTCCATTTGATTGAGACTTTTTTACCATCAAAACAAACATTTGAATAGAACATTATGTATGATAAAAAATACATTTGTCCCATTTGACTCAAGGTCTACACACTTTGTCTTTTTTTACTAAAGGTGTCCTTTTTGTTGTCCTACTTGACTAAGTGTCACACAATCCACCAAAAAAATCCATGCCAAATCAAGATGATTAAAAGACCATTTTTTAATTAAAAAATGACAACCTAATCAAGTTGAATGACTTGAAAAGTCATGATTTTATATACTGGAAATATGCAAAGTGGGAATGATGGACTAATACCTAGGAGTTCTAAATCATGGTCTAGCTACACAAGTTCCCTTATTGTGTTTATGTGGAAACCAAACATATAATAATGGATAGCAAGCTCTAGATTCACCTAGCATTGTGCTGAATATTGTCCAATAAATAAGTGATGTTTTGTTCTAAATTGTGATAGGTGTTTGAGCAAATCCTTTAATTTGACTAAACATGTATCATAATCTAATCCATCAAGGTAGAGAAACTTGGTGTCCATATGCCTTTTCAAATGCAAACAAATAATCAATTGATTCAAACTAGACGAGTGAGGTGTATGACCCTAAAAAAACCACAACACACAAAATTGCAAAAGAATATATGCAATAGTGAACATGTGGATGGTGTGGTGCAAGGAGTGATTCTTGTGGTGGAAGTAATAACACATTCAAACATTTAGACATATAGGAAATATTAATGATGTGGGGACAACTGTGGTAGTCCAACAAGTGGTGGGGACAAGTTTGGTAACATAATAGACAGTGGGGATAGGTGTGGTAGCACAAAAAATGGCATAGAGCATATCAAATCTTTTGGGTGCTTTCAACATTCCACCAACACAAATTAAATGTTATACAATGTCCTTGATCAAGGCAAGAATCCAAATTAGACCTTACCTTTTTTATGGCAAAATATTTCAATTACATGTATGCTAAGAAGTCTAGCATACTTGTTCTATATGCAAGACACAACAATGGCTTCACCAAATTTGACTAAGACACCAACCAATGCATCCCCAAAGACAAGAAACCAACCTTTGAAATCATTTTTTTCTTGCAAATAACAAGCTAATTCATCTAACTTTGAATCTTTTATGTATGCAAGGCCCATCAATCATAAGTCCACCAAAACCCAACAAGGTTCACGTTGCAACATTACTAGGTTATGTGAAGTTGACTACAAATTAATTATGCGGCTTCAAATGTTATCTATTTTATATATGGTATGTTTTTGCATTTATCAATGTCAAATTAATTTCAACATAACTCTAGTGTAAGTTATGCGTATGGTGGAGCAATTTGTGAATATAGTCTTGGTCTTCTCTTAGGTTTCATACCAAACTTGTGTTCATATAAAGTTGGTGTCATGACCTTGAATAGCTAAGAAACTACAACCCAACAAGGAATTTTTTAAAGACTATTCACCATTTATCTTTTTGTGAATCTTGAATGAATTTGTGAAAAAATTGTGTGAAACATGTATGCCAACTTGTTTCACGTGTAGATTTGTGTGGGCATCAAAATGCTATTGATTGACTTAATTTCTAAATGGAAGATTCCAACAACAACAATTTATGGGCTAAATGGAAGCAAGGTTAGTGGAAAATAGATACCCAATGAATATGTGGCGAATGTGATGCTACCATATAGGGATATGATAGGAGATCCCCACTTGTTACATGTGAAAACACACTTGGGGGGGGGCGGGGTCAAGATTGTTGTCACATTGTATTGTTTTTTAGGGGTCCCATGTTTGAACTTCAACCATGTCATTATTATGAAGGATTTTCATAATGTTTTTGCATATTATGGTAGGTCAAAACCCAAAGAAATCAAATGCCAATGAAACTACATTTTTTATTTCATATGATGTGATGTTAAAATACATTTGCACTATATATATATATATATGTCACTTGCACACAAAAATATCACACAAAAAACTCCAAATATATTCAAGAAAGGATTGAAATGATTTTTAATCTTTATGAAATTTTTAGTATCTATTAAACATTGTGATTCCATGTGTTTGGAATAAATTTGTGAACCATGTGAAGAATTTGATAATTATCACAAATTTATGCTTTTTAGGGCAATGACCATAAATATGTGGTGAATTAACATATTAATAAAAAATCATTTTCAAATGGAAGATGACAAGATATGTGAAGCATGCCATTTTAAAAACTTTCATTTCATACTTTTGGTTGATTAATTCAAACCCAAACCTAGTGTAATCCCAAAAAAATGGGCTTTATTATACTACATATAGCATAAATATATCCATTATTCCTTAAATTTTATCTTTTAAATTTTTTTTTTCAAATAATATTAGATAACATTAACTTTGTGAAAATCAAAATATCAAGTCCAAACACCAAAAGTGAAACCCAAAATTAAATGCAACACATTTTGTAGGTGTATATTTTTCACACATGTTATGAAACTACCCAAGTTACCCCCCCATGTAATGTGTTTTCACCCTTGCACATGAAAGTCACCCACCCCAAGAGTTAGTCATTTTTTGGTCACCCAAGTTCTTAAAATGTGTAATTCATGAAATGCCAAGTAACCAATTTATGCTTCGAAACCCTAGAATGGGTAATGCATAATAAATGTAAAGGACAAGCGCCTTCGTTTGTGGAGAGTTTTGTTGAGTTACCAAATGAAAGCATGTATATGAAATACGTTATATTGTGGCAATAAAGTCCTTGCATTGTGTTAACTTATGCCCCGTACAAAGATGTATGTAGGAAGCCCTTTTGGATGGGTATTGATTATGGTATCAGACCTATGATGTAACAAATATAGGTTCTCTTGTGCAATGTGATTAAGAGGATATAACTACATATGCCGGGCCTAATACTATGAAAAAATAGTGTGATTTACAACTAGCCTTACAAGTGGGTTCTTGAGTTACAATGACCACTTGCAACTTCATTGCAGCTCATCATATTTTTGCGGCATGAGTGTTATCAAACAAGTTGCATGAGATGTATTGGACACAATTCATTGTATGTGGAACCATATACATATATAATTCATGCAATTTAGTTGTAATTGTGTAGGAACAACTATTATGCAACTCTAATGCAATAAGTTTGCAACTACCATTGTAATGTCATGTTAACATGGTTTTTCATCCATCCATCAATGATGAACTATGTTGATTTGTGTTGTAACTCCTTTGCAATTATAGGTGCGATGGAAACACATTATAGGTTGCAACTAATTTTGCAATTATGTGACATTGACACAAGGTGGTATTTGTGTGTAACTATAATGTACCCAATTTGCAAATGGCAACTGAGTGATTACTATGGAATAACTACTAAGTAGGTCATCCATTAAAAAACCTAATGCTTATGTGATTTTTTGTTCATCTATGACAAATAGAATTTGTTGACGTCCTTTACAACTAAGTTTTTAATTATGGGTTCCAATGTAGTTGAATGACAATTAATTTTAGTAGTATTGGACAACCAAATTACAATTTACAATGTAAATGTGAAGACCTTACACACACATTATCATTGTTCAAATTATGATAGATAGTGCAAAATTGCATTCTATCACTATTTATAAACATAAAATGGATTTGAAACTATATGCATTGACATTCAAGGTTGGAAATTGCATTATAAAATCATTTTTCTAATTTTTTTCTATTGAAATAAAATTTGACTATAAATTTAAATATTATTGTCCAAGTTATTTATAATGAACAAATTCCTTTGCCTAAACAAAAGGTCATCACAAAAATTATGAACCACAATAATAAAATATTTTCACCTAAAACACTATTTTTATAAATAAATAAATAAATATTTTTTCATTGAAATGGAGTTGGAACCATAATTTCTTCATTCCACTTTGTCTACTTGAAATCTACCATATTATGATATTCAATGTCACATGCGAAATGAGATCAATAACATGTACATAACCTTATAATGCACAAAAGATATTTAAATGTCCATCCTTTCAACTTAAATAAAAACAAGTTTATAACTGTAGTGCCACTAATAGAACTTATATATCATTAAAATGTAACATACATAACATTGATACAAACAAAAGTACAATTAGATACACTTGCATACAATGGTGGTTTTCAAAATAAAATGCATCACATAATTGAAATATTGAGGTTAGAATTCACCATATTTAGTCCATTACTTCACCTTTGTTATTTTGGAACTTGTTTTTTTGCATGTATTAATTTGAATTAATACACAACAAACGATACATTCAATGACATAGTTATTAGCAACCTAACCAAATTATAGAACATCGCATGTGCATGTTCTTTTATTCAAGATAATATTTTTCAAACAAAACCACCGTTTTATTTTTGAAAAAACCTTACCTTGTATCCACAAGTTTGATTTTGATCGATATAAACATGATCAAAGTTTGGCCCTCTAACACGAACAACAAAAGTCATCATAAATGCACAAAAATAACATGTGTGTTTGAACAAACTAGTTTTATTTCAATTCCACCTTCCACTTCAAAAAATCCAAATGTTCAAACACAAACAAAATCCCTAGTTCATGATTATTGTAAAAAAATACACCTTTCATAAATCCTTCATCATTATAAATTACATTTTACAAGTCAACCTTTAAAGAAAATGGAATTTTTTTTGCACCATTTTTCTTTAATATATGGAAATAAACATTTCAAAACATAAGTCACAAACCTTCAACTTCCAATAATAAGAACAATAACTTTCAACCTTTAAGAATAAAAACAAAAACCTTCAATTAACTCCAAGTTTTCTAAATAAACTTATAACCACTTATCAACTTTACTTTTAAATTGGATTTTTAAAGAAAATCTCCATTATGTTGCACATGATGTGATAATCACATTACCAATTTTTTTTAAATGCATAAAATGTTTAAGGAAAAAGACATTATCCTTTCTAGTTCATCTTGAGTTTATTGACAATAGGCATAGGTACATAAGGGTTGTTGATGCAAAAGGGGAAATATGATGATTTATTACCATGTGTCATTTGCTTAGGGATTTTTCACCCAAATTTTAAATTCCAAGTTGAAATATAATTTCATATTAGTTATTCACAATGATCACATGGTTGATTTAGTTGATTTGACTAATGTGTTCACATGTTGGTTTGGCTAATTTGGTTACTTTGGCTTACATGTTTATTAGATGTTAATTGTAAATGGAAAAAAATTATCCTTTATAATTCATTTTGAATTTTTATATAATAGGCATAGGTGCATGATTGGCTTGAAGGAAATGGGTCTTGTTGATGAAACAATTAGTGGCACAACTAGTTGTATCAATGGCAATCATAGTTGACAACTAGTTGCGAACAAGTTGAAAAGTATCATATCGAATGGGCAATGAAAATGCATAAACATGGCATGATCATATATGTGAAGGTTATACATTAGTTGTAAAATAGTCATTAATTGGGTGTTACATTTGCCTTAGTTGTAATGTAATTGTCAAATGTGACTAAATTCAAAGATAGTGGACTACAACCATATTTTTGGTGTGTACATTCTATATATTATATAAATGTTCATCTTGCAACTAACTTGCAATTACAATACAATTTGATTTTTAAACGCAACATTTTATTTATTAATTCCCCATATTCTTATGGGCAAGTGTAGCATAATTGTAGATTAATTGTTTTGGAATTATAATTGTAGGGCAATCTAGTTGCCACATACATGATTTTCATAATGTAATTAATTTATGCCTAACTTAGCACAACCATATACCAAACCTCTCCCAAACCTAAAGTGAACCCAATACAAATTTAACCTTCTTTTAAACTTAATATAATCTAAATTAGAATTAAAGTTAAATGCACTTTGTTTGAACTTAACCTAAACCTAAACCCAAACCTAATCCATACCCAACCTAGACCTAAACCTATCCAAAACCTAAACCCAACTTAATATGAACCCAACCCGATTTTTAACTAATCTTAACCCAAGCTTAAACCAATATAAATTAAACTTAAATTGAACCTAACTCAAATCTAACATGAAATTAAACCAGCATAGTCAAAACCCAAGCCAAACCTAACCCTCACCTTATCCAAAACTTACCCAAACTTGGGTCAAATTAAAACCAAACCTAACCAACCTAATCTGAACCTAAACCAAGCTTAACCCAATCTTTGCCCAAACCTAGGTCAACTTAAACCTGACCTTAAAGTTGATACGACCTATTTTGAACCTAATCCAAACCTAATCCTACCCCAACTTGAATTTATACCCCAACCCATAAAACATGGCAGGTTGTGATTTGGACACGTGCTACACACTGATTGTTTGTAAATGAGGCCATGTGGATGAATATGGACCCTTCAACAATATACATGACATCATAATATTTTGATCATTGATCATTAAACGTGGGACATGGCCTCCTTAATTTGACTTGACCACGTGCCAAGTGGTGACATTTCAATGGTGTAAAATATATTTTTGCAAAAAATAAAGATCAGATGAATTGAAATAAAACGATGAAATGGAATTGTGCATGTACATTACAACTATAGTCAGTAAAATAGCATTTACAACTAAGGACATAAATGGTAAAACTACGAGTTTCATTGAACTACATAGTCATTTAAGTAGGAGTGGCATATATAACTAAAAACCCAATCATGGATCCACTTCATTTTGGCATAGTGTACAGTCTTGGCTTGACCTTGCAAGCTATGTGCTCATAAACAACAAAAAATATTTTGAGAAATTCCAAGAGTTCATGGTGTGAAAATAAGAAAGAAAGACAAAATGAATGTGCACAAAAGAGAAAAGTTGATGAAGAGAAAGTTGGCAAGGAAGACAAGGGGAAAGGCAAGTACATGAAAAGATTAATTGGTAATATTTTCAAGTTGCTCAAATTGAATGAAGTTTGTCATGAAACCATTGGTTTTTTCTAATACAAATGTGTGATTTTGTTTTGTTTTGGAGAGGGTTGAATTGAAGGAAAACAATCAAGTGTGAAAAGGGGAAGAACTAATTTAGTGCAAGAAACATGGAACATACTTGATGCGTCGCATTCTTCCACAACACCTATTGTGCCCTTGTTGTTGTTGGCTTGTGCCCCACGCACTATTTGGCAATATTAAGTTCTTCTCAATTCTTTTGGTTTGGAAATACAATTCTCCTATTTGGCAAACACGTTCTTTTGGCTTCATTTTCTTGGTTGGCTTCAAATGTTCATTTTTTTTGGTTATATTCTTATTTGGTAATTATGTTCATCTTGCGCCTTCTATTTTTTCCTATTTGATAATATATTTTTCTCCCTTTGTTTGGCAAAGATTGCTCCTTGCTTCTACTAATTTATTTGGAACCACGTTGCTTTTACTTCAGTGTGATTTCTTATTTTGCAAATAAATTCCTCTTGCTTCTTCTTATTGTATGGCATCACGTTCCTTTTGCTTCTTTTGTCTCTTATGTGCTAAATACCTCCCACTTGCCTTTTTTGTTTCTTGCCTAACAAACATACCCTATTACTTTTTTTCTACTTAGCAACATAATATTTTTGCTCTCTTTTTCTTGTGTGGCAACATGTTTCTTCTATTTTTTCTTGTTTTTGTTATTTCTTGTTTGCACACCTTAACACAAAGCATTGTTCCATTTTGAATTTGTTTGCATCAATTTGCTTTTGTTAAGAAGAATTCTAAGTCTTGGTATTGTTGTTATTGGAACTTTTGTTGCATCTTGTCTTTGCCTTTGTGCTAATTGTATTGAAAAACTTGTGTGCATTGTATTTGTGGAGAAGTTCTTGAAAGGTTGTTGAGGAATGTAACATTGGGTTGTTAGGTTTTGAGTGAAGTATTTTTTGTTGTGGTTGGGAATGAGGATTTTTTTACACTTCAACATGAGAATATTTGGTTGGGAGGAATGTGAGAATGCATTCAAGTAGAAAAACAATGGCATTTGGTGTAAAGGTGAAGAGACATCAAGGTTGAGGTTGTAATCTTGAATGAAATTGCAAAACTATCAAGAATTAGTTTGTTATTGCAATCCTTCATGAAGGAGGGGGGAAGTTGTTAGATCTCATTAATAGATAATAAAAAAAGGTGTTGATTGAGTGATGTTTGGTGAAGAGGAGACATTGAAACAATTGCAAAAAAGAAGAAAAAGAGGAAAATTGAGGGAGAGGTGGCAACAATTGCAAGAAAAAAAATAGGGTAGTGGAAAGGGGTAGGTGGGAGAAGGGGGGGTGGAGGTAGGGGGAAACTAAATGAGAAGGGGAGCAAAGTGGGGGGTAAAGTGACGAGGGAAGGGCAACTAAGGGATGGGAAGGGTGGGGTTGGGAAGGGTGGGGAAGGGGTGGGAAAGGGATTGCTAGGAGGAGGGAAAAACAAACAACTCAAAGGGAAAGGAAAAGCAAAGGAAGCGGGGGATGCCATGGATGGGGAGTTGTGGACAACACGCATGCCAACATCAAAGCGGCACCAATCTCTTCACCCTTCACAATCTACAAATATAAGTATGTGATCAAATCCTCCTTCCTAGTCCTCTATGAAAACATATATGCCCTATTAGTCAACAATTGTAGGACTCTCAACTCTTTGTAGGGCACCTTCATATATCTAAGGTAATGAAGTTGTTTGTGTTACAATTATAACATTGAATACATTTCTCTCCATGCCAAGTGCCACCAACTTGGACATAAGTGTGTCATGGGATGGTGTAGCCATAAAACATGCTTACAAACAAAAGAAGTTTAAAACAAAAATTTGGCTCTCACAACAAATATTGAAGAAGGGAATCCCTTCATGCCTTCATGGCTTTCCTACATGAGTCAATATGTTCAAGTTGAATCAAATGCAACCCTTGTCATAAAAGTTTAGTGACCACCTTTCATTGTCCATTAAATCAATGAATGAAAAAGGAGAATGTGTTGGTATGTTGATTGTTCATGCATGCCAAATCCAAGGAAAAGATGGTAATGTGGATTAAGGCAAAAATTTTGTTGCCAAATATCCCTTTTCGGCATTTGTTAGGTTTATATATAATGGGCATGCAAATAATGCACCTTAGCTTTTTATAATGTGTTGTTACCTAAATGTAAGAAAACCAACCATCATGTATTTGTTGATAGCTCTTCATATTATTAGTGTTACCATTGAACACTTCATTGTTATGTGTAATTGGACATGTACTATATGGAAAAATAGAAAGGGAACAATCATCTATAACTAGAAAGTTCATTGTGACACATGCATGGAAGCTAACATTTATGATTCCAAAATTAACAAAAAACCAAAAAATTCCCACATTATTCATGTTGCATGTTGATGTCCTTTAGATTTAATCCTATGGCAAGTTTGTAGATCGGCCAATCAACATAGATGATGTGGATGGTGAAGAGGATGTACGACCTGATTTACCTTGTCCTTATTGCTATGAGGACTTTGATGCCACCTCTTTATGTTCTCATCTTGAAGATGAACATTATTTTGAATCTAAGGTTGTTGTAAGTTTTTGACTCATACTACATAAGCTTTAAACTTCAAATGGATTTCATTTGTTGCCCACCTAAATCATCACTTAAATTGCCAAAGGACATTATTCCTTGAACATGACTTTCCTAGTCTAATGGCATCAAGTCTCACAATGTAGGTCCCCTTTTGTATTTGCAATTGGATTTGTTTTAAAAATCTCTTATTGATCATGGTTTAATTTAGTAGCCTCCAACAATTCTTAGGAATTTCACTTGTTGATGGAACTTTGTTTTTACATCTATGTGTATTTTTGTGTTCTATTAAAACCATAGAAGTACACCACAAACTTTCCATGGGGTCATGTAATTATTGGTGTAAGGTATGCAAGTTGTTATGATGTCATTTAGACATTTCTTGCATATTCATGTTTCTTTCTATTAGAATATATTTGATAATTGCATGTGTGGGGTGGAAAGTAGACATGCCCAGTTTGTGCAACAAAGATTCCAAAAGACATGGTTGGTCACATTACAATGCAACATGGCCAATTTTTTAAGATATCCTTTTGATCTTTTTGAAAGGGGTGGTTGGTTGTTGTATGTAAAGTAAGAATATGTGGAATCAATGTGAATGTTTTCTTATCAATGTCATAGGGTCCATTCACAACTTTCAAGTTTTCATGAAAATATGAACTCAATATGAAGACTCTAGCAATTTTTTTTTATTGCAATAGCATGTTATTGCATGTATAGTTGGTTTTCTCACAACTTTTCACGGTGCATTTCATTAGAGGCATTTAGGGGTTAACATAAACAAATGAATATTTTCATGACTACATAAATTAAATCCTTGACAACAAATCACTTGCAACGACGAAAAAAATTGAGAAGGGTTGGGGCACCTTCAAGCAATACACTTTCACTTCTTAGCAAAGAACTTCAAGATGCACATTTGCAAGCCCTTCTAGGGGGCACATCTCGATTTGGCACCTTGATTACAAATGTTGCAAATCCCATCCTATCAACTCTTGTGTACAATCTCCCCACATTTGAATTAGAAGAAACATGTAAACTTCTTCCTACTTTTGATGA
>Ga0116229_10005076_pt1 | contig 21551 bp, 24 predicted proteins | sample S1TSphgellanicum_3_FD_87313 | JGI IMG/M metagenome (GOLD analysis project Ga0116229, IMG submission 87313) | Host-associated microbial communities from peat moss isolated from Minnesota, USA - S1T2_Fc - Sphagnum magellanicum MG | ecosystem: Host-associated > Plants > Peat moss > Unclassified...
GCCTCGCTTGTTCCAGCCGGTGATGGACCCGAGAGCATTATCAGCCTGACTGGAGTCGCCACGCGTTTCGGGTGGCCGAGGGCTGATAAAAATGCTCGCCAAACAAAGAGCTGGAGCGGCCTGACGGACACTGGGCCGTTCCCAGTCACGCGGAAGCCGCCCTAGTATCGGGCAAGGCCAATCGGGAGGAGTTTCGGATGACCGAACGTGTTCTGGTGACGGAGGCCGCAGCGACAGTGATCGGCAAGCTGCGCGGCCAGCATGGGGACCTGCTGTTTCATCAGTCTGGCGGGTGCTGCGACGGCAGCTCGCCGATGTGCTACCCGCTGGGCGAGTTCCGCGTCGGGGCGCAGGATATCAGGCTGGGCACCATCGCCGGCTGCCCGATCTATATCGGCGCGGCGCAGTTCGAGTACTGGGCGCATACCCAGCTGATCATCGATGTGGTGCCGGGGCGTGGCGGCGGGTTCTCGCTTGAATCGCCCGAGGGCGTGCGGTTTCTCACCCGTAGCCGGGTGTTCACCGACGAAGAATCGGCTTCACTGGCGCCGCCCAAAACCGGCGCAGATGAAGGTGTTTAGCCAAGCCTGCCCCAAAGGTTAGACCATAATTTTGGAACAAGCTGTCAGCGATGATTCCGGCCGCACTCTCCCACCTTAAGGTGCTCGATCTCTCCCGCGTGCTGGCAGGGCCATGGGCCAGCCAGCTGCTTGGGGATCTCGGCGCCGACATCGTCAAGATCGAGCGGCCGGAGAGCGGTGACGACACCCGCAGCTGGGGGCCCCCTTATCTGCCGGGCACCACGGATGCCGCATATTTTCTCTGCGCCAATCGCAACAAGAAATCGGTGACGATCGATTTCACCCGCGAAGAGGGGCAACGCCTGGTGCGCCTTCTCGCGGCCGGGAGCGATGTGGTGGTGGAGAATTTTAAGCCGGGCGGGCTGGCGAAATACGGGCTGGACCACGAATCGCTCGCCGCGGTGAACCCGCGCCTGATTACCTGCTCGATCACCGGATTTGGCCAGACCGGCCCCTATGCTAGCCGCCCGGGCTATGATTTTTTGATGCAGGGCATGGGCGGGCTGATGAGCCTGACCGGGCGGCCGGACTCCGAGCCGGGCGGTGGTCCGCAGAAAGTGGGGGTGGCCCTGACTGACGTGCTGACCGGTCTATACGCCACCACGGCGATCCTCGCAGCCCTTGCGCATCGCGATCGCAGCGGGGAGGGGCAGCATATCGATCTCGCTCTGTTCGATGTGCAGGTGGCCAGCCTGGCCAACCAGACGATGAACTACCTGGTCAGCGGCCAGGCGCCGCAACGGATGGGGAATGCACACCCTAATATCGTGCCCTACCAGGATTTTCCGAGCGGGGATGGCTACATCATCATCACCGTCGGCAATGACCGGCAATTCGCTGCCCTGGCCAAAATCTGCGGCAGGCCGGAGTGGGCGGCCAACCCCGCCTACGCCACTAATGCGGCCAGGGTGGCCAACCGGGCAGCCCTTGTCGCGGAGATCGCGGCAATCACCGTGACACGCCCGACCGCGGAGTGGACAACGCTGCTGGAGCAGGCAGGCGTGCCCGGCGGCCCGATCAACACGCTGGCCGAAATATTCGCCGATCGTCAGGTGCGGTCGCGCGGCACGGCGGTGCAAATGACCCATGGCAGCGGCGCGGACCTCACTCTGGTGGCAAACCCCATTCACATGTCCGTCACCCCGCCAGCCTACCGCTTGCCGCCGCCTGGGCTGGGCGAGCACACCCGGGCCATTCTGGCCGAGCGGCTTGGTCTGACCGCGGGCGAAATCAGCGATTTGGCGGCGAGCGGGGTTATCTGAACGCGAGCGAGAGCGGCGTTGCCATGCGCGGGCGGTGGTGTGCCAAGCAGTGGCTTCGTGGTAGAGGGCCCGCGCCATAGACAGGATCAGTATTCTTAAGATGGGTGCCTTCAAAGACAGTCTGTTCAGCGAGCGCCAGAGCGCGTCCGCGAATGCCAAGAAAGCGTTGCTGGAAAAATTCAAGGCGAAGCCGCCTGCCGACGACCCCGCCGTGCTCGCTCGTGCCGCCGAGCGTCGCGCCATAGCCGAGGCGCGCGAGATACGCGCGGCCGAACGCCGCGCCGCTAAGGAAGCCGAAGCCGCCCGCCTGGCGGCTGAGCAGGCCGCGCGTGACCAGGAAGCCCTGGCGCGGGCCGCAGAGGAAGCCGCCCGCGCCGCCGAGCAGGCCGCCCGCGATCTGGCTTTGAAAGCACAGCGTCAGGCCGCCCGCGACGCCCGCTACGCCGCCCGCAAAGCCCGCCGCTGAGGGTTTTGGCGGAATTTGGCCGGTTATCACGTTGGTGGCGAGTCCAGTCGGGTCGATAACGCCCTAACCCTGGATTGCCATCCGACAACTGACGGCTGAAAACTGCCAATTGAAACGCAGCCTGGTCACCCTTTTGTGCGTTTACCGTGTCGTTCCACCCTGCGAGAGAAACGTATGCGCAAGCTTCTGACCGCCCTCCTGCTGCTGAGCCTGTCATCCTGCGCGGCGGTGATGCAGCCCGCCAAGCCCGGTTATCTGGTGTTTTTTGGCGAGCACTCGGCCGATCTCGATCCGCCCGCCGTCGGGGTGATCGCGCAGGCGGCCGCGGCCGCCAACACCATGCCCGGCACCTTCGTCAGCGTCGTTGGCTGGACCGACAGCGCGGGCAGCAAGCAGGCGGATATACTGCTCTCTCAGCGCCGTGCACAGCGTGTGACCAATGCGCTGATCTCCGATGGCGTGGCACCGCGCCGGATCGTGCATCAGGGGCGCGGCCAAACCGGTGAAGACCCTGGCGTCGCGAGCCGCCGGGTGGAGATCGACATCCGCAGCTGATTTCGCTGGCGGCTTGACCGGCGTCGCGTGGTTTGCGGATAGTCCCGCCCCCGGGGGGCAGTTCCATGGATAGCCAGGCGGAGGAAGAGAGCCACGAACATCCAGGCGGTGCCAGGTCTCTCCTGGCGTGGCGCCGGCATCAGGGCGTTCCGCTCGGCACACCGTGCTATAATTGCGAGACCCCGCTTCTCGGCCCATGGTGCCATAGCTGCGGCCAGTCGGCCACCGACTTCCATCGGCACGCGCATCATCTGATTGCCGAAGCCTTTGAAAGTTTCTCACACGCCGATGGCCGTTTCTGGCGCACCGTGCCGCGGCTGTTGCTCCATCCTTCGCGGCTGACGCGCGACTATCTGGCCGGCAAGCGGGCCGCGCAAATCCCGCCACTGCGTTTGTTTCTGGTCACACTGCTGATCCTGTTCCTGGCCGGCGGCTGGGTGGGCCGGGACACAAAACTTCTTCAGCTCAACGGCATGTCCCCGGCGCAAAAGGCCGAGCTCAGCAAGATAAAGGTCGATCTTGGCCTTGGCCCGGCCTGGAACCAGGCGGCGGGGGATTGGCTGCAAGTGCATCTGGGCCGGGCGATCGAAAATCCGCAGGCGCTCAGTGACGGCATGCGCGAGCGGGCGCATGATTTCGCCTTCCTGCTGTTGCCGATTTCGGCCTTCATTCTGGCCGGGATATTCATGTTCCGGCGCGGCTTCGTGCTGTTTGACCACCTGATCTTCTCGATGCACTCGCTCTCGTTCCAGGGGCTGCTGATCAGCACGGCAATGCTTGGCAGCATGCTGGTCTCCGGATCGGCGTGGTTGCTATGGGCGGCACCGGTGCATCTTTTCGTCCATATGCGCGGCACTTACGGCACCGGCGTCTTCGGCACATTGGTGCGGATGCTGGTGCTGTTCCTCGCCTCCGTTATCGGCTTCGCCATGCTGCTGGCGGCCCTGGTGCTGATAGGCCTGCAAGAGTTGCGCGCGTAATTTTGAACCAAGGCCTGCCGGCCGTGAACCCGCGCCATCCCGTTACGTTAGAGGTCCGTTGCCGGGGCCGCATCCGGTGTTCTCAGGAGAGATTGCTATGTCGCGTATCGTCACTGCCGCCTTCACCGCCTTCGTTCTGCTGGCCAGCGCCACCCTATTGAGCGCATGCGACACTGTCGCCGGCGCAGGCGAGGATGTCAGCCACGCCGGCCACGCCGTCACCGGCGCCGCCGAAAACGCGAAGTAGGCTAGGGCCCGGAATAACAGAGTCGTTTGTAAGCTCTGTGGTGGCTCGTTGCGCGTGGGGTGGGATGCCAAAGCTTATCCCACCCTCGCCGTCTAAGGCATCGTCGGCAAATACGTGCGTAGGCACGCCGACAAAGATGCCGCTTCAAACAAAAGCGTGAGGCGCCCGTTCGACCCCGTAACCTGATTCGGTTAATGTCGAACGGGCCCTAAGCTCGGGCGCTGCCTAGACCAGCCACCACCAGAGAATCAGGAGCAGCAGCACCAGGGCGACGGCCACGTAGGTCATGAACTTGGTGACCGAGTGCCAGAACCGCTCGCGATCGGCTAAAAAGCCTTCGGGCGTGGTCAGGCCAGCCGGGATGGAATGGGTGGTTTCAGCCATGATTGGATACTCCAGGCGGGACAGGATGACGCGTTTTACGGCGCGCCCAGGGCCGGCGGCAAGCACTGCGCCTCGATGAAGGCGCGCAGGGCGCGCGGGTAGAGCGCATGTTCCTCGGTCAGCACCCGGGCAGCCAGGGTGACGTCGTCGTCGCCCGGCAGAACAGGTACCGATGCCTGGGCCAGGATCGGGCCTTCATCCATGATATCGGTGACCAGATGCACGGTGCAGCCATGGCGCGTCAGGCCGGCGGCCAAAGCGCGCGCATGGGTATTCAGCCCTGCCAGGTCCGGCAGCAGGCTGGGGTGAATGTTCAGCATCCGCCCCTGCCATCTGCTAACCAGGAATGGGGTGAGAAGGCGCATATACCCGGCCAGGCAAACGATCTCCACGAAGCTGGCGCGCAACGCCTGATCGATCGCGCGCTCATGGGCTCCGCGGTCGCGGCCGAACCCGCGATGGTCGATCGCCAGCGCCGCCACGCCCGCTTCGCGTGCCAGAGCCAGCCCCGGGGCGTCCGGCTTGTTGGAAATGACAACGGCGATCTCGGCCGGGTAGGCGGGATCGGCAGCCGCTCGTACCAGCGCCGTCATGTTGCTGCCGCGCCCGCTGATCAGGACGCCGATTCGCCGTTTTCGGCTCACCCGGGAAACCCAGCCGGCAGGTCGAGTCGCAGGGTAGGGGCACCCTCCGCCGCCTCGATCCGGCCAATGATATGAGCGGTCTCGCCAAGCTCGGCGAGTTTGGCCAGTGCAGCTGCCGGGTCGGCGACCACCAGCACCATGCCGATGCCGCAATTGAACACTTTGAGCATCTCCGCGCTATCCACGGCCGCCGCTTGGGCCAGCCAGCCGAACACCGGGGGGATCGGCCAAGCGCGGTCGATCACCGCGCAGGTATGTGCCGGCAGAACGCGCGGCAGGTTGCCTGGCAGCCCGCCGCCGGTGATATGCGCCGCTGCCCGTAACAGTCCGGCCCGGTGCAGCGCCAGAACCTGGGTCACGTAGAGCCGGGTAGGCGTCATCAGCGCCTGTGCAGCCGTCTCCCCGGGCGACCATGGGGCGGGATCGGTCCAGGCCAGGCGGGCGATATCGCAGATGCGGCGCACCAGCGAGAAGCCATTGGAGTGCACACCGCTACTTGGCAGGCCGAGCAGGGTATCGCCGGCCGTGACCTGCCCGGGCAGAAGCCTGCCGCGCTCTGCGGCGCCCACGGCGAAACCGGCCAGATCGTAATGGCCGGGCGCATACATGCCCGGCATCTCCGCGGTTTCGCCGCCCACCAGGGCGCAGCCGGAGAGCCGGCAGCCTTCGGCAATGCCGCGCACCACACGCGACGCATCTTCCACCACCAGCGCGCCGGTGGCGAAATAATCCAGGAAGAACAGCGGTTCGGCACCCTGCACTACCAGGTCGTTCACGCACATCGCCACCAGATCGATGCCCACCTGGTCATGCAGGCCGGTTTCGATCGCCACCATCAGCTTGGTGCCGACTCCATCGGTGGAAGAGACCAGCACTGGGTCGGCAAACCCCGCCGCCTTGAGATCGAACAGCGCGCCGAAGCCACCGAGTCCGCCCAGCACGCCTGCCCGTCGGGTGGCCGCGGCGGCGGGCTTGATGGCGTCCACCAAGGCATCGCCGGCTTCGATATCCACGCCGGCATCGCGGTAGCTGACCAAGGGACGGTTTCCAGTTTCCAGTTTTCGGTTTTCAGTTAGCAAATCGGCACGGCCAGGGCGAACCTGGAAACTGAAAACTGACAACTGGAAACTGTGGGTCTAGTCTGGCTTTTATGGACCAACATGCCTGATACCGGGGCGGCGCCCAGCACTGCGCTGGTTACCCTGCCGAACATCATCAGTTTCGCGCGGCTATGCGCCGTGCCGCTGGCCATCTGGCTGGTGCTGCATCACCGGTTTCCGCTGGCCTTTGCATTATTCGTGTCGGCGGGCGTTTCCGATGCGATCGATGGCTGGCTGGCGCGGCGGCGCGGCGGCACAGTGCTCGGGGCCATTCTCGACCCCCTGGCCGACAAGGCACTGATGGTAGGCATGTATATCACTCTGGCCGCCATCGGCCAGTTGCCGGATTGGCTGGCAATCCTGGTGGTGTTTCGCGACCTGATGATCGTGGGTGGGCTGATCTTGCTGTGGATGACCAGCCACAATCTGCATATCCGTCCGCTGGAGGTTTCCAAGGCCAACACAGCGCTGCAGATCGGGCTGGTGGCTGTGGTACTGGGGCTGGACGCGGCACGGCTGCAGATGGACTCTCTGCGCTGGGCAATGGTCGCGTTGGTGACAGTGAGCACCCTGGTCTCTGGCGGCGCTTATGTGGTGCGCACGGCGCGCGTGCCGTGAATGCCGAGCCGCAACCGGCCGCGTTGCGGCCACCGGCCGGGCCGCCGACAGGGCGTGGGCAGCGCATCGCCCTTCTGGTGAGCCTGCTGGTGGCGGTATGGGTGGCGCTACAATTATTCGCCTCAATTCTGCTGCCCTTCGTCGCCGCGTCTGGCATTGCCTATGTGCTGCACCCGTTCTGTGACCGGATGACGCGCGCGAAGATACCACGTGGGCTGGCCAGCCTGATCCTGATCGCCGGGCTTATCCTGGTGATGCTGATATTCGCGCTGCTGCTCTACCCGCTGATCGTGAACCAGATCGGCCTGCTGGTGGGGCATATACCAGACTATGTGCGCGGTCTGGGCGCCTTTGCCTCCAAGCTGATTGCCAGGTTGCAGCAGCATCTGGGCCCTGACTACGCGGTGGATGCGAAATTATCGGAACTGGTCAGCGGCCAGGCGGGCGCGATGCTGACCTTTCTGGCAGGTGCCACCAGCCACCTGGTCGTCGGCGGCTATGCGCTGTTCAATGTGCTGGAACTGGTGGTGGTGACGCCGGTGGTAGGGTTTTACCTGCTGCGCGATTGGCCGCGCGTGGTGGCGATGATGGATAGCTGGCTGCCGCGCCGCTACCAGGGGGTAATCCGCGCCCAAGCCCGCGAGGTGGATCGAATCCTGTCTGCCTGGGTGCGCGGCCAGGCCATGTGCTGCATGATCCTGGCGCTGTTTTACGCGCTTGGCCTCTCGATCGTCGGGTTGGAACTGGGGCTGGTGGTTGGCATGGCCGCCGGGTTCCTGAGCTTCATTCCCTATGTCGGTACCATTACCGGCGCGGTGGTCTCCATCGGCCTGGCTTTCGCCCAATTTCCCACCTGGGAAGGCGTGATCAGGGTGGTGATCGTGTTTGCGATCGGCCAGATTCTCGAAGGTTACGTGATCTACCCGCGCTTCCTCGGCGATCGGGTGGAATTGCCGGCCGTATGGGTGATTTTTGCCCTGTTCGCTGGCGGGGCGGCGTTTGGCTTTCTCGGTGTTATGCTGGCCGTGCCAGTAGCCGCCACCGTTGGCGTGCTCGCACGGTTCTGGTTGCGGCGATACCTTAAAAGCCCGCTATACCTGGAGCCGCCGGTTTAACCGGCTTCGGCCTTGTTTAGAGCCGAAACGTTGTGGTTTGCTTTATACGCACACGGGTTTTAACCCGAAACATCATCACACATGCGCTCGTTGGACTGATAATCCAGCTCATCCTTTGTGCGGTTTCCAGGCCAACGCGTCCTGCCCTAAGCTCACCACCGTGATCCATCGTCGGCAATTCTCGTTCTGCTTCCCGCACCAGGACGAGTACGACCCAAATGCTCTGCTCTGCGGTGACGCCAACGCCGAGGCTCGCGCCTGGCTGGCAGACCCGTCCACTTGGCCGGGGCTCCGACTCGCCATTCACGGTGAGACCGGCACCGGCAAGACCCATCTTTTGCATTGGTTCGCCGCCCGTCACGGCGCCACGCTCCTGCCGGCCGCAGCTTTGCGCGGCCTGCGGCCTCTGCCGCCGAACGGGGCAGTGGCCATCGACGATGCAGATACGGTGCCGGACCCTGAAGCCCTGCTTCATCTGCTCAACAGCGCCGCGGAGCGGCACATGCCCGTGCTTCTCGCCAGCGTCACCCCCCCGGCAAGCTGGTCGGAAACCCTGCCGGATCTCGATAGCCGCCTGCGCGCGACAACCGCCGTAGGCTTAAGACAGCCTGAGGATTCACTGCTCCGCGCGCTGCTCGCCAGGCTGATCGCCGACCGGCAATTGCAGGTGGATGAAATCGTGCAGGACTATTTGCTGATCCGTCTGCCGCGCAGCGCCGCCGCCTTGCGTGAAGCGGCGGCACGGCTGGACCATATGTCGTTGGCCAGTGGCGGCCGGATCGGCCGCAAAACCGCGTCCGACATGCTCGCCAGCCTGGATGCGGATTTCCTCGATCGTGAAGATTTCATGCAACAGTCATCGCCCCCCTCGCCGCAGGGGCCTTGCCTGCTCTAGGATCGCCGCCATGGCCCGATCCTCAACCGCTGCAGCACCAAAGCCGGCTCTCGTTCAACCTGCGCCGCCGGAACCTGAGGTCTCGGCGGCCCCAAGAATAGGGATCGGCAGCCCGGAGCGGTTCATTAACCGGGAGCTCTCCTGGCTCGATTTCAATAATCGGGTAGTGGAGGAAGCGGAAAATCCGCGCCATCCATTGCTGGAGCGGTTGCGATTCGTTTCCATCAGCGCCGCCAATCTGGACGAGTTTTTCTCCGTGCGCGTCGCCGGACTGATCGGCCAGGCGCAGGCCGGGGTGACGCGGCTTTCGCCGGATGGTCTCACCCCTGCCCAGCAACTGGCAGCGGTGAACGAGCGGGCGCGGATATTGCTGGATCGTCAGCAGAGCGTCTGGCTGGACCTGCAAGGCGCGCTGGCGAAGGCCGGTATCGAGCTATGCGATATTGGTGGCATCAGCGGCGACGAGAAGCGCTGGCTGGACGGCTGGTTCATGGAACGGGTGTTCCCGGTCCTCACGCCGCTGGCGATCGATCCCGCCCATCCGTTCCCGTTCATCCCGAACATGGGACTGGTGATGGCGCTGCAACTGCATCGCGATGACGATGGGGCCAATCCGCAATCGGGCTATCACATGAATGGGCTGATCCCGCTGCCGGCGCAGGTGGACAGGTTCATTCGCCTGCCGGCCTCGGCGGATGAGAGCGGCAAAATCCGCTTCGTGATGCTTGACGATGTGGTGGCACTGTTTCTGCAGCGCGTCTTCCCCGGTTTTCACGTCACCGGCAAAGGGTTTTTTCGCCTCATCCGCGATACCGACATCGAGTTCGAGGAAGAGGCCGAGGATCTGGTGCGCATGTACGAGACGGCGCTGAAACGGCGCCGCCGCGGATCGGTGATCCATCTCGCGGTCGATGCGGCGATGCCCGAGGCGCTGGTGGAGCTGGTGGCCGACAGTGTGGATGCCGAACGCGACGAGGTGAGCGTGCAGCGCGGGCTTCTGGGTGTGGTCGATCTGAAGCAGCTGATCGTGGATGACCGGCCAGATCTGCTGTTCTCGCCCTATACGCCGCGCTTCCCGGAACGTATTCGCGATTTCGGCGGCGATTGTTTTGCCGCGATTCGCGCCAAGGACATCATCGTCCATCATCCGTTCGAAAGCTTTGACGTTGTGGTGCAGTTCCTGCGCCAGGCAGCCGGCGATCCGAATGTGATTGCGATCAAGCAGACCTTGTATCGCACGAGCCGCGATAGCCCGATCGTCAAGGCACTGATCGAGGCGGCAGAGGCAGGCAAGTCGGTCACCGCGATGGTGGAATTGCGCGCGCGGTTCGATGAAGAAGCCAATATCAGGCTGGCACGTTCGCTGGAGGCGGCCGGCGTTCAGGTGGTTTACGGGTTCGCCGAGCTGAAGACGCATGCCAAGATCAGCCTGGTCGTGCGGCGAGAGGGCGCCTCCATGCGCAGCTACGCGCATTTCGGCACCGGCAACTATCATCCGATTACCGCCCGCATCTACACCGATCTGAGTTTTTTCACCGCTGACCCAGATCTCACGCGCGACGCAATGCGGCTGTTCAACTACATGACCGGCTATGCGCAGCCGGAAAAGATGGATGCGCTGGCGTTCTCGCCACTCACCACACGCAGCACGCTGATCGACCTGATCGACAAGGAAATCGCCTTCGCGAAGGCGGAAAAGCCCGCCGGAATCTGGCTGAAATTGAACAGTCTGGTCGATCCCACGCTGATCGACAAACTGTACCAGGCATCCAATGCCGGTGTGCAGGTGATGGCGGTGATCCGCGGCATCTGCTGCCTGCGCCCAGGTGTTCCAGGGTTGTCTGAAAATATCAGGGTGAAATCCATCGTCGGCCGGTTTCTGGAGCATGGCCGTATCTGCGTATTCGCCAATGGCCACAGGCTGCCGAGCCGGCACGCGCTGGTGTTTATCAGCTCGGCAGACTGGATGGAGCGCAACATGGATTGGCGGGTGGAGACTCTGGTGCCGATCCGCAATGCAACCGTGCATGCGCAGATACTGGATCAGATCATGGTGGTGAATCTGAAGGATACCCTGCAATCCTGGGAATTGCAGGCGAGCGGGATGTGGATGCGTCTGCCGCCCGGCGCCAAACCGGTTTCGGCGCATGAATATTTTATGACCAACCCGTCTTTGTCCGGGCGCGGCTCGGCGCTGCATGGGCCCGTGGTTCCCCTGCCGCGCCCACGGCCGATGCGCCCCGATCGGGTATTACAGGATTGAGCCTTGTGCCATGCAACAGGCAATGGTTCAGGATGTGATCTGCGGGTCGAAGGCGACGTCTCTTGGACGGCCCTGCAGGCTTTCGCCGCCGTCGACAAAGATGGTGTGGCCGGTCAGAGACGGCGTGGCTAGGATGAATTCGACGGTAGCGGCAATTTCCTCGGGGGTACTGCTGCGGCCGAGGGGTGTGGCGCGCCAGGCGCGTTGAAACGACTCCTCGGTCTGTTTGCCGCTGATCAGGGTAATGCCCGGGGCGATGCCGCACACCCTGATCCGCGGGCTATAGGCCATGGCGAGCATTTTGGTCAGGCCCGATAACGCCACCTTGCTGATAGTGTAAGACAGAAAATCCGGGTTCAGGTTGTCGATTTTCTGATCCAGGATGTTGATGATGCAGCCGCCCTCTCTGTCGGCGAAGCTGGCGGCGAAATCGCGGGAGAGGAACAAGGGCGCGGCCAGATTCGGGATCATGTTGGCCTCGAAACTCTCCCAGGTAATGTTGGCGACGCTGTCATTGGCAAAATTGGCGGCGTTGTTGACCAGGCAATCCAGCTTGCCGTGCAGCGAGATGCAGCGGTCAATGAATGAATCAATGTCGCAGCGCTTGGAGAGATCGGCATGTATCGTCTCGCAGGCCCCGCCGGAGGCGCGTATTTCCATCGCCAGAGCTTCGGCCTGCTCTTGCGAGTGATTATAATGGATCAGCACTTTCCAGCCGCTCGCTGCCAGCGCTCTGGAGATTGCGGCGCCGATGCGTTTCCCGCCGCCGGTAACCAGGATGGTTCCCCTTCCTGTCATTGTTCTGTCCCCTGGAAAAAGTCTTGTCGCAGCATATAGACTTCGACTCCGGCTGCGGCGGCTTCATTGAAAATATCGGGTTTGACGATGGAAACGCGGCAGGCGCTAACGCGTGGGTTGGCAAAGCACAAGCCCACAACCTCGTGCAGCAAGGTTTCCAGCAGCTTGGTATGGGGGCGGGTTGGCCAAAGCCGGATCGCATCACGTATGTGGTCATAATCCACGATGCTGGAATGGGATTCTTCATTCAGCCCGCCATCGAACAGAGCGAACATTTCCACGTTGACGACGAGGCGGCTCGGTCGCTCCGGATGTTGTTCCCACGGATGCAAGCCAATGCGCGCCTCCGTCACCAGGTCGCGCAACATGGAGCGCACATAGCTGCGGGACGGAGTCCAGATCGATGCCGCCGGCCAGGAAATCGTCTCGTCTTTCATCGCCATCGTCTGTCTCCCGGTGGGCTCCTCACGCCAATTTCCGCCGCCACGTGCCGATCACGTGGCGGGAAATGGCCGCCGCGCCGCCGATTGTCAGGGGGTTGGCGAGCACAATGCCGATGCGCTGGCGCCGCTCGCCGGTCCAGAGCTTCTTGTAATCGTCGTCGCCGCGGCCGAAATCCAGTTCATGGGCGCCTTCCTGGTCCAGCATACGCTGGATCATCAGCGCGGTCAGCACAGTGCCTGGCGAGAGCGCACGCAGGCTTTCGTCATGGGCGAGTTTCAGCACCGCCGCAATGCCGTCGCGCACCACCCAAAGCTGGGCGGCGATCGGGGTTTCCTCCAGCTGCAACAGGCCCAGGCGCAGCGTGCCATCCGCGGCGCAAGCGCGGATCAGGGCGGCGGTGAAATCGGCGAAGGGTTCGGGTTCCTTCCAACTGGCGGCATAAATGGTTTCATAGGCGGCAATCGCCGGCTCGATTCCAGCTGTCGCGTGGGTAACAGAGAAGCTTGCCCCCATCTGTTTCAGCAGGCGCTTGCCGCGGCGCCGGACGGCTTCGCGCAGTGCGCCTGGCCGGCCGGCGAGAAACGCCTCCCAGCCAAGGCCGCCGGTGGCGATGTGCCAGTTGCCGAAATGGTTAAAACGCAGGGGGAGGAGGCCGGCAGCGCGTGCCCCGGCCAGCAACCCTGGCATGGCTGGGCAATCGGTCTCCATCGCGTCCAGCCGGGTGACTGGGTTGTGGCGGCAGAAGCGGCCGAAGGCGCGGCCGATTTCGAACAGGGTTTTGGGGTCGGCGCCGTGCCGCAGCAATGGCCGCCAGAGGCAGGTATAGGGTGTGGTGAGCGCGCTGAGGCCCTGCGGGCCGCGCTGCATTGGGAACACCGCCAGCCTTTGGTTTTCGGCGGTATGAACCACAACAAATACCGGCCTTGTGCCGGGCGGCAGGGCGTGCGCGATGCTGGTGCGGTACCAGCCCAGGGTGGAGAAAAAATCCTGGCCGAACAGGGCGAGCGCGTCCGGCGGCAAAGCCTGAAGGTCGGGCGCCTCACATACGGAGAGGCCTCGATCAGGCACGCCAGGCATACCAGGCGCAGCCAATCCATTCATGCAGGGCGTAGTAGCTCTCGCCCCAGGCGGACACACGCGGTACCAGGCTCTGCCAGGCTAGGCTCGGCGGGTTGTCGAAGGCCACGGGTGCGGCGGTCGCTTGCAGTCCGGCGGCGCGGAAAGCGATCAAAGCGCGGCGCATATGCCAGGCGTGGGTCACCAGATAGACCGAGTGGATATGCGCCTCGCGCAGTATGGCGGCGGTATCCTGTGCGTTCTCCCAAGTGGTGGTGGAGCGGGTTTCGGTCCAGCTGGGGAGCAGCCCGAAATCCTGTTGCAGGCTTTCCGACATCATCGCCGCCAAACTGGGCGCACCGGGATGGATCACACCGCCGGTGACCAAAATGGGCAAGCCGGTGCGCCGGGCCAAAGCAGCGCCGGCGCGCTCGCGTTCCAGGGTCAGGTGGCCGACGGTTGCCGATTCCCCGGCTTCCGGGCGGATATCGGCCTCGTCGGCGCTGAGAATAACAATGGCTTCCGGCGGGTCCGAGTCGGGAGGGACGAGTGAAAAACCGCTTTCCAGGCCGCTGAGCAGGGTGCCGGCCACCAGCGGCAGCGCCAGCAGAATCAGGCCGCCGAGGCCCAGCCAAAGCAGCACACGGCCAGCAAGGCGGCGGTGCAACGCGGCGCCGATGCAGGCCAGCGCCACCAGGTTCAGCGGGGGCACGAGCAACAGGGTCGGCAAGGCGGAGAGCAGCATCTGTGTGCTCTGCCCGATCCGGTGGCCGGGGTCGAGAGACAGCGCCAGGTTTTGCCGCTATTCTGGAGGCAGTGCAGCGCATTACTTTAGAGCCGATTGGTGACCTGACATCCGTGGGCCGGCGTTGGCGCGCGCTGGAAGCGCGGTCCGATGGCGGATTTTTCCGCGGCTGGGTCTTTCTGGGTTGCCAGGCGGAGGCGCGGTTTGCAGGCGCGCGACTGCTATGCGTCAGCCAGGATGGCGCGGATGTGGCGCTGGCGCTGATCGGAAGCGGGCAAGGCCGAACCTGGCTGAACCAGACCGGACAGAGCCTGGCCGATTCCGTGTTCATCGAGCATAACGGCATGCTGGTTCAGCGTGGCTGCGAGGCGGTGGTGGCGCCGGCGCTGCGGTATGCGGTTCGGCAGGCCGGCGCGCTGGTGATGTCCGGGGTGGATGATAGCACGCTGGCGGCGGCGAGAGCGGCGGGCTGGCTCGATCTCAAGCAAAGCCGGTTTGCGCCTTGCGTGGATTTTGGCACATTGGATCGGCCCTATCTGCAGACGCTGAGCGCGAATGCGCGGGCGCAGATACGGCGGTCCATGCGGCTCTATGGCGCCGGATTGCGGCTGGAGCGGGCGGCGACCCTGGACGCAGCGCAAGGGTTTTTTGTCGAGATGGTGGGTTTGCACCAGGCGGCCTGGCAGCGGCGCGGCCGGCCTGGGGCATTTGCCGAGCCTGCCATGCGCGCGTTTCATCAGGCATTGATCGCCCGCGCCTGGCCGGTGGGGGCGGCGGATCTGCTGCGGATTTCGTCGGGGGCCGGGACGATCGGGGTGCTGTATAATTTTGTCAGTGCCGGCCGGGTGCTGAGCTACCAGAGCGGGTTTGGCTATGCTGGCGCGGATAACCGGGATAAGCCCGGGCTGGTATGCCACGCCATGGCGATTGAACATTATGCCGGGCGCGGCGCGCTTGTTTATGATCTCCTTGCGGGTGCGGATCGGTATAAGACAAGTTTGGGCCGCTCCGGCCAGACATTGCATTGGGCGGTGTTGAGCCGCTGGCCCTCGATACACGGCATGCTCCGCACCGGCCAAATTCTTGCCAAGAGATTTTCCGACCGGTAGGCGGGAGCGTGCAAACTCCCTTGGCATCGCGCGCTCATTGCTTGATGCAGAGTGTGCAGTGCCAAAGCGCACTGCGCGCTACGCTTGCCTCCTTGGGCTGTCGATGGCGAGCAGATCCTGCCAGAGTTTTCGGGCCGCCTCGGCAAATCCTGGCGTTAGCGCGTAGCCGGTGCCGATAAATCTCAGCTGGGTGGTTTTCGGCGGGTAGAACCAGGCGGCATCCACAGGATCGACCGTACAGATACCGTAATCGAGGCGATTGGCCAGCAGCGTTTGGCGTACCGCCTGATCGTCGTCTTTCACCTCGATGGTCGAGGCGAAATGGTGCAGGTGCGCCAGCAGGGCCGTCAGCGGCGCCGGTTTATGCGTCATGGTCAGGAAGCGCACCAGGTAGCTGCTGTCCACGCCGGTTTGCTGCTGAAGTATGTTGAAAACGCGCAGCATTTCCACCGCTGCCGGCGGCAGCGATGGATTGACGATCCCGGTAACCGGCACAGGAAGATCGATTCCATCCAGGAACGCGCTGCAAAAATGATGGAACATATCGCGGCCGCTTGCCACCACCGAATCGTAAGACACCAGCCGGATCGATGGCGTGCCGAATTTGTCGGCGAAAACGCGCAGGCACATATCGATATTGATGATGGGCGATTGCCAGGGATCGCGCAAATTATGCACCAGCACTTCCGGGAGCTGGTGGGTGGACCCTTGTTTGACATATTCCTGCCATACCGAGGCAAGGCGCTCGGACCATCGCCTGACGTAATAGACGATGCTCACCGGGCAGCCCTCCGTGAGTTCGCGCAGCATTTGCACCTTCACCGGCTCGCGGCTGATGCTGTCCAGGTCTTCGCAGGAAATAACGATCTTGCGGTAGGCCGATCGGCGCCAGCGATCGAAAACCGGCTGGATTTCGTGGCGCCGTTCGCTATTCAGCCGCTCCACCAGGCCGGTATGGGATGGCTTGATCGTGCTGCCGGCCCATTGGCTGGCCAGATGAATGCCGGCCTTCTCCAAGGCCTCGCTGTTTGCCGATAGACAGGTTTGCAGATGGCTCGACCCGGTCTTGTGCGGGCCGATATGCAGAAGGATGTGCGGCATTCTGGCGTCCGTTCAGCCGGGCGCTAGGCCGGTGGTGAGCGTGATGGGTTGGGAGACAGCGTCGGTCCATGCGGTACCGGACCAGATTCGACCCTTAATATGCAGGTCTCCGCGGGCGCCGATGGTGATTTGGTTATAGGCGTTTGGCTCGCCGCGCAGCCGGATGGAGGTTGCTGAGCCGCCTTGCAGGATCAGTGGTGAGGCGCCCCCGGAAACCAGGCTTGGCGCGCTCAGCCGGGCATAGCTGCGGTGGAGATGGCCGGACAGCACCAGCCGCACGTTTTGCGCTGCGAAGACCTCCAGGGCGCGGGTGGCGTTGCCGGCGATCTGGCGTGAGATCTCCCCCTCAGGCGGCAGCAGCGGATGATGCGCAACAACGATTCGGGTGAGGTTTTTCGGCAGTGCCTCCAGCCTGGCCACCAGACGGGCGAGGCGAAACCCGCTGACCCGGCCGCGCGACCAATCCAGATGCGGGGCCATGCGGCGCGCCGTGTTCAGCCCTAGCACCGCCACCCGGCTATCCTGCCAAACCGGCTCGGTATCCTCGGCAATCTCGTCACGCCAACGGGCATAAGGCAGCACCATGCGCTCTATCAGGTGATATGGCGTGATGTCGTGATTGCCGGGCACCGCCAGGCAAAAGGCGGGCAGCGACTCGATGAAATGTCGGGCGGCGCGGAATTCCCAGCGCCTGGCCCCCATGGTCAGGTCGCCGCTGATCGCCACCAGGTCGGGCGGGTTGTCATTCAGCTCGCGGATCAGGCCGGCGACGACGGCGGGGTCGGTGGCGCCGAAATGGATATCCGTCAGATGCGCGATACGGGTGACCGGGGGCGGTTCGGCGTTGGCGTGCATCAGGCGGGTGCCACGACACTGAGTGCCTCCGCGCGCAGGCGGTAGCGCAGCGGTGGCTTGAGCAACTGCAACTCCCCATCCAGCAGCACGTGCAGGGCCTGCTCGACGGAGCCGATCTCTAGCTCCCGCGTGTAGAATACCTCGACGTCCGGCGCGCGAAACTGGCCGGTCAAAGCGGTGCGCAACACCAGCCGCGCCTGGCGCAGCACCGAACTGCGACGCACCAGATACACGGCAAATTCGCCGCCGCTGAGGTTGGCGCGCCCCAGAAACCTGCCCGAACCATCATCCAGCCGGTTCACCGTGATCGTCAGAGACGGCGTGCGCCGTTTCAGCACCTGGCCGTTCAGGCGCAGCACCACCCGTATGGAGCGGTTATGCAGCAGCGCGCGCAAGGCCGCCCAGCCAAATCTCGCCCAGGCAAGAATGCCGTTGCCGCGCTGCCGTCCTGCCTCGCGATGGCGGCTGAGCCGGGCCGGGGTGCCGAGCATGGAAGCGCAGAGGAACACATTTTCGCCAAGCATGCCCGCATCGATGCTGCGGGATCGCCCCTCGGCCAGGATGCGGACCGCACCTGCCTGGTCGTCGGGATCGATGTGCAAATCCTTGGCCAGCAGGTTCATGGTGCCGCAGGGGATCAGCCCCAGGCTGATCCCGCTGTCGAGCAGCGCGGTGGCGGCGCAGGCCACGGTTCCATCGCCACCGGCGACCACCACGCAGTCAGCCCCGCTATGCTTGGCCAAAGCCAGCCGCTCGGGCAGGGAGCCGGCCTCGGGCGGCACAATATATACCTCGTCGCCTGCTTCAAGCAGCAAGGTTTGCAGTGTGGCGGCCATATCCGATTGGCCGAGCAGAGCCCCGGCCTGCGCGTTCAGCACCAGCGCCAGTTTGCTGTGGCGCCGTGGTTTACGGTTTGTCGATTCTTCTTGCGCGGATACTGCCATTCGATGCCTGCGGGGCTGGTGTGTGGACAGAACGCCCCCTCTACCCGAAAGGTGCCGCCACCAGATAAGGGGTCCCGGTCGGCCAATAGGCAACCCCACCCCTGACACAAACAAAGAACAAGGGACGCCAGAATGGATATCTATACCGGCACGTTCTTCGAACAGGCGCGCGAGAATTTTGCCGTCATTGCCGACTACCTGGAGATACCGCTGCATCAGAGGGACAGGCTGCTCTTGCCCAAACGTGCCCTGATCGTCGCCTGCCCGATCCATCGTGATGATGGCAGTGAGGTGGTGTTTACCGGCTATCGCGTGCAGCACCATCTGACGATGGGCCCCACCAAGGGCGGCACACGTTACGCGGCCAATCTGCATCTGGGCGAAGTGGCCGCGCTGGCGATTTCGATGAGCTGGAAATGTGCGCTGGCCGGGCTGCCTTACGGTGGCGCCAAAGGTGGTGTCGCGGTCGATCCCTACGGCCTGTCACGGCGGGAGCTGGAAGCGGTCAGCCGGCGCTACATGCAGGAAATGATTCCCTTTGTTGGGCCGAAAACCGATGTGATGGCGCCGGATATGGGCACCAATGAGCAGGTGATGGCCTGGTACATGGATACCTATTCGATGTATCAGGGCCAGACAGTGACCGAGATCGTCACCGGCAAGCCGGTGGATGCCGGCGGCACGGTGGGGCGTCGCGAAGCGACCGGACGCGGCGTGGTGCATCTGGTGGGCCGCGCGATGGAACGGCTGAAGATGAATCCGATCGAGAGTACCGCGATCATCCAGGGTTTTGGCAATGTCGGCAGCGTGACCGCGGCGACTCTGGCGCAGCAGGGGGTGCGGGTGGTTGGCGCGTCGGACCACACGGCGTGCTACTACGATTCGCATGGTCTGGATGTAACGGCGATGATCCGCCATGTGGAGAAGCACGGCGTGCTGGCCGGGTATTCCTCCGAGGCGGTATTCGATCCAGCGCAACTGCTCACCCAGCCCTGCGACATATTGGTGCCGGCGGCGATGGAGCAGGTGATCACCGCAGATGTCGCCCGCCGCCTGAAATGCCGCATCCTGGCGGAGGGCGCGAACGGTCCTACCACGCCGGAAGCCGACCGCGTTCTCAACGAGCGTCAGAGCGAGATTTTCGTCATCCCCGACATATTGTGCAACGCAGGCGGTGTGGTGGTGAGCTATTTCGAGTGGGTGCAGGATTTGCAGCAACTGTTCTGGACCGAACCGGAGGTGCGTGACCGGCTCAACCGGGTGCTGGAACGCGCCTTCCAGGCGGTAATGGCCCGGGTGGAACGCGACAAGGTGCCGCATCGTACCGCCGCCCTGGCGATCGGTGTAGAGAAGGTGCAAAAGGCTAAGCTAACGCGTGGGCTGTTTCCGTAACAGATGTCGGCTTTCAGCCAATAGTCGTGAGGCCGCTGGCGCGGCCTGACGACTATTGACCAGAGGCTTGCAGAAAACGGTGCAACATTGAAAGCAATACGCTAAATGGGACCTGACGGTATTTTTGAAGGCTTCTGATGAGCATTTTAGATAATTTCGCCCATGGGATACTGATTGTTCTGGCTGCGTTCGCGCGCTTCACCCTGAGCGCGCTGGCGACTGTGGAGGGCTGGTTCCGATCGCTGATGAAGGATGCCGGGCTGAGCATCGACGTTCAGACGGTGTTGATGATTTTCATCCTGCTGATGTTCCTGGTCGGCGTGATGCGTCTGCTCGGCGGCCGGCTGCGTATGACGATCGCTTTCGTGCTAATCCTGATCCTGGCGCACACACTGGCAGGCATTAGCGGCGCACCGCTGGGCGGGGGATGATGCGGTGTGGGTTAAGAACCCACCTGACCAGCTAGCCGGGCCCGAGCAATCGCAGCTTCGCCTGGGCGTATTCGCGCGACCATTGCGCAATCCGGCTGGCGGCTGGCACGATCGCCTCTACTCGGCCGATGCCCTGGCCAGCGCCCCAGATGTCGCGCCATGCCTTGGTGGCACCGGCGGCGCCAAAATCCATCTTTGATGGATCGGACTCGGGCAAGGCATTCGGATCGAGGCCGGCCGCGAGGATGGAGCCCTTCAGGTAGTTGCCGTGTATGCCGGTGAACAGATTAGTGTAGACGATGTCGGCCGCCGTCGCCTCGACCACGGCATGCTTGTAGGCGCCCACCGCATTGGCCTCCTCGGTCGCGATAAAGGGCGAGCCGATATAGGCGACATCGGCACCAGCAGCCTGGGCCGCCAATATGCCGTCGCCGGTCGCGATGGCGCCTGACAAGGCGAGAAATCCATCGAACCAGCTACGGATTTCCGCCACCAGGGCGAAGGGCGACAATGTGCCAGCATGGCCGCCGGCGCCGGCGGCCACTGCAATCAGCCCATCCGCCCCTTTTTCGATCGCTTTGCGGGCGAAGGCCACGTTGATCACGTCATGCAGAACGATACCGCCATAGGAATGGATCGCATCCACCACGTCGGTGCGCGCGCCCAGCGAGGTGATCACGATCGGCACGCGATATTTCACGCATAGCGCCACATCGTGCTCCAGCCGCGTATTGGACCGGTGCACGATCTGGTTCACCGCATAGGGGGCTGCCGGAGGGCCGGGATGCGCTTGATCATGCGCGGCCAACTCGGCGGTGATCCGCTGGAGCCACTCTTCAAGCACCGCCTGCGGCCGCGCGTTCAGTGCCGGGAAAGACCCGACGATCCCCGCTTTGCATTGCGCCAGAACCAGATCAGGCCCTGAGATGATGAAAAGCGGCGCGCCAATCACAGGCAGCCGAAGCTTGCCGGCGAGTGCCGGGGGTACGCTCATGCCGCTTCCCCTGCCGTGGCAGTGCCTGGCTTGGCGCGGGCCTGGAAAAACCGGGCAATAATTTCGCGCAGCTCAGGTGTCTGGAGTCGGGCGGAAAAGGCCACATTTTCTTCCTCGATACGGCCCTGCACATCGCGCATGGGGGACTTCATCAGGATTTTTGTCGCCCGCAAAGCGCCAGCGGGTTTCTCCGCCAGTCGGGCGGCGAGACGGTGCGCCTCAGGCAGCGCCCGACCGGCAGGAACCACGCGCGTCACCAGCCCTAGTTCGAAAGCGCGACCTGCATCGACCCGCTCGCCAAGCAACAGCAACTCGGCGGCCCGGCGCTGGCCAATCAAATTGGGAACCAACAGGGAACTTGCCGCCTCCGGCACCAAGGCGAGGTCAACGAACGGCATCTGGAACACCGCGTTCTCTTCCGCCAGCACAAAGTCGCAATGCAATAGCATGGTGGTGCCGATGCCAATGGCGTTGCCCTGAACGGCGGCGACCAAGATCTTGCTGGCGGTTGCCAAGCCGCGAATGAACCGGAAGACAGGCGGATCGGTGCCAATCGGTGGTCTGGCAATGAA
>Ga0116229_10005080_pt1 | contig 21539 bp, 18 predicted proteins | sample S1TSphgellanicum_3_FD_87313 | JGI IMG/M metagenome (GOLD analysis project Ga0116229, IMG submission 87313) | Host-associated microbial communities from peat moss isolated from Minnesota, USA - S1T2_Fc - Sphagnum magellanicum MG | ecosystem: Host-associated > Plants > Peat moss > Unclassified...
AATAAATTTTAAAATAAAATAAAATAAAAAAATTTATTAAAAAAATAAAAAATTTACAAAATCTAAAAAAAAAAAAAAAAAAAAAAAAATCACCTTGTTTACCTAAAGAATGTGAACCCAAAGATTTTTGTAAAGGTTCCACTTTGAAAATGGCAAAAGCCTTGATTGTTGTGGGCTTATGACTTTTTGCTGTACCCTGTCAGCTAGGCTAACTTTAAAACATGCCCAACGGTAGTCGTAAAAATGCCCCCTGTACAGTAGTACTGTTTGGATGACAAGCTGCAGAAAAGCTCTGTGAAACTGGAAAAGTGCCCATGTTAGCAGGCCCTCCAAGAGCGCCAGAAGCAGGAAATGATTGTTTCTCATTGGCCAACTACAACGATCGGCCCAGACATTAGCGGTGTGAGTTAAATAGTCTCTCACTTTGTACAGTCCATCTTTTCAGGTTCATGGGAGCGTTTGGGGGGGGGGAGAAACTAAACAGTGCACACTGGATGTGTTAAGTTCTGGTAGAGCTCCAGTTGCGCATGCTGCACCCTGTTTTATTGTTAATGCAATGCACGTGAATGAATCAGCCATGGTGAGCCAGCATCTACATTGGTCTAGTCTTTTGACCTATTTAAGCGAGGCCTCTTAGTAGTAGCCATATTAAGCTCCAAAAATGTTTAGATTTGATTAAACTCAGTGACTTTGATTTAACCTACACATCATGGGATATTTGTAATATTTAGAAAGAATTTCAATGAATTTTAGGGTTTTTACCATGTTATCAACATGGGTGCTGGTTCACCCAAGGCATAGTGAATCTATACATAACAGCAGTTCAAACTTTTATTGAACAGTTTATTATGTCTGTGTACTGTTTGTATTTGAACAGTTGGGCCTTATCTCGTCCACTCTTAATGCAGATGTGCTTGATGCAACAATTGGGTGGAAACTGGAAACAGTAGAATAGATTGAAGCCTTTGTTTGCACTTTTTACCCTTCATCATTGTCTCTTTTTTCAATTGTATGAACTAGCCAAAGTGGCAATCATCCATAAGAAGGCTTTGCCAAATTTATGTATAAATTACGCATGAAAGCATTTTTTTATTTTTTTTTGGGGGGCGAAATTCTGTCAAGTTTCGACCTGAAAAATATGATTTCGATCCAAACAAAGGATTTTCCATGGAAAATAATGTCCCAAATTCACCAGATTTTTGAAAAACAAGTTTCCAAATGACCAGTTTTTTACGATAAGTTCCAGTAGGTAGCCAATAATATAGAAGGATTCACTTCTTTTTTTCCCCTACTTTCATATCTAGTCTGTAGCCAAATCTGGCTATTTGACAACCAAAAAAATAATGTCCCCAATAACCTTTTAAAATGAAAAAAATTGTCCAAAAATTGAGAAATTTTTAAGAAGAAAAATCAGTCCTGAGGGAACCAAAAAATGACAGTCCCTTCCAAAATGAAATATTGAGGACCCCTTCAATCTTGGACACTGGCTGGGAAATTAGAAACCTCGAAACAGCACCTTCAACATTTGGACAATTCAGATTCCATATATTGCTTCATCCATAGCTAAGGTAGATAGGTCCATCAGCGAACACTTAAGAATTTAAAGGAGGTTGTCGATTCCTCAAACATTGTTCCTCTATTTCTAAAGCTTAAAGAACAATTGTAACCTTTTATCTAGCATAGTGTTTCCATTGCTGCAAAAATTGCTCGATTTGATAAAGGACTGGGAGAAGACATGGGGTGTTTGATGTAGGGCGAGTTCAGTGCTTGGTGACAAGTGAAAAAACATTTGTAAAACTCTAGTTTACACATCCAATGGCACCCAAAAAATTGTTCAATTTGGTTAATGAAAGAAAAAAAATTTATTGAAAAGTGTTGAATGATAGGTATGTATTGGGGGGATGAGTGATTCTACCCTAGTCTTAGTCTGGTTATTAAATATCTAATAACCAGAAGAACGTATTTTGGAATTTAACGTCGGTGATTTGATTCCATAATTCTTTTTTTTTTCCCTTTTCCATTAGGGGAAAGTACATATTATACTAGTGTTCTGGATCTCTCTGATTAGAGAAGGAAGGGGAAATTTTCATGTGAAGGGTATTCTCTTGCCTTCTTGATACTTGTGCAAATTGAAACATCCATGGAAGAGAAGGAGAAGAAGGATGAGCTGAGCATTAAGCATAAGTTATCACAGCCAGAAAGGCCTGTCTGTGCACACGCACTGGAAAACAACCACTTTGCCACAAAATTGCTCTCTGACAGCAAGCAAGCCTTTGTCTCTACTCAGAGTCCAAAGTGTGGGCTGGCTTGTATGTTGGCTCAGCTCAACTCAACTAGTCGGCTCCACTCGGTGATGAAGAAAACACATTGGCTGGAGAGGGGCAATAAACAAGCGGTTGCAGAACTAAAATAAGCTGGTTGTTGTTGGGTGGGGTGAAGGAACATGAGAAACCTTACATTTCAGCCCCATTGTCAAAGTTCCATCCCACAATATCATTTGGTTTCCCAGGAAGTCAATCAATACTTACGTCAAACAAACATATCGTGAGTTTTATTAATTAGTTGTTAGGGTGGGTACATCAATTAAGTTCCTCAAAAAAAAGAAATTAGGGCAAGGAGCCAATTTGATTGGCTAATCACAAAATATTTCTGAAGCATTGAGCAATCTACCAAATAGACGCTTGCACTTATATTGTAGAAGTGCTTCCCTTTGGCCCAACTATGTAGGTTATAAAATTTCAACTTTGGACAAACATTATAGATAAAGTGTGGTGCTATGGAGAATATCTTTGGGAACAAATTGAAAGCTTGCAAAACTTGTGTGAACAAATTGAGAACATTATGAGAACATGGTGAGAACACATTGGGAACACCAAAATCCAAAACTCCTCCTCCCCTCCCAACCCCCCCCAAGTGAAAAAAAAAACAAATTGAGCACAAGCATAGTTCACTCTACAGAAGCACTTCTGCATCATCTTCTAAACTAAGTTAGAACTTATGCACATTTTCAAGCTTGCCATCTGATAGTACTGTACTTGCTTACATGATCAAAATCTAGATCTGGAACCTAAATAGGTAATCAAAAAAAGTGTTATATATGCAATGACTTACAACCCTAATTTGGTGTGTGTCAATCGGATAACAATGTTTTTTTGGTTAAATTTAGCCAGGCTATTTTTTACATATACTCGGGCTAAAAGTATGTGTTTTTTGGATTTTAGTAGCCAGATTTTCACAATATTTTTGGAAATTTGCCATATTTCTCTATTGGGCTCTAGCATGTAGACAAATGTGTGAAGGATTCTTGAAAGCTCAGCCACAGTGAACCAGCACCCACTAGCACACCATCCACTAGATGCTGTGGATGAACCTCAACCTCAACTGAGTTGATATTTGGTTTCACCTCGGTAACCAATTCTGTAAGAAATAGGTCTCATATATAGGCAGATAGGTAGGAAAATAGGTAACTATTATGTAAGTAGATGGTTTATACATAGGTAAGGGCTGTCTTTACTACCTACCTACTAACAACCTGCTTGTGGGTTGTTAGTAGGAAGGTAGGAAAAAAAGCAACTGAGCTAACCACCATAGTTAGCTAGAAAACTGGAACCCAACAGAAAACTGTTTTCTGACCACTTACCATTCATCTTTTACGGTGTGCTGGCGGGTGCTGGTTCACTGTGGTGTAAAAGTTCTTTAACTTCATACCTGGTCTTTAGCCAAATTTTGGCTAAATCTTCTTGTGAAATGATTGCCAGTTTGGCTACATCACAAAAATTGAAAACAAAAACCGCTGAGATTCAGGTTCTCTTTTAGCCAAAAGTACTAAAAGTAGCTCATTGGCAATACTCTAGATAATAGCTTCCAGGAGGATTGTTCAGCAGGTGTTAGTGTGTGAAGAAGTATGATGAGTTCATAATTTGTTCATAACTTCATGGAACATTTCTTATTTTGGTTCCAACTTTGAACTTGCCATAGTGTGTAGAGCCATTACTTTGATGGGCTCACTTGTTAACAAAATTTCCCAATTGGTAACAAATGGGCACATGACCAAACCATACACTGTCTGTACTATTCAATAGAGATGGCGTATCTGTGTTGAAAATGCCATTGTTCACGTGTTGTGCACATCCATGAATTTGTATGCATGTGTACGAGTTATCTTTAATATTTTACTTCACGCACTGGCAGGAGTTTTCTAGTGTATCTGAAGCAAAGTTTTTGTTTGTTTGTTTGTTTGTTTGTTTTGTTTTCTTTTTTCTTTTTTTTTCCAAGTTTTGTCATGTAGTTGAGATGGTGACCATCTGTAAGCTGGTTTGGCAAGATATAGTTATTAACAAAATATGAAAAGAAAAGAAATTTAAACATCATTTTTATTTTTTTCACCACCAACTTGAACTGTGTATAGACGAAATGTGGCAAGATATAGCTATTAACAAAATATGAAAAGAAAAAATTTAAACATCATTTTTATTTTTTTCACCACCAACTTGAACCGTGTATAGATGGAATGTGGTGATCTTTTCATTTTTTTAAAAATTGAATTTGTGACCTAGAAAAAAAATCCAAAACTTCACAACAATGCATAACCTTGCACAAAATAAAAAGGCTGATCCTGAGTGGACCTTATCCAGAGATTTCTCCTCAGCAAAGGGCAGGGCGTTTTGAAAACCAAAATGCCCACTCATAGACCAATATGCATGCAAGTGTTACATCCCACCAATTTCAAAATATCAGCCTAGAACCTACAATTAAGCCCTAGGTATCAACCACAAATTGGTTCCATGTTCAAGCAGAAATTGCACCCTAACACAATGTGAAATCCCTTCCCTCTAGGGAGAACTAACAAAAGGATTAGGTCACCTTAAACTTTCATATCATCATATTAATCTTAGCTGTAATTAATTGAGGCTTGGAAATGGCTTCTCACTTGCTCCAATATCTTAAATGGAAAGTTGTTCATCTAACACCTAATTCCTAAACAAATTTAATTTCTAAATTTAGGTTTGAAAGCTGATTCAAAAAGGGAAGAGAAAGAGACTTGGTTGTGGTCCATATTTCCAATATGATTGGCTTGTGGTTCAAACTTTGAATCTTGCTCCCTAGTGCTAGAAACCATTAGTGGAATGCTCTCACTTCCTAATTAATTTGTGAAAAAGGTTTCTTGTCTTCTTCAATGTTGGATAGGTTTTCAATTATTTGTTTAATTTGGATATGGTGAATTTGAATTTGTTGTCAAAGTTAACAATTGTATAACCTAATTTAATTTCACAAAGCTTCTTACTCATGGAACGCATCCAAAAAATCTTGGCCAATTTGAAGTTCTTGTACCTTGCACTTCTCATATGCACAGATCTTGGTTAGAAGAATGTGAAGGGCATGAACGATTGATTTCCTAGTGAAAATTCTTGAGCTACACATTAAGGTTTAAATGATCAAAAGGGATGGAATCATCAAAGCAATTGAAGAAAAGAAAAACAATGATGCTTCAAGCTTTTAGAAACCTTTGACTAGATTTTTTTTGGTTTCAAACCTGATTGTGAAAGTTTCTTCAAGTTCAGCCATAACATGCTTGTGTTCATATGCTTGTCTAAGGTTTGTTGTGTAAGTTTTTTTGTTGCACTAACTTCATCTAAAAAAGTTGTTTCAAAAAAGCCTTGCATGAGAAAATTAGTGTTAACAAATGAAGTGTGCAAGTGTACCTTCACAAATTAGTGGAAAATGCAAGGCAAAAAATGCAAACACAAGTTTAAGCCCATTAAAGTTTTAGCATAAATTGTGGCAAGGAACTTAGTAGTAATAGTTGTGGGTGCAAATCAAGTCACGAATCCACCACCTCTTTGCTTTAAGGAGAAAGAGGCTTTGGAGTCATTGGTCTTGAATAGGTCCTTTTTTGACATTTTTAGCTATAAAGAAATACCTAAAGGATTAAACTTGCAAGTGAAAATTTGACCAATTTTGTTTCAAGAGTGTAATGAAGGTTTTTCAATCAATCTCATTAAGTGCATGGACAAGAAAGTTGGTTTCTTACTATATGTGATAATTTCTAATCAACCAGAGGAGGCATGGTCAGTTGATTTGGTTTGAAATATTGTCCTAATTTACATTGTGATGAAGATTGGATTTTAAATGTTGAAATGACAACCTACTTGAGAATAATGGTATTTGGTCAAGTGGGAATGGAAGTAGCATGAAGATTTGGTTAGGGCCAAATAAAAAATGCACAATTTTAGCATTTTTTCCAAAGATCAAAATGTTGTTGGGTTTTCAAAAGAAGGCTAATTTTAGGTTGTTCAAATGGGACTAGATGTTTCCATTGGATAATTGTTTGTTTCATGCAAGGCCCATTTATAAAGTGTTATTAGTTTGGCTTGGCAAGGAGGCAACTAACTCCTAGCTAATGGCATGGCAATCGTCAAAGTGCACTTCACTTCAAAATTGAAAAATGACAAAATGTTGAACGAATTGGATTCAAAAGACTTAGAGGCACAATAAGCTAATTAAACTTTAATAAGGGGATTGATTACTTTACAACAACCTAGTTGACAAGCCCTCATGAATAATCAAGCCTTTGTAGTTGTCACTTTCGATGTGAGAGGTCTTGGGAAGAGTTGAAGAACTTCCAAGTAAAGAAAAATTAAGGTGTGGATCTAAGCTCTTGAATGTTTACCACAATGGGTGTTACTACAATAACACCACTTAAAGGTTTCGAATTGTGTGAAACATGGGGAAGAGATTGAAAAATGGTCTTGGGTGAAAACATGGTCAAAGGAGCCAAGAATGCCAAGGTAAAAGTCATTTTTCAAGGATTGCACATGACACGTGTCATTTTTGTGTTAATTTATAACTTTAAATTTTGTATTTTGGGTACGCCATTTAACACTACATTTAAAATATAAATACAATTTGACTATAATTTGATTTTTATAATGTATATTATGCATTCATGCCTTTTATCACATAAACATGAATAGCTTTTGTTGATTGCACATTTTCAAAATCCATAATTTTTAGGGTCAAAAACGCTTTTGAACCAAATGTGTTCAAATGGGTTATAAAAATAATTTTCATTAGTTCAAGTCTTTTTGCCTTTTCTAATCTTCAATGTTAAAATCCTCTCCAATTTTTAAAAGGAATGGTGCACATTTGGTAAAAATAAAATAAAATTTTAAAGGATTGTCCACTTTCAAGGTTTGAATGCTTTGAACATGCAAAACATTTTTTATTTGTGTCAAACTTTGAGCATGTAAACTTTACAATTAATGAAAAATATTCCAAAAACATTATGACAATCCAAACTATTATGCTTCATTTTTTATCTTTCAAACATATAAAAATGCAATTTTAAGGAGTGTCCATTCACTTGGGTGGCTCCTTTGACTATGTTTTTACCCTCTTGCACTTTGGAACCCAGCAATCCAATTCAAAGGTTGCAATTTGGGTTGCAAGCACATCAATATTTGTTCCATTTAAACTTGCTTGATTTATTTTGAACCATGGCATCATTTTGGAAGGTTGGATGTTGTACATTTTTATTTTATTTTTGAATAAAAGGTTTGTGGTAATGATAAATGTTTATCCTACCCAAAGGTTGATAATTGGGATTCAATTAGACAAAAGTTCATGTGATGGTGTGAAGCAATTGGGTGCAATCACAATAAAACGACCCGAAAAGGTTGTTAGATGGGCCTTAAAAATAGTCAAAATTGAAGAATTATTTATGTTTTACCATTAAAACCATGGCAATCATGGCAAGTTGGTCCTTATTCATTCATATGAATGTTAAGGAATTCAAACCAAAAATCCATTTGATAAAATTTTAAGTTTAAATTTCAATTTAGGACCTTTGAAAATGAACACCTGTTACATTAGATTAAATCAATTTTGCAAAGGACTATCAAAAGGACTCATATAATAAAACTGGGGGAAACCAAAAAAAAAAACCTATTAACCACATTCAAAAACCATTCACACCCAAAAATATGTGAAATTTAAAACTTAAAAAATTCAAAGAACTTTCCAAAATTTTAAAACTTCAAAAATCCTTTACCACATATAAATGGGGTATAATGTACATGATGTTTTAAGAAGAGTTGTAGTTTTTTATACAAGAAAACGTAAAAATAAAAAAAAATAAAAATCTTGGTTATGATTTGAAATTGTTATCATTTTTAAAGATGAAAATTAAAATTTACAAGGAATTGATTTATTTTGAGATTTTCATATTTATTATTATTATTATTTAAAAATCACATCTACCTAAACAATTATACGCATTTTTAATAACAATTTGTGAAAAAAATTCAAAAATTCATTCATATGAAAAAATGTTTTTTGGACAAAAAGACATGCCATTTTTTTCTAAAGTAATGTTATTGGCTCGTTTTATTTATTTTTTGCCCAATTGTGTGGCATTGGCTGAACTTTGGATGGGGCCTAAGTGGTGCATGGCTTCTAAATAACTTCAACAAACTATTTGCTAAAGCTTTCATGTATGATAATTGCCATGAAAGGGAACAATTCGTTAGTTTATAGGTTGGCAAATTTTACATGTTAATCAAGTTAGAGGAAAAGGGAGGTATAATTAGAATTTCAACTTCACTTGCCAAGATCTTGGATCATTTGTTAATTTTTATTTAGATTCGACCTTCATTTCTTAATGTAAATCCTAAACTATGGCACTTTGATGTAACCTTATTAGAAAATGAAAAACTTAAGATAGATCCAATTGTTCCTTAGATAGAATTGGGCAAAGAGCCAACTTCATTAGATGGTTGGGTGAATTGGTTGGAACTAACCATTGAACGAATCATGGCAAAGAATTTGAGGTTTTTGAAAATAAAAATAAAAAGAGATGCACCTTCATTAAAAAAACATTCTTGGATTGTTTTTACAATAAAGGTTCAATTATAATCATATCTGAACATGGCAAAAGTGAAAGCTAATCTTTGAAACTCACAAGAATGTCTCATAAAGGTCTTTCAAAGAAACCTAAATAGGAGTTCAAATAATTGGTTGCACGTTAACATATGTTCGGAGATGCATGTTCAAGAATAATTTTTTCAATTATCAAAAAAGGGGCCATAAAAAATTGTTCATCAAAGAATTAGTTGTGGATGGATGGACTAGGTGAAAGCACATTAAAGCCTCCAAGAATTGTAGTCACAAATAATTATTTTTGCAATTAATTTGTTGGGTAAGATATGGACATCACATCTTGGATTGTTATATTTGTTTTAAGTATAATATTTGATTAATTTTAGACTTAATCTCTAAGTCAATTATTTTTAAAATACAAAAAAAATTTAAAATTTAAAATGTATATGGTTCATATATTTGTGACAAAATAATACCTATCACAAAGTTTGAAAAAATACATATATACTTTAAAATTAAGGTTGTGGGTCAAATTTTTGGGTGAATTTTCTTATAATGATTGATATTGATATACATATTAGATCTACGACCATTTGAAGTTTAAAGTTTTTTGATGAAAATTCATTCAAAAAATGTTTTTATTGGCATTTTTAGCAACAAATGTGTAATAATATATTTTTTTAAGGGAAAAAAACCACTACCATATGAAAAAAGAGGAGATTTTATAGTTGGGCATTACATTATTTTTCATTTTTCTTTTGTTTAGTAATGTTTCATGAATCACAAACATGAAGCCTTATGACTATTATAAAAATGTAAGTTATATATTTTTTGTACATTGATTTTATCCAATCCTCTTCATCTAATCATTGAATCAAAATTAATTTTGACTCAAAATGAACTTTGAATTCCAAAATGTTGTCATGCAAATTTTTAAATGTTTTGCTTTTGTTTAGGATAACCAAAGGATGCCATCAAAGATTTCAATTTATTGTTTTTACAATATTTGTTATACATCATTTTTTTGGGTCAAAAGTGGTTCACCCTTAGAGTGTTTTCATTCAACTTTTAGTTTGCAATCCCAAATTGTGAGATCATTTCCAACTTAAGAATTGGAAGCCCATTAAACTTTTTAGAAGTGTTTATAAAACATTGGCTAAATTATTTACCAATTGGATCCAAGTTCATTTTTTTGAAATAATATGATCTGATTAGATTGCCTTTGGAACTAGGAGATCAATCCTAAAAAACTTTTTTTTTGTGTGCAAATCCATGGATAGGTGGTGGAGAGTGACCAAAAATTATTCTATTCTTATTAAATTTCAAAAAAAACATTTGGTAAAATATATTGGGATTTCTTTTTCACTATGATAAGGATTTTAAGTTTTAGTGAACTCTAGGTTAAGTGGGTTTTGAGATCAACATATAAATGTGTTACAATCACCATTGAAGTGAATGGTGAAAGGTGAAGTGGGGGTGTAATCATAGATCAATGAACCAATTTGTTTATTTTGTTTCAAAGGACTTACTTATCTACCTACCTATTTATTTATATATGTTCACCTTCGTACCACTTACCTATTTATTTACCCCTTTATTTACACATTTTTTACCTACCTACCCACCCACTTACTTACCTAAGTTTAATTACTAAGTGTAATCATTAAATTTAATCACTAAGTTTACCCAAATTTTCACCATGAAGTTTAAACATTAAAGTGTAGTCATTATGTTTAACTATTAAGTTTAGCCATACGATTTAGCTTAAGTTGAGCCATTAGATTTGGCCATTAGGTTTAGTTAATAGATTTGACAATTAAGTTTAGTTTAACTTGAGTCATTAGATTTGGTCATTAAATTTAGCATAAGTTTAACCACTAGGTATAATCTCTAGGTATAGTATAAGTTTAGGACTTCACTATGTTTAACCACTAAATTTAACCATTGTGTTTTTACATTTGGTTTAATGTTAGATTAATCATTATGCTTAGCCAAGGTTTAATTATTATGTTTAACTACTAAATTTAACCATTAAATGTAGCTACTATGTTTAGTCAAGGTTTCGTCATTATATTTAATCATTACATTTAACTATTAGGTTTAACCAAAATTTAGGTATGAAATTTAGCCATTAGGTTTAATCAATGTGTTAAGCATTAAATTTAATCACTATGGTTAACCAAGGTTTAATCATTAAGTTTAACCGCTAAATGTTGTTTAAGTTTAACTGTTATGTTTAGTGATGTGAAATAAACGTGTGAAATAAAAAAACTTGACAAAAGTCAAACACCTTTGATGGTGTAGTCCATTAATAAGGACTTTAGTTTATCATTGTGAAAGTGAGAATCAATTCTTTATACTTGCAACCTATGTGCATATTTAAAGAGCTAAAGTAAGTATGTTAAACTAAGGTAGTTTGGTGAGATTTGGTTAGATTAGGTAGCCTAAGTTAAGTTAACATCTATTTAAATGTTTATTTTCAACCTACATACTTATTTTTTAATTTTTAAAATAATAATAATAATAACGACTTAAATTTAAGTATAACTTTGACCCAATCAAATAGTCCACGATTTACCAATCAAATAGTTAGTCACTCTTTTAATCAAAATAATAAGGTTGAAATTGATTATCCAATCATATTGACTAGTCCAAATCAACTTGTTCAAATTGACCGGGTGGTCATTTTGATGCCTCTCATTTTAGATATTTTTGGATTAAAAAACTCAATAAAAAAATCATACATTGTAATAATGTTTGATGGCCTCTTTGCTCACTTCCTCAAAAACAATCAAGCTTTTTTTACTTGTGTTCTCTTTGATCACTCATTGTTTCACTCAATTTACCTTACCTTTTATCTCGATGACTTTGCTTTCATGTTTCTTTTAAATGACTTTGATGCCAGTTCGTGTTCCCTCTATTGGATCCATGTGGGGCTTGTTATCTTGTTTTTTCTTTCTTGGTAAAGGGTTGTTTGCTCTTCCCCTTTTGGGATTTTCTAAATCTCATGGCTATTTTGGAAAGGTTTATTAATAAATTCACACTAGACTAAGTTTTGTCGTGGACCACATCATGTGGCAAGGTTTATTAATAACTTCATACTATACTAAGTTTTGTCGTGGACCACATCATGTGCTGCTTATAGTGATCAAAATCATTTGCAAAAAATCCTGGAAGTTGGACCAACATGAAAGTGCTAGTATGCATGTGAGGAAAGTTGCAAAATAGCTTTGGGTGAGGACAAATTATGTACTACGAATCTAAAATAATATTACAAGTTCCACAATCTTTAAAGGATATTCATCAAATAGAAGTAAAGGTGCACTCACACTTGATGTTAGGTACTCTAGTGTTGAATCCCCTAACACCATGCTAGTCATTTAGGACTTACACCTACTTACGATGAACATTTTATGTTGAGTTAACATTCACTTAAAATTAAACTATCATCCCTTTAACATTGGGTGCCACCTAGCTTGCCACCTAGATTTTCATTTAACACTGACTTAACATCAAGTGTGAATGCACCATAAGTCATTGCATTGATCGCATACTTGTAGTAGGAATTAGAACTTGGAAGGAGTTAAAATGGAGATATCTCCACTTTTTCAACTTGATTTCTTAAGGAGGTTTTGTGCAATGTTGGGGCAGGTCATGGGGCCTTATGCGTAAGGTTCCCTCACTCCTCTTGAATGAAATTGCAGGAGTCCATTTGCTATGAAAACTACTACCAATTCTTTTTCTTTGTGTAAGGACCTCAAAAGGAGGAATTCAGATCCAATGCTCAGCTCCTAGCTCACCCAGGGCCCTTGTTCTTAGAACAACCTCCCTCTTGGTCCTTACCAGTGTTGGGCAGTTCTTTCATTGGAGTGTTAGTTCTTTGCAGTTTATCAGATTGGTTATATAAATAATCTATGACCGGTGATTCCCATTTTGTGAAACCCTTGCCCTAAAAGTGACTCGGAAAAATAATGTTTTTGTGGTATCTGCCCCTAGAACCAACCCGGATAAAAACTTTAAAAGTTAAAAAAATAAAAATAAAGAAATAAAATAAAAGGTGGAAAAATGGGAACGAACTGTAAGAACCGGCGGTTATTTAATGAAAACTGATGGTTCCCTGAAGGTTTTGAAATACTCAGAATTGATAGTTCTTTGATTCTGATTTTTCTAAAAATACATAGAACTGGTGGTAACACTGCTCAAGCCAGTTACATAGTCCTTAGTCCTTAATCTACATGTATTAAAATACGACATTTTTCTTCTGCCTTCTACTTCTTCCTTTGTGCTCTCTTGTGAATTGAAGGTAATTTTTGTTGGCTTTGCCTATATGGAAGAGACTACACATTGGTGTATGATTTGGGATTAAAAATTCGTCACAAAATTGATCAAAGTCTTGATCAAACTGTTAGAGACATCTGAAGTACTACGTGTGCATATGATGAATGGGCATAGAGGTGGATGTGTTCAAATGAGTAATTCTCAATCCAATAAGGGAAGTTTTTTGTTTGAAGTTTGAGCCAATGTTGGCCAATTATAATGAATTGATTTAGTTATCAAGCCCATGTTAGCAAGCCAGTTCTTAATAACTTACATGTCAATTATTGATTATTTTATAAATGTTATGATTTAAAAATTTAGCACTTAATATTGAAATTTCAAACATCTAATAACCTACTTGGATGACCTAATTATCATTTAAGTAATTATCAATCTTTAAGCACTAATAAAAAAAAATAAAACAGATTTTTTTCAATTTTCAATTTTAAAAACCTTATAATTGGGTAATAACCAATAGGATAACAAGTACTTATCAATCATTATTTGATCGGTCCATTCATGATTGGGGTAAAAAAAAAGGAAAGAGGATTTTAATGTTTTTTAGGGCTCCTTTCTACAAATAATATTTACATGAAACAAATTTAAGCAATAAGTTCAAGATAAGATAATTCATGCAATGGTGGTGATTTTTCACATTTGTACATAATTGTGCATGAATATATATTTTTTAAAAGCAGAAAAAATCAAAATGGGCTTTTAAAATTAATTAAACATGTTTTTTTGCATGATTATTTTTTGCATGTGTGACCTTCACCTAAAGTTAAATTTTTTGAACCTAATGAACATAAAAACTAGCCAAAATGATTTAATAGAGGAATCATTTCTCTTGCAACCTTTTTTTTCAAAATTTCAAGACTTTGAAATTTTCATATAATTGATTGTTTCATCAAATTAATCTAACAAACATCTAGTTGCATAAAGGGAAGCATGATTTTCTTGTACAAAAAGTTTGAAATCAATTACATCATTTTATCGATTCCTTTTGCATTCATTTATAAAAATATGTAATATGAACAATTGACTATGAATCAGTCAAGGACTCAAAAAGACTTTTATAAAAAATTCAATAATTATTGAATTAAAACAAAACTTGTTTTCTCAATACTCTAATAGTAGGAACATAATAATACATCACAATTGTAATATACTGAACACTATGAAAAGGTAAATTCTTTTTCATAATCATTTTTCAATTAGACATTCCTTTTTGAAAAACCTCAATCGTGAATGAGCCTTGATAACCTACTCTTACGCATAATTGATAGTTGTTACTCAATTTTGTTTGATAACCTACCTAACAACTATTTAAAAATGATGTTGATATTGATAACCTGTGTGATCCCCCAAATTTTTTTATAATAAACCTGCCCAATGGTTATTAAGTTAAAAGAAATAATGGACCAACATGGGTTTTAACCTACTAGAGAGGGCAAAGTGATCATGCGAGGACGTGCTTGTTCTTGTCATTCCTTGTTATACAAGGAGTGAATATCCCTTAGCTTGAGTAATGACAAGCTTCTTATTGACTCCTAAAAGATGCTTGCAAGCCTCACTCAGAAGAAACCAAATGCTGGTCAAAATATTAGGCCAACAAGTGGGGTTTGCTTTCTATTCTCCTTTTAAAAGGGGATATGACAAAGGGGACTTGGAGGTCCTGATGAAGCCAATGGCAAAAACTGGGCCACAGACAAGAGCATCTGGTGTGATGAAATGTTGGCAGATGTAGTAGTAGTAGCTATAGAAACATGGAGCGAAAGTATCCTGCTGTGAGAGATGTTGTACTAGCCTAGATAGATAGATTCCTTGCAACAGATGGGTTGAATGAAGCTCAGGAACAATTGGAGCTTCATAACAAGGGCTGATCATTGAACAAGGAGACAACTTACAAGTCGGCCACAGTGAACCTTTAGCACCCACCAGGCACACCATCCACTGGATGATGATGCCTGTTATTACTCAGTTGTGGATGAAACCTCAACTGAGTTTGTATATGGTTTCACCTTTGTAACCAATTATGTCAAAACTAAATAGGTCTCATATATAGGTGGATAGGTAGGAAATGGTAACTACTAGGTACTTAGATGGTTTACACATAGGTGAAGGGTGTTTACTACTAAACAACCTGCTTGTGGCTTGTTAGTAGGTAGGTAGTGAAATGAGCTAACCACCATGGTTAGCCAGGGAACTGGAACCTGACAGATAACTGTCTCTTGACCACTTATCATCCATCCTTCAGATGCGCTGGTGGGTACTGATTGGTTCACAGTGGCCCAAATTTATCAACATGAAGTAAGTGACAAGGATACTAAAAGGAGTTATTCCTAATGTTATATACCCTAGGGAAGGGTGACCTCTTTACTTAACAGGGGCTCTAAAGCCACAAAGGTCAAAGCCAAAACCAAGCATTTATCAATGTTGTAATGGTGTATAGGGTGCAACCTGGGTACCCAACTGTATGTTCATACCAGGTATATGCATGCCTTATAGCATTACTAATGTTGAGATTATACCTGCCACATGCCACACAAAAATTACCCTTGGACCTAATACCAGTACCAGACTGGTAAGAAAGGTTTTAAATAGTAGAGTTATCCATAAAGTCCCATGGTTGAGGGTGAGAACAGTCTGTTTCGACATAATAGGGCATCAAACGCCTAACTGGAAATGAAAATTTTACAAAACGAAATAACTGGGACCCAGACTAGTTTTTTCAGCAATTTTGGTATAAACTGAGTTTCATCATGTCTTTCTTTCCTTTTTCCTAAGCGCCTCCACTGCTGCTACATATATTTTCCCTCCTCTTACCTGTACAACTGCTATAATTAGTCTCACACCTGAGTTTCTTCAGCATTTCATACTGAGATTTAATAAAATTCCTTACTTTGCGGATACCACTGAAAGAGAGGATAGGGGGTGAAAGCAGGCCCAAAGACAGGGTGACTTTACAGATAACTCTGGTACCCAATACCAGTAACTGCCAGGTATGGGGGAAAAAAAAACCCTCACCACGACCAATCTGGCATGTTCAAAAGTTGATACCAATCCAAGACGGGTATTTAGCATCCACCACTGTTGGGTGGTTCTGCGATTTTTGCTATAACTGCCAGTTGCACATTGTTGAAACTTTTCAAAGAACCGGCGGGTTTCGTGAAAGAACTGACAGTATGGTGTAGGTGCATCAACCAGTCCTTTTGATTTTCTCGAGAATCGACGTTAATGACGTGAAACTAGTTCTCTCATCTTTTGAGAAGCACCTTGTTCAAGTTTCATATACATGACCCTTCTTGCCCCCTAGTTCTTTCTTGGAAATAGATACAACTGCCCAACATTGTTAGCTGGTTTTGGGTTCTTGGCTGGGCTTTGGGTTTTGGATCTAGATCTGGACTTGGGTCTGAGAACTAGACCTGGTGAGTTTACATGGACTTGGATCCATCCTTAAAAACTGGACCCAGCAAGTTTATATGGACCCAGACTTGACGGTTCTTAAGGAGTTTTTATTAGGTCGTAGGGTTAGCTAGGAGCTAGGGTCTTAGGTCTTACTTAGCCCTAAGCATTAATATATAAAGACATTTTCAATGGCAGCACTAAAATGACTTCTACACAAATATAGTTGTGATCTTTTTCCCTGTGTTGGATAGAGGCCAAAATAGGGAGGCCATGTGGGTGGAGATGAGTGTTGGTTAATTATTTTCTATGTTCTTCCCTATTGTTGCTCTTGAGAACATGTTGGAAAACCCATGAGAAAGTTAAGGGAACACCATGGGAACCTTTGAGAGACACTTGGTGAGAAGAGAACACCAAAATCCAAGAAATTCATAACTGCTTTGCAACAACTTTGGAACTGTCCCCAAGAATAAGCCAAAACTAGCCCAACCCTAAACCCTAAACCTTAATTTTCTTATAAAGGTCCAACCTATCACACTTCAATTGTTGGTCAATAAAATTTGACCTAGCCCTAGAATTGATGTATTTTGATTTTTGATAATATTCTTTAAACTCAATATCAAAGGGTCTTCCATTTTAAGAAAAACTGTAAACCTGGACTCAACAATTTCAAAAACCAAGAATCACCCAACACTTGTTCTATTATGTTGCAATAGCCTTTACTTGTTGAGTAAACATTCAAATTTGTGGTAGAAATTGAGTCGAAGTAGCTAAACAATATTAGGGTAGAAAATGCCATTTAATGATGATGACAAGGGATACCATTCTCAACTTATTAAATCATTTAGATTCACACTGCAAAATGTAAGATAGCGCAATTTTTGAAGAAGTTAGCATCAAACTTTGGTCCTAGAGTTTTTTACTTGGCCTAAGAGAAGCTCCAAATGGTTTTACTTTATTGGGGACAATATTAGTAAATATCACATTCAAATTTAGAGTTAAATGTTTGCCCCTCCCCCACCAAGAAAAAGTTATATGGAACAATATACATTGTGGGAACATATAATTGCCACATGTGAGATTCCACAAGGCTCTCAAAGTGGTTAAGATACTTGTCCTCTAAGAGATCTCAGGTTCAGAGTCCTTATGCTTGAAAATCAGTTTAATATTCAGCTATTCTCTAAATGATGAAAACTAGCCTACCTAAAATGAATAAAGCCTTTTTATTTATTTTTTATTTTATTTTTAAAAATTTTAAATTTTTTTTTGAGTAATTTGAAAACCAAGGTGAGTTTTTCCTTGAATTTTTTTAAAAACTAATAACATTTCAAAAACTTGGCCAGTTCTCCAAAGTCCTTGTAAGAACTAATCCTGACAATTCTTTGAAAAAGATGAGAACTGTCCAACACTGGTTTACACCTAAAATTATGTTGAGGAGAAGGCCTAATTTCAATGCGAGGGAGGTGCTTTCAAACATGAAGAGAAAAACCTAAATAGTGTAGAACCACCCATCATCGAACACTTACCTATCACCAAACATTTTTCAATGCATTGCATGCCTTTTGTTGAAAGGTATTCAATTTCATGCATTATAATTAAAGTTGGATCATTGAATCATAGAAATGGGAGGCTTTTTTTTTTTTAATGAAAAAGAAATTTCCCGTTGGGCACCATTAACAAGAACATAAAAAATTCATATACCCTTTTGCCATTTGAGAGTGAATTGCATTTGAACTCATTGCAACTATTTAGTGCTTACCACTCGTGGATAGGAGGATCATGGTTTTACAATGACCCCAAAAGTTAAGGATATTGAATGGTTTTTGATATCCAAAATGACACTTATGTCTTGAATGCATAAAAAAGAGACATGGCAAAAGAGTATGAATTTTCCAAACCTTTTGTGAGTATGTAATGTGGGACCAATTTCAATGTCCAAAACACACCATGATAAATCAATTGTTGTAGAAGATCACATGGTTTTGGGTGTACACCCCAACTGAAAACCTTGTAGTAATGCTACAGATTGCAAAGTTTGACAAGTAGATCTTTCATTTGCAGTTTGTGAGTCCAAACAAAATAAGGTAGGCCTTGTCTTGTGTTGGCCTTATTTTCATCTAAACCCTTCACCATTTGACTTGAACATCATCAGTCAGCATGCCATTTGGAGCCTATGACTACACTCCACATTGCCCAAAATGAATTTATTTTTGACAAAAATCAAAAATCTTCCTTGCTCAATTTTTTATTTTAAAAACCCCGTTTTTGGTTTATCGAGCATTTAAGGCTAAACAAGTACTTTTCTGGCAAGCCCTCAAACACTCTAGTTTCTCAACCATCTACCCTTATAGGTGCAAAAAAATGGGTGCAATTTACTATAGACAACAAAAAAGGATATCATCCAAAGTGCATTGTGATGTTCTCACAAAATCAACCACATGTAGCTACGGAAAGTGGTGAAATTGTGCATTGAAAAGCAACTACCAAAACAATGAATCATGTTCGGGTCATACATGCTTAATAGGTTGACAAGATGCTTGTAGTGAACAAGCCCATTTGACGGCATATGGCCAACAACTTGTCATAAAAGTTCCTATATTGTCTAATATTCCCCAAAGTGCTTGCATGAGCATATGCCACATTAAAAGTCCCCCCAGGAAATATCATCACCATGTGGTCATTTTTTAGTGTGTTTAGTGGGGTTTTTTTCCTCTCTTTTTTTGGAATTTTGTGATATACTTGAAGTGGTGATCATCCATAATATGATTCAGCCAAATTTGGCTAGAAAATATAATTTTAAATAATTATAAGTATGCTTCTATATTTTTGGCTACCTATCGTAACTTAATACAAAATCCAGAGATTTCTTTAGGAATGTCAAATATGTTAGGAATTTGTCGACTAAAAGACCTAGAAAACACTTCCTTTTTTGCCCATTTTGAAAACAAATTTTCCAGGAAAAAAATAAAATTGGTGCTTATTTGTAGGGTTTTTATACCTAATTCAACAAACTCCTCTTTCTAGGGTTCAAATAAAAACTAACACTATGCTTATTCCACATGAATTTTACAGACATGCACTAGTCAATTGACTTACTGGAGTAGCAAGAACCTTCAAATTACATCATGGGTATTTGGAGGAAACCCCTAAATATTCCCAATCTAGGTGAAATAGAATAGGATACATTATGTCTATGTCACCTTATTGTGATATATTTAAAATTTAATATAGGTGTTTATTTATGAACCTAAAATAAAAGACTTATATTATTTTATACTTCACCCTTGTCTTGTCTCAAGCTTGCCCAAGTGATTTTATTCCTTATCAAGCTTTTGACTCACCTTCATCCTTAGAAGGAAATTTCTTGTTGGGAGTCTATTTTGAGCTTAAGACAAGGTAACAACACTTGAAATTGCTGATAATAATTGAAGGAATTCATGTAAAGCATTGTGGACATGTATATGCCAAAATCAAATGGCCATATTCATGTTTAAAGGTCATGTCACAAAAGAATCACAAGTATTTTTTAAGGATTACAAGAATATGTATATTAATAATGTTCCAAGGCTAGAACCTTTTGGGGACTACTAAGTGTGCTTTAACACACATTGTTGGCCCCTAGTATTTTCTTTTCACTCACTTCACTTTAAGTCCTAGAAAAAAGGGGAAAAAAACAATGGTGTAGATCATTTATGATCACCCATGAACAACACGGATCAATTTTGTTGCACATGGACAATGCAAAAAAAATGTTTTTTCTAAACTCGTATCTTGTTGCATTAAAAACTAGTTGACTTACTTAAGAGTTCAAATTATTTTGTAAAAAACTTTGTGAAAAGTTTTACAATAGAAAAGTTAGCATGGTGGCCAAACCAACATCCAAATTGATATATCCGTTAGGACATTGATGTCAATGTGGCATCTCATGTCAATATTGAGAACTCTAGAAACTAGAGTATGCAATGTAAATGACATTTGAAGAAGTGGTAATATGGCAACCTTTGAATTTTTGAAAAAGAATGAAACCATTTTCTATGATAATTATTTCCTTAAATCTTGAAATAACAATGAAGATGGTTTACCTCATGAAGTTGAAAAATTCAAAAAATTATTTTCAAACTGAATTTTTGTCTTTTAGTGTGAAATGTTTTTAACAAACAAATAATAATTTTAGAACATGAACATAGGACATGTTAATGACACAATGTAATGAGTGCTTAAAAATTGAACATTATTGGACGTTATTTAAGCCCAACAAAAGGACATTTTAGTTAGAGATCCCTTACAAAATTTAAGGAAAAAAAGAACCTAAATATATTTGATGAATGAGTTGATGAATAAGTGTTTTGAAGTTTAGAAATTTAAGTTGCAAAGATTATTTGTGAGGTGAGAGAATGCAAAATCAAGGAATGTACAAGGACATCATTAGGTGCTTTAATTAAAGAAATAAGGAGAAAGAAACACAAACACACATGGCTTGGAATTTAGTGATATAAAATTTTAACATACCAAAAACCAAATGGATGCATTCATAGGTTTTAGGAATCATTTGGGGGCGGACATTACAAAAAATTATAATTTTTAATTTTTGAAAAATGATAAGGGGGAGCATAATAATTTGAATTGTCAATTTGTTTTTTGAAATAGGCTCCATTACTTCAAAAGTTTAAATGCTTAAATTTTGATGCAAATTAAAAGTGTTTCAAAAAGTGATAAAATAAACTTTAAATTATAGAGAAAATATTTTCAAACATCATTTTTCCTTATCAAAAGTGCACTCTCCAAGTTGGAGAGAATCCTATAATGATGATTAACAAAGCAAAGGAGTTGAAATTGATGAAATTCATTTTTTAACACACTTTTGTGCCTTTGGTTCAAACTTGTTTTTGCTCTAAACATAATGAATTTTGAAAATGTGTTTTTAACAAAAGTTATTCATT
>Ga0116229_10005081_pt1 | contig 21537 bp, 11 predicted proteins | sample S1TSphgellanicum_3_FD_87313 | JGI IMG/M metagenome (GOLD analysis project Ga0116229, IMG submission 87313) | Host-associated microbial communities from peat moss isolated from Minnesota, USA - S1T2_Fc - Sphagnum magellanicum MG | ecosystem: Host-associated > Plants > Peat moss > Unclassified...
CCAACTTGCAATCAAGAAATCAACTGAAGTTGCTCGAGGTGGGAAGGTGATTCTCACTGGTTAACAAACCAAATCTTCTGATGCATGAATCCAATCCATCTTGCGCCAAACAAAAGAGAATCGTACACAAATGCAAGGTGGGAGTTTTGTTCATCAAAACTCAGGAAAATGGTATGGTGGAATTTTCTAGGGTGCTTTGTTTTTCCAGAACGGTTGAACACACATTTGTTGGAACGATGACAATAAGGTTGGTATGTTCAATAGTCAATACCCAATCAACAGTAGAGAATTCATAGTGTATTTGGTATGTAACGTGCTTAAAGAAATTGCCTTGTGTCTTTGGTATGAGAAGCACTTATAAGAGATTTCCTTCTATATTTCTTCTAGAATTAGTAGGTATTTTGTTACATAAAATCCTTCCACAAATAACTTCAAATTGCACCATGCTGTCAAAGAGATCATACTCTTAAGGAGCACTGAACCCATGCACCAGAACACAGATTTAAGAAACTCTACCCTACTTGGAAATATTGGATTTCCTTTATTAGTGCTGTTTTCTAATGGAATTTAACAAGAGAGTAGGTAGATAATTCTGCAGTCTGATAACTGAAGCAGCAGCCAACATACACATCAAATGCCTTCAATACAGTCTTTTGTATTACTTTGCAGAGAGTGGTAAATGCAAGTTCATTTTACCCATAAACCCTAATCAACGTAACACTTGAGTGCAACTGGTAGATTATGGTACTTCAAAGTGTTTGAAAACTTTTCAAAACAACACAACATGGTGGTGCCCATCCCATAATGCTGCATTAGGATCATGAAACAGGAGTGGTGTCAGATTGCCATGTGCTGATCTTCTTCTTCTTCATTTCCACCAACAGATGAGTTTGGCTCTTCTTCAAAGAACTCAGATTTGCGTGCCATCTGCTTGATATGGAACACTTTTGATGCACCAAACAGCCCATCATACAAAACCACTTTGGACAAAAGCAATCCCACTGTAATGGACAAACAGATTATTACCATGTTTACCACAAAGCCTATGCCTGACACTGTATCTTTTTCCAAGAACTTTTCGACCCCCTGCACACATTAAATTACAGCGAAGTGAGGCTAACACTTCGTGAAAAATATTAAGGAAGAAGAGTGTTGATAGCTTCAAAAAAATTTGACATGAGTGTATATGCTCAGAACCACCAGCTTGTTCACAAAGAAGACTTCACAATGTACTTCTGCTTTCAGCAATGTTGTCAAACATGTAAAGCTTATGGTTGGAGATTAAAATCTCAACAAGCAGTTCCCTAATCTGGTACAAGTATGCAGGAAGTATTCAAAAGGGTCAGTAGTTAACACTGAGGTTCTTGCCTGCACACCGATTCCACCAGGTAGCAAAACTTGAAGACCAGCAAAAATCATTGACAGAGGAATGTCCCTTGACACAAATGAACACAATGTCCCTGCACAAACAGACATGCAACCCATCAATCAATAATTCCAAAAACTATCATTTTCCTCCCAGAGTGAAAAACACTGCTGAGTGTCAAAGGAAGAATGATTCATAAAGGAAATCAAGACTCAAACAAGCAATAATTTCAACCACATCAGTACCAGTGTAGCAAAGTACTCCAAACATTCAATAGAAGGAAAAATCTCACTTTGTCAGAAAGAGGGAAGGAAAATGTGTATACCACTGAGCCCAATAGCCAGTGCAGAGAGCACAGTTGCAGTTTCTGTGCCAAACTTGGACTCAGCTATCTCGCTAACTGCATATCCTATTGCTGCCACCAAGGTCATTCCAAACCATTGCCCTACTCGTGCACGCAGAAAGATATTTGCTGCAACTGCAAATCCAAGAAGCCTTTGAACACAGAAAGAAGAAATTGTTTGTCAGAATCCTGACACTCATACTTTCTGGATTCTTTGAAGTTTAACCAAACAAGGAAATGAACAAGTCATGAAAAAAACTTACATCAAAAACATTAACATTGACTGTAAACTTAACAGCGTATGCATCCAAGAAGGAGAGATCAAACTGTAGGTCTCTTCAAGCATGAGACTTTAGGCTACTGTTTCAATTGAAAGGTTGGCACTTCTATCACAGCAGTAGCAATGGCAACATGGTTCCTCAATGATCCAGTTGCAGTGTACAAAAAATTCAATGAAACCAAGGTTTTAAGCAAAGAATTGTTCCAAAAGAGCCATGACTCTTAAATAACAACAAGAGAAGAGGAGGAGGATGACAAAGAAGACCATATGATGATGTTTGAGGGTGGGATGTTGGGATTGCTGCAAGAACTCGGTTCAAGCTTTGGAGCCCACCACACCAAGTTTTCACCAATTGCCAATCCGAAACCTAATTGCAGTGAGGACACCAGGGCTTTCGTAATTCTGGCTGAGCCGGTCAATACTGAGCCTTCCACCACCTCACTCACTCCAATAGTCAAATTCTGACCTGCACATAGGAAAATGTCCACTTCATCATCATCATTGTCACACAATACTAGCAGATACCTCATTGAGTTGTGTAGCAAACATCAATTTTTGCAAACCATGTGTGCCACAGACATTCAATAACTGATGGCCCAATCTCTAAATACTAAAAATCACATTGAGTCTATACAAACCTGGTAAGAGCCAAACAAGGCCTGACATAGCCATGGCAAAAAAGCACACCTCCAAGTTTGGGAGGTGGTGTGAGAAAACTCTTGCAAGAAATGACACAAAAAGAGCAGAAATAAACTCCAGCATATTCCCAAAGACAGGTGATATTGGGGGAACAAGAGCCAAGATTCCCACTCCAAGTCCCAGTATTAGTGACAGAACCGCATCCCAGTAATTTCCTGGATATCAAACAATAGCAATTCAATGCATGTTTGTGATTATGCCTTGATGACACACACAAATTCCAGCAATTAGCCACCAAAAAACATGACTGCACCTAATTCCTAAAAAGTCTTGCCTATCAAATGGCACTAAATTTGGTAAGAAAAACACTTTGAATCAAATACTTTTATGTACAACACTACTAGAGCATTGAATAGATATTCACCCCTCCCCAAGTAGGTTTCAGTGTTCAATACTGAACATTCTATTCCAAGGGGCGGAAGATGGTGGACCTGAGAAGAAGAGGATAGCAGCAGTAGGTGAAGACAAAGCATAACTGAAGAGCTGCCAATACCATGCACCAAATTGTGAAGGGCCTTTCACAATTGATTTCAATTGCCGGTGAGCCATCATAAGAGGAGTATTTGTAAGGCCAACAGAATTCGCAAGCTCATCTACCCTCTGTAATTTGTCCAAGTTCACTTCACTATCCACCTTTAGCATGTGCAGTTCATCCCTATTTTCAAAATCACAGCACATAACAATCATCACATTGGCACCATAAATTTGAGATCACCCACCTTCTCTTAAGACCATTTTTTCCTTCAAAAAGAATGCAACATGTAGCCCTACCCATAATAGCCCAGATTCAGAGGGATATTCATGGATATAAGGTGCCCTCCAAATACAATAGGAAATTTCTCCAAGTGCTTTACATTCCAAAGAAACATAGATTGATTCTTTAACTTTCAAAGACGGAAATTATAGAAAAGACAATGTGTAAGGATGTCTGAATGCATTTACAGTGATGATAGTGTGGACAAATGGGAGCTATGAACACATTATGTTTGTGAATAGAATCTCTGGTCAGATTGAATCAGAAACTTACTTGACAGGATCTGAAGTCTTGGGGAAAATCAAGATTGTAGTGGATGAAAAGACAGAAATGTTGATTTTCACATTCAAGCATTCTGCAGCCTTTTCAAGGAGGTATTCTGTTCTTGGAGCAGAGGCTCCATATGACAACAGGGCCACTGTCAAGTTACGGAGAAATTTATGGCAGAGCTTCAAGTTCCCATTGCTGCTGGGTTGTTGCACCCCTTGTACTGATGATACTGAAGACACCGAAACCACACAAAAAACAGACACTCCTCAACATCAACTCCCATATCTGACAATAATTCCACACAAGATTGGATCTGTCAGTTCCAGAATCTCACACATTGTGGAATAAAGAGCAGAAACACACAAAATCAAGTAATGAATGAGCCATTAATAGAGCAGGCTGTGATCCATTCTTAAGGACATTTCAAAGGTGGCAGAAGATCATGAAGAGAGCACATCTTCAGCCCTACAAAACGTTCCAGATGTGCTACTGTAAAGATTAGGCTGATTTGTGATGTTGCTAGAATTGTAGTTTCTGTTTTGGCTGTTGTCCTAAAGAACATAGTCAGGTAATGGTGCATTTATACTGTACAAAGCCCAGCACAAATGATGCACAAAACTCCATCTCCACAAATGAAATCTGGAGCAACAAAATGGCTTGCAAATTCAGGGGATGCAAAAACAATAACAACAGTTTGAGGAGGAGGAACTACCTATCTCATCACGATCTGGATCTTCGTGACCAGTTGGCCTTAAAAGAGAGCTTGCACCATAGTGGTTGAAGTAATCTCGTGCATACACAAGACTTCTAGTCAAATCTGCCATCTTGATCCTTCTCCAATTTCCTTCTTCAACTTGTGCTAGACTTCTAGTCAAATCTGCCGATTTCTGTTGTGCAAACTTCTTTCATGTCATAACAAAACAAGCACAACATCAAATCCTCTTGCACAAGTGCAGCATGATGAATCCTGTGACATCGAATCCTCCAGCAACAACACAACCACTCTTTCTTCCAATTTGTGAACTTGATTCAGAATTCTCACCAAGCTTTTTGGGCATGTTGACAGTTGCCTTCTTCTTGTGAGTCAAGAATGCCTCTCACTCTATCCACCTTTTGGAACCTTAGGTTTAGGGTTTGTCCAATTTGCAAGCTTGTTGCGACGTGATCACCCATAGGGGACATCGTCGCTCATCATCTACTTCTACAAAAACACCCAGATAGCTCTCCGTTCAAACAATCAAGCAAAAGTCGCGACAAGGAAGCATGAGGACCTCAACATAGGTCTCATGGTACTTGAAACAAAGTCGCCTCAAAAAGAAGAAGAATGAAAGGAAGCATTTCCCAGAATTCAATTATACACTCGCAAGCTCATCAGGTTTCAACACAATGGGGGCGGTAAATCGAACAAAACCAAAAAAAAAAAAGTAGTGTCAAAGATCTCCCCCCCACCCTCTCTCTCTTTCTCTCTCTTTCTAGATGAGTCATGTTGTTGAAGATTTTGAACAGCAGCTCAAGAGTATATTCTAAATTTGTTTCGTGTTTAACAACAAATCAAGTTTAAATGTTTTCGAGACATCGGCAGGTTGTCCACTTGGCAGCTGCTAGCTGTGGGTTCTGAATGCGCTCCACTTGGAACACGATGATTGTGTTTGTACCCCACACCGAATACTGGCAACAATAAGGGCCACAGTGAACACTGGGCGCTAAACACCCCCCCAAACGAGCTCTCTTGTCCGGCGCTGGTTTCGGGCCTGACAGTGCAGCCCTGCGGAGAACTACGTTGTTCTGCCGCAGGGTTTTTAAATTTTTGCCCTTTTTGACTTTGTGCCTGGATTAGATTTTATATAATAAAACCTTTTCCTCTGCGCCTGATGGTGTGCCAATGGCTAGAACTTCAACTGCTGCAGGGGAGGTTGTAGGTTCAATTTTTGCGCCTGTATTCAAAACATTGGCCCAGAACAATTGGTGCAATTGAAGGTTAACAGAATTTCTTTCCTTTTTTTAAGAACACTGAAAACCTGGTTGCATGGTTTCTTGCAGAACTATGCAAGGCCGAAAAAGGTGTGCAAAAAGAGAAGCGAAACCAGCGCCGGGCAGAGCTCGCTAGGTGGTGTTTAGCTTCACGCACAAGTGAACCACCACCCACCAGCGCACCATCCATCGGATGCCTGTTAAAGCTCAATTGTGAATGAACCTCAACTGAGTTAAAATCTGGTTTCACCTTGGTAACCAATTCTGTAGGAAAGAGGTCAAATATGTAAGTTGTTAGGTAAGAAAATAGGTAACTGCTAGGTAAGTAGATGGTTTATACATAGGTAAGGGCTGTTTTTACTACCTACCTACTAACATACCTGCTTGTGAGTTGTCAGTAGGTAGGTAGAAAAAAACCAACTGAGCTAACACCACCATGGTTAGGTAAGGAACTGGAACCCAACGAAAAATTGTTTCCTCAACACTTACCATTCATCCTTCATGGGTGTGCTGGTGAGTGCTGGTTCACTGGTGGGCCCCAATAAAGATCTCGGCACCTGCCTCACAAGCAACTTCTATGAAATGACTGATTCTCAATATCCCGTCTCTCCATATTCCATTCCTGTGTCCTTTTTTTGCAACCAATGAATGCACTGTGACAACAAAATAAGTCCAGCCAACGACCGTCTAGGGTTAGGGTTTTCATCTTCTTTGATGTTAACCCATGTGAGCTTTTTTGCCTTTAGGGTTTTCATCTTCTTTGATGTTAACCCATGTGAGCTTTTTGGCCTTTAGGGTTTTCATCTTTTTTGATATAACCAATCTCAGCTTTTTTGCCTTGTGACGTGAGGAATGATGGTCAAAAGAGTCAATGGGTTAGCTATGGTGTGCGGTCGTCTTGTTTCGTTATTTTTTTGTAGTTGCTTGTGGTATCTTTAATGTGGAGGATTACAATGAATGGGGAAGCATTACAAAATGGGGCCAATGTATTTTGTGGAGTGTGATTTGCCTAGTTGGAATGGAAAACCTTGTAAATTAACTAGCTTTGATGAAAATTGGTGTATGTGCAATGTTGATGGCAAAACACAAGATATATTGGAGGACTTTGGATGGAAGAGGCAAGCTAGTTGTTTTCAAATAAGTAATTGCAAAGATAAATGATCTTGTTATTCGTTTCATTGGATTTGCATGCATTATGCATTGTGTGTAAGAATGCAAATAAAATGAATGTTCACTAACAACCCATTGTTACTATGTTCTGAATTTTTCAAATAAATAAATATATATATATATATATATATTACACATGGAGGATCAAGACAACATGTAAAAATAAACTTTCAACTGCTTAAAAATAATGGTTTTTGTGGAAAGGATGATGATCATTAGGGCATTTGAAAAAACTAATTTGTTATAACATTCTTGTTATTAAGTTTAATACTTGAAGAATTTGGAGCATTTTTCTAGGTCACAATGGGATAGTTGTTGGTGGGTGAATACCTATGTGAATAGGCATTCCAAATGGGTTTTTGTTTTATATTAAACATCATGGGTGGGCTCTTGGAATAATTCTTGCAAAATTTAGGAATGTAATTTGTTGGGAACTTCAAAGGGACTTTTTTCACTTGTCAAAGCTTATGGGATGTTAGGGATCAAAAAGGCTATATTGTAGAATATGAGATTTGGACTTGATGTCAATGGTGCAAAAAATGTGATCAAAAGGTTTGGGTTATGGAACTTGAGATTGAGATGTTTTGAAGAATACCAAAATAATTCCTAAAAATAAATTCAATGTGATTTAATCCAAGCATGTGCTTGAGGTATTGTTGTGTTTGCACTAATTTGGTGTCCTTACATAGGTCTACCACCAATGCTTATGGCAAATTCCTATCACTAAATTATTTTTTTTGAGTTGAACTTTTTTCTTTCCAATGTGAAGCCAATTTCTTTTTGTATTTTGCTAAGCTTCTTTTTTGGTCTCACAGACACCATGATCAAACATGATTACATGATCAATGGACTTCATTCACGTGTATTTTCATTTGTGACTTCGTAATCCATACTTCATTCATAATTAACTTGTAATGCATTTATAATTAACTCGTAATTCATTTTTAATTCATTTTTAATTAACTTTCAATTCACTTCAAATTGATTCATAGTTCATTTTTAAGTTCATTTTTAATTCATTTTTAGTTAATTCCTAATTAATTCATAATTCACTTGTGGTTTAAAAGCTTTATTCGTTAATGGGGACATGAGAACCTCCATAAAAAAAAATTTGAACTACGTCCCCAAAAGGGTATAAATGAAATTAAGATTCCCTATTACCTTCAATCTATTCAACACTAGTTCAAAGTATTAGCACACACCATATCCTTGTTCTATTTTTTTTTTGTTTACTTCATTTTTTACTTCATTGCAATAAAAATTTATTTATATTTTGGTCTTGCACACTTGGTGTTCTCAACTTTAGCTTTTGTGTTCTTGTCTTAGTTCCTTTGTTTTATGTTTTGAATTTAAACTTAAATTTATCCTTTTTGTCATTTTTCTTTATAATTTGTGTGTCTTTAACATTTGATATTAACATGCATCTATTTTACTTTTTGAAAAAATGCATTGCAATGTTTTTTTTTTTCTTTCAATGTAAAAAATTTGCATCTTATAGGGTTGTGGACACCAAATTTGATTTTGTTTCTCAAATTAAATCAAAGGAATTTCATACAAAATCTCAAGACACCTTTTATTTGAAAGATTTGAACAAAATTGAACCAAACCCAAAATTCTAATGGATTTGACTCAATTCAATTCAATTCAAACTAGATTTAACCCAAAAGAAAATTGGAACAAAAATGATCATTTCTTTGCACTATTGCAAAAAATTAAAAAATCACAAATCTGAAAATCCTTTAATTGATTTGAAAAAAATTCATGAATGTTTTGTACGTAGAAAGATGGATTTCATTCTTCCCCAAATCCCATGTTTTTCACATGAAAAGATGGATTACATTCTTCCCAGAAGCTTTGAGAAAAAATGGCATGTATTTCATCTTAATTCACCATAAAATACCTAGAAGATTGGATCTTGTTATCACCAAAGCTTGGAACTCCAACCATATTTAGTGAATGATCATTATAACTAATAAAAAACCTTGACAATCAAGCAAAAAAATATGAACCATTTGCATTGAAAAGTGCATTGGTAACTTTAAGTAAAATTTTACTTGTCAAAAATAAGGTAAAGACACAACTTAGTGAAAAGTAAAAGATTTAACAAACAAGGAATTCAACAATGAATAAAAATTACACAAATTTATGATTTCAGCAAAACATGATGCAAGTTAAACATGAGATGAATTATAAATACAAAGGTCATAACTTATGTTGACAAGTTTGAAAGGTGATGTCATTTAAGACCTCTTTTTATATTATCCAATGGAATTTTTTAAAAGATCATGAACCATTTTTTTAAAATTATCAATTAAACTTCTTATAAGTTTATATCAAATAACCTTTTTCAAATTTACATCAACAACATTTTCTAAAAACATTTGTCAACTACTATTGTAAAGGAAATTATATATTTTTAAATATATTATTTATTTATTTATTTATACTAATTTTATATCTTCTAAAAAAATTAAGCATATTGTTCAAGCATGTTTTTTAAATTAAAAAATTTCAAGTTTATTTTTAAAGAATCTTTATGAATTTCTTTTAAAAATTATAAACACTACACCAATATGTGTTCAAATTCACTTTTTGTTTCATTAAATTTTGAATGAAATTAAACAAATTTATCATGGTGAAAGTTGATATGGATAGGTGAAATTATTAATAATTAATCAAAATTATTAGTAGTTAATCAAATTCAATAATAATTAAATTATTAATAATAAATTCACTAATAGTTAAATCATCAATAATAAATTCACTAAATATAGTTAATTACAAACCTAGGCGAAACATCTTAAAACATTTACTAAACTACCTCAACTAAGTTAAAAACCTAACCCACTTAAACACCTTGCCCACCAACCTAGGTGCAAATGTAAAGGTTTGAAATTTTCACTTCCATGTTTAATGACAAAGTCATTAACCATTAAACCATTATTTAAAAAATTGATATTTTTCATCATCACATATTATTATGCACATTATTCTCTACCCTTTGTTATTCTTTGTAATTCTTGGTTATTTTACCATAAGTTATTATAGGTTATTTTATCATAAACCATTGTTGGTTATTTTATGTTATTTTACCATAGGTAATTTTGACAATTTTTGGCAATTATACTATAGGTTATTTTAAGTTATTTATCATAAGCTATTATTAGTAATTCTACATTATTTTACCATAGGCTATTATTAATTATTCTATCATGAGTTATTATTAGTTTTGAACTATGTTACCATAGGTTGTCATGTCTATTCTAGGTTATTTTACCATTGGCTATTGTTGGTTATTTTATCATAGGTTATTGTTGGTTATTTTAATTTATTTTAGGTTAATTTATCATTTTTTATTATTGACTATTTTAAGTTATTTTACCATAGGTTTTTTTTGTTATTTTATCATAAACTAATGTTAGTTTTTCTAAGTTATTTTGTTATAGGCTACTTTTGGTTATTCTATCATAGGTGTCAAAGACACGAAAAACCACAAGAATTAAAAAAAAATTAAAAAATCTAAGTTTAACTTTCAAACAAGGAACAAAACAAGATTATATGATTCAAAAACAAGACCACGAAATGTGTAAATAAACGTGAATACGAATTTTTATTTTATTAACATATGCAAACATGAACATGGAAAGAAGATGTCAAGGTTATGGTGCAAGATTGTGTTTAAAACTAATGTTGAACAAATTGAAAGAAATGAAGGGTCTTATTTGTATTTATACTCCTTTGGGAACTTAATTCAAAGTAGCTTTCAAGAAGGCTTCTATGTGTGCATAAAATAAGGAAACTTTTTAAGAACCTTTTTAATTGAGATTCAATTATGAGGTAACTGAAACTTAATCGATAGTTAACTATGACTTAATTCAAAGTTTACTAGGATTTAATTATGACTTAATTAATAGTTTATTATGATTTAATTAAAAATCAACTATGAGTTAATTTAGACTAACTAGGATTTAATTTGAACTTAACTAAATTTGAACTAAAAGTTAACTAAAAATGAACAAAAATTTAATTATAAATTAATTAAAAGTGAATTAACATTAAACTAGGAGTTAGGTACAAATTCACTATAAATCATGGATGAACATTCAAATGAATGCACCCAATGGCATTGCCATCCGTGACAATAAGTTATTGTTAATTATTTTATGTTATTTTACCATATGCTACTTTTAGTTATTCTGTCATTGGCTATTGTTAATTAGTCTAAATTATTTTACCATTGGATATTTTTGGTTGTTCTATCATAGGGCTATTGTTGACTATTTTTAGTTATCTTATCATAAGTAATTGTTGATTATTTTAGGTTATTTAACCACATGCTATTGTTGGTTATTTTAAATTATTTTACCATAAGAAATTGTTGATTATTTTGGTTATTGTTGGCTATTTTATTCTAAGCTATTGTTATTTAGCATAGGTTATTGTTGATTTTTTTAAATTATTAACTATTTTACCATAGTTTATTATTGATTATTTTAGGTTATTATTGGCTATTTTATCATAGGTTATTGCTGATTATTTCAGGCTATTATTAGTGATTTAGCATAGGTTATTGTTGATTAGTTTTGGCTATTATTGGCTATTTTAACATAGGCTATTGTTGATTAGTTTTGGCTATTATTGGCTATTTTATCGTAAGTTATTGTTGATTATTTTAAGGCATCATTTGTTATTTTTACCATATGTTATTATTGATTATTTTAAGCTTTCATCGGCTATTTTATCATATATTATTATTAATTATTTTAAATTATTATTGGTTATTTTACCATAGGTTATCATTAATTTTTTATGTTTTTTTTTTTTTTAACAATAGGTTTTTTTTGATTATTTATGTTTTTATTGGATATTTACCATAGGTTATTTTGATTATTTTAAATTATTGTTAGATATTTTATCATAGGTTAACCATTATTGTTGATTATTTTATTGTATGTTATTTTTAGGTTATTTTACTCTAAGTTATTATTGGTTATTCTAGGTTATTTTAATTTAAATTATTGTTGGTTATTTAAGTTATTTTACCTTAAGTTATTATTGGTTATTTTAGTTTATTTTACCCTAGGCTAATTTTGGTTATTTTAAATTATTTCACCTTTGGCCATTTTTTGGTTATTCTTTCATAGGTTATTCTTGAGTATTTCATATTATTATATCATAGGTTATTATCAACTATTTTAAGTTATTTTATAATAAACTATTATTGGTTATTCTAAATTATTTAACCAGAGGCTATTGTTGGTTATTTTAAGTTATTTACCATAGGTTATTGTTAAATATTCTAGTATAGACTATTGTGGGTTATTATATGTTATCATTTATTTTATAATAAATTATTATAAGTTATCCAAGTTATTTATCATAGGTTAATCCTAACTATTATAACATAAATAAAATGACCTTGAATAATTTAAAGTATAATTTGAAATAACATATAATAGTTCAAAATAAAATAACTTAAAGTTAGTTAAATAGTTTAACTTTAAATAACTTAAAGTAAAAAACCTATAATAAACTAAGGTATTTTAAGGTAAAATAACATGTAATAACTTATAATAACTTAAAGTATTATTTAAAATAATTAGGGTGGCCTAAAATAACATAGGGTATATCCTAATGTAACATGTGATATTTAAAATAATAACATGGAAATAAACCTATTTACCATGGTAAATTATAATAATGAATTATTTCAACTAATAATGAAACATGATGTTTACATAATGACTCTATAGTGAAATAAACGTAACTAAGGTGAATCATTAAAGTGAAATGAACTTATTTCACTTTTTAAATCCCATAATGATTTAAGCCAATGAACTGCACCCCACTTTTGTATTGATGAAAAATATTTTCATGGATTTTTTTGAAAAATAATCATTTTGTGAAAGTATATATGTATTTTTTTTAAATAATTTTTTTCTTATGATTTATTGTGCATGATATTGGTTCATGATTGAACCATTTTTTATATGAAATTACATTACCAAACCTTGGAATTTTTGTTAAGTGAAATCAATCCACAACCTCCCATGAACTTACAATGCATCATGTTAAAACATAATTAAGTAAATTGTTTTCAAAATGTAATACATGTTAATACACATTTAAATATGAAAAAGTTAAATAATTTTCAAAATGTAATGCATGTTGAAACACACGTAAATAATTTTTAATCTTCAAAGAATAGTTCATGGTAAAAACATTTAAGGAGTCCATGAAAAGTGTTCACAAAGTTAAAGCACATTCAAATAATCCTCAAAGTGTAATGCATGTTAATGCACACTTAAATTCAAAACACTTAAATGATTTTCAAAATGTAATTTGTGTTTGAAACACATTTTAAAAATGATCTTTAATTTTCAAAAAGGTAGTGCATGTTGAAGCACAATTAGGTAGTCTTCAAAATGTAATGCATGCTAAAACATAATTAAGTTTGAAAGCACATTTAAATATAATCCTAAAAATGTAGTGCATGTTGAAATGCATTTTGATAATCCTTAGTCATCAAATGGTATTAACAAATTGGTTGACATAACATGAATTTGATGGAATGAAAATTTTGAATTTTTTTTGTTGTATGCCAAAATTGTGTACAAAATAAGGTTAGTTAATTGAATAACTTTTCACTTCAATAAGAAACCCTACATATTTATCAAATTGTTATCCATATTATTGACTTGTTGTTTGCTATTGGTAGCTGAATTTAAGATCTTTATTATGGAGGTTCATATTCAATTTCAACTCCTTTCCCACCATGTCAAACTATTTTCTTTCATATTTTGCAAACGTTTAACTCCTCTCCCATGACATAACTTGATATCCAAAAATCTTATGTTTTCTTATACTACTCTTCAAGTTTTCAACACTAAATCTTTTGAGGTGTGTCATATTATTTTACAAGCTTTTTATTCATATCCCATTCCATACTTTGAAACCTTAAATGTTGCACAATAACTTTTGATTTGAAAAAAAACTTTTCAAATGTTGTTAATTGAAAAAACAACCTAGAAAAAGTCTTTATGTCAAAATGCAACTTCAACATAATCTTTTCATTTTTAGGTCACATGTGTCATTTCAACTTCATCATTAATGATTCAAATCATTGTTGAAATTGAAAAATAAACACAAGTCTAAACCCCCATTATTATCACCTTAGGCTTAAACATTTGACCTTTTCAAACAATCAAATATGATTTTTTACATTATTTATTTATTTATTTGTATTTCTTCTTTGCATTAATAGTTTTTGGTAACAAAATTTTGATAGGTTTTATATCATGGCATCAAGTATTGCTAGGATTTATGTTTTGTTCATTGATTGTCAATGTTGCCATCTGATTTCAAAAGTATCAAAGATACACATTAAAAACTTGAAACATTAATACAACTTTTGACACTAAAAATGAAAAATTAAGCATTGGTTATATTTGATGTGGTTTTTATTAGTGTGAGTGTACCTTTACTTATGTACCTTGTAACTTTGATTTAGGATTGATCAAAATTCGTATTAGTAAGAAATAAAATTATTTGTCATACATTTTCTTTCTTTAATATGTTGATGTATTAAAATTCTTATTTCAAATATTTTTATTCATTGGTCCAACATCATGAAAAAGGTTTTTGGTGGGGGTTTTAATAATTATTATTCTTCATGGTATATATTTGTGATAGATTGAATTTCTTGTCAAAATGTTTTTTTTTAATGTTTTTTTTTCATTTTCCTTACATTCCAAAACCTTCCAATTTTAATATGACTTTGAACAAAGAACTAGGTTTGTTATGTTGAAGCCTAGTTTCACCTAAATCAAAAGTCCTTTCACAAAAATGAAAAGTTAGTGAAACTCATAAGCTTTTAAGATTTTCAATTTTTTATTACTGAAAGCTTTAAGTATCAATACAAATTATTGTTATGTGCATGCATAACAAGTCCTAAACTTTGTTCAATGTTATATAACCAAATTTTTTTGAGATGAAGTTAGTTTTCAATCCTACTTTTGAACTTGTCCCATGAATACCATAATCACAAATTTCCCTAACTTTGCACATATTTCTAACATATTTTGGTGTAAACCTTCAAATAGGTTGATGCCAATTCCCTAGTAATATTGTGATCAACTTCCATGGATGTAATCTTTCATTTTCAAAAGTAAAAAAAATAAAATTCATCTTTACTGCCTTCAAAATAACTTAAAGCCTCTTTAAATGAGAGTTTAAGGTTGAAGGTCCAAATATAAAATAAGATAATTGTATTGGTTGAAAACCATAAATTCAACCCATGGCCTTTAAATGAGAGCCCAAGACCGAAAAGTGGCAAATTGAGGCTAAACTTACAATGAACCATTTTGAAGGGAAAATTAATTGGTTAAAACCAAAAAAAAGTTCAATGGACATGATTTAGAAAACTAATATGTGAGCTAGGGTCCAAGGCAAAGTCCAACTCAAGGATTCAATTTGCTTCAAATGAATCCAAATTGGTTTTTAGGAATTTGGACCTTGGACCCCCATCTAAAATGGGCCTTAGTTTCACCATCTTGAATCATCCTCCTCAACAAATAATTTCTCATTTTAATGAATCCAAGGTTCATTTTGATGAATAATGTTAACCATTTGGCCATGAAGGACATTTACACAAGTGTTTTAAAATAGTTAATAGGCTCATGGCATTAAGATGATCATCTTCGTGATCACATCATTGATCATGTTCATATGAAACCTTTTCAACATGAACCCAAATAGAATGCCATTGGTAACAAATGATGTCACAAACCTTGCCTTAAAGTTGTGACATATGCTTTACAAAACAAAAGGTTTGATTGAGAATGAAAGTAAAAGTTTGGTATCAAAAGGCTTGAGATAAATTATGAAACTAAGAAAGAAGAAAAGTGTTAACCTCAAAAAAATGGTCCATTAAAAATGTGGCTTCCAAATGAATCCCATAGTGTCAATGAAGGCAATGATCTTTTTTTTTTTAGTGAGGGGGAGTTTCACAACCCTAATTTGGGTTCACCACCAAGTCCTTGGAATGGCAAGGAAATGTTCTTCCTAAGATGATGTCAAGTCCTTGATAAGTGATTGAACTAAACACAAGTTCAAAACATGACACAATTAAAGGATAATAAAAAACCAAAGGTTGGGTAAGCAATTGAAATGTTCTTACACTAAATGGGAGGTGTGTTAGAACCAAGGAGGAAGATGTCCCATATCCCAAATTCATGAGGAGTCTTAAATTTTCATAATGATATTTAAAAGGTTAAAACATGTTTACATCAATTAATGTGAATTATAACATAGTGGGCTTACATTGCAAAAAAAAGGCATTTCCAAACACTTATGGAAGTTTGAAAAAACTAAACAAAAAATTTCAAAATAATTATTAACCATTCAATCATCTTTATTTATTTATTTATTTTAAAACTTCTAATGTAGAATAGTGGGCTCTTTAGACTTGTCAAATGATATTAACAAATGTAGATATTGGTCCCATTTAGGTAATTCCTCGATATGATTTAAATTTAAAAATTTAACATTTATGGGATGATCTTTAGTTCTTCACCATGATGTTTGAATAACAACTTCTAAGATCATTAATGGCATATTGCCTTGTTAAAGAAAACCATTTTTGACCCACCTTACACACAACAATTATAAACATGACATTTAATGTTACTAGAACAAGCTTGTAGTCAACACTCATCACAAATTCAACCATTGTCAATGGTTCTCAAAATAACTCAAAACATTTTGTGTCATGATATTTTAAGGCTTCATAGTTTCAAATTCAAGTTGTATTTGGGGCAAGTCCAACCTTTTTTTAGAAAGGTTTTATTGAAATTTGATATATATTTCCAATGTAATATAACAATTTTGAAATGGAATTCAAGTGCATATCCAATTTTTATGTGTGTATTCAAGTTTAACAATCTTAAATAGTTGAAAGCAAAAATGGGGAAAGAATTTATTTCCATGATGACATTATGGGGAGTCCTTAATGATTTCTATTTTCCATGCTTTTCTTGCAAGTGGATGTTTAAACAAATTTTTCTTTTACATTCTTCTCAATGAAGCCCTTGGTCTCCCATTGAATGCTTTGCACTTACCTCATGCTTTAATTGAAGGCCGAATGCAAATACCATAGGTGACAATAAAATGAAAAAATTCCTTGGTGAACCAACAATGATGATATTGCATTAATGTATTCACACTTTGAATTAAACCTTTCAGAAAAATGTATATAAAAATCTTACACCTTTAAATCTAATGTATCCAATATATCATTTTTAAATTTCCATCTTTTGAACATAATCATATGTCAATATAATGTTTTGAAGTTTGAACACAATATTGTTAGTGCATAATGCAATTATGTCTTGTTAAAATACATTTAAATTGGGAATTTTTAAAAAAATTATCTTCAAAACAACATGAAGGCGAACACTAAATATTTCAAGTCATAATAATGATATTAAATGGAGTTTTCTTTTGAATAATTAGACAAAAAATGAAGCTAATATGCTAAAACCTCATTCCAATTTAGTTTTGTAGGAGCTTCATGTGCAAGTCACCAAATTACATTTTTTGAAATAACCACAAAATTGATACTTGGACCCACCAATGCAACAAAATGAATCAACCCCCAATGGATGCAAAAATTGGATTTCTAAATGAGCTACAAATAGCATGGAACAATGTTGTTGTAAACACATATAATTCATGCCCAACCTTAAGACTAAGTGGTTCCATGGAACAAATGTTAGGACCACAAATGAACCCTCCCAATAAAGCACACAATTTTATAGTGATCAATTCTTACCATTAAAATTATATATTTGCACATGTATGTGTATTCAAAAAGCTTAGTCCACATATTACAATTGTCTTAATGATTAGAAACAAATGCCACATTCCTAACCTATCCATAAATTTGAATCATCATTATTAATTTCATTGTTGTTTCCTATGTGAATTCCATCACCAATACAATCAAAAGGAAAACAAACATGTATGTTGCAATTAACTATCCAAAAGACAAAGTATGGATGGACAAATGTGAAATCATTGTTTATTATAATTGTTCAATCCTCTCATATGTTTTTTAGACATCCTAGCAAGTGTATTTTCCCCCTATGCTCCTCCATAAAGCCCATCATACCATAATCTCAAGTTATAACCCTTGTTGGAAACCCCAATGGGAAAGAGGTTTATAAAAAGCAATTCATGGATTTTATACACAAGCAATAAAAATATCAGTCAAACATTAATTGCTTGTGTATAAAACATAGTTGTAAAATTAATGTTACTTTTGACATTATTTTTACAACTATAATTTTACATAGGTATTGAATCCATTTATATAAAATGGTCTCCTAAAAATATCTTCATTTTATGGTCACAATAATGGAACTAAACAAGCTATTATTACAATAGAACGATGAATACAACTATCACTACCAAACTTGAATGGCACCCATCACACTTCAACTACATCTTGGTTCTGAAAAAACTAGAAAACACAAGCCAAACACAACATTGTTCAATTGCTCTTAAATGTAACATGCTTGTGTTTACAATGAACATGAAACTCAATATGTCAATTTGGTGATTTGTATTTTATTTTTCTTTGAAATCCGGTGAATTTTGATCTTTTTTTGGGTCAAAATTCCTTTGTATAGGTTGAAACCACAATTTTCAGGTCCAAATTTGGCGAAATTTCACCCAAAAGAAAAAACATTGCTTTGGGGGCAATTCAGGACTCCATGCTAAGTTATTAAGAACCTGACGTAGCTCCCCCATGAAAAGGGAAGGGTTTGTCAATTCTCATGATGCTATACTTTCCAATAATATGGAAAACATGTGGGAAAGCTTCAATCAAAGCAATATAGTCAGACGTCTGTGTAAGTCATGATGTTCTTAACATGCCCATTGCCAACCCAATATTTGCTATTATTTGTTCCATCACACACACAAAAAGGAAAGAAAAACCACAGGCTTTTCCCCCTTCTTATTATTGTACCAGTGGCTTCAATCTACTCAAGAGTGCACCTTCTCTCAACAACTTCTATGCACACTTTTTTGGTCAGGCTATTTGATGGCCACCACCAGTTCAGACAATCCAACAGACACAAATTTACAAAGGTTGTTACCACTCCAACTTGTCTCTATTGGTTTTGATTTGGGTTTGAAGTGAAATGGGTTAAAGGTCAGGGGAGGGTATGTAAATTTGTTATGGCATGCCATGACAAAAATATAATCCATGACTCCATGATCTGAGAGAGAGAAAAAAAGAAAACATCAGAAAACAAAGTTATATGCTGATATGACAAGGTTACTTGGTTTAGCTCAATTGGGTATCTGCATAGACAAGCACACAGGGAAGCATACCAGCCAGTGAAGGTTTTCAGTTTAGGGCTAGCTGCTGCAGGCAGAAAATTTGGGGATTTAGGGTTAAATGAACCTATCATTACAATCCCCCTACTTTTCTCACAAACCTACATATTTCCTTTTTGCTGCATACTGGTGTTCCTTATCCAATCACACAAATCCTAAACCCAAAACCCTACTTTCACACACTATTGATCCCTATCCTTGCACAACAGCACTTGGACATAGCATTTGGATTCTTGCATGTGACATACCGTACCTTAGGGTCAGTTTCCACATTGACAAAATGAATAATTATTTTTTCCCAAAAAAGAAATCGTTTATTAATTTTGAAATTATATATATTTCCATCATCATCTATGATAATATTGTGATATGAGTAGTGAAATTATTTTAGACTGTAGCATATGATAATTAAGATGATTTTCAACACGTCACCTTCCTATTTTCACAAAATTTCATTTCACTATTTTGAGGATTATTTAATGACGAAACTGACCTTAGGGTAAGGTAGTAATTTTGGGTGTGAGGTGTGCAATGGTAGGGTTTTGATATGCAATGATAGAGGGCCATGATAAGGTTGTTCTGTGCAGTGAGGTGTGTAATCATGAGGCAAATGGAAGATGGTGAATTTCAAATTATATTGATTAGTTGGAGGGCACTGAGTTTCACATCCATCATAATTCCATATTATCATTCTTGCACATTCTGAAAATTGGGTTTTGTCATCAACATAGCATAAGGGCTGTATATCAAATTTTGGCAAGAAATATTTTTTTCAAGGAGAATTAAAAATATGTTCTAAAATTTGCAATAATATGGGTTAGGACTCGGTACTCTGATAGCCACAAGCCAAGAAGCTTGGCACATTTCAGTTTTGGTGTCTAGACTATAAACCCAATTGTTAGGAAAAGTACCTTAGGAATGTATCATGAGCTTCCAATGCCTTAGATGAAGAGTAAGGACGTGAATATGAATGGATCATTCTTGCATCCAGCACCCACCGATGCACCATCCATTGACTCAGTTATGGACGAATGAACCGAGTTACAAAAGGTTCCATCTTGGCAACCTATGCTATAAGCCATAGACATATCTCTTATGTCCCTCTTCCCCTACATAAGTAAAGAAACAAAGGTAAGTAGCCATGGAATGTAAGTGGGCACTACGTCGGTAGTTCCGATGAGGGTAGATACTATGTGGATGGTTAGGTCCATAGCAAACCATCATGATTATATCTATGGGACAGAAATACAATGAAAAAGTGTTTATTGTCGACACACATCATCCATCTTACATGGTGCCCTAGTGGGTGCTGGTTCACTCTTGCCAATCATTCATTAGCTTCCAACATCTTCCAAGGAGTTGCAAAGCAGAAAGTGTGAAGTCAAATGATATATATTTACACTACACATTTGTGCCCAGGAGTGTTATATGCTGGTTGCATCTATAGTTTCCAGCTGGTTTTTTTTGTCTTATTTTTCCCTGTAGTGCTAAATGTAGTCTTCTCGTAGCATAGTTTCTGGCATGCACCTCGTTTATGCTTCAGCTCTAACCACTAGCAAAATGTCTTTGTGGCATCATGAGCTTCAATTCTGGCAAAAGGAGGAAAGCCCATCTCTTCCCCTCACCCCTCCCCTGAAACACAAAGTCAGATAACTTTATTCCAAAAGGGTGAAACTAGCAATTCAAGAAAACTCTGAGGTACCATAGCCTAGGGTCAGTTTCCACATTGACAAAATGAATAATTATTTTTAAAATTTGAAATTATTATTATTTCTATCGTCTACTGTAGTATTGTGATATGACTAGTGAAATTATTCAGAGTGTAGCCTATGTTCTAATTATGATGATTTTCAACATGTCAAGTTCATATTTTCAAAAAAATTCATTTCACTATTTTGAGGATTATTTAATGACAAAACTGACCTTAGGGTAAGGTAATAAATAACCAGTGTTGGGCTGTTTTTTGATTTTGATATAACCTCCCCATTCCAGGTTTTTGGAAAAAAAATTCAGAATCAAAGAACATTCAGTAAGCCTAACCATATTAGTTGTGAAACTTAGTTTGAGAAAATACCAAACAGCTCACAAAGTTTGCATAGCATGGCACCCTTTGGTCCATGCAAGTGCAAAATGAAACACACAACCAAACAAGGGGTGTGTCACACTGTGGCCTTGCCATTTACATTAAAAAGTATCTTAAGGCAAAAGAAGAATGATGAAAATTCAAATATTTCACCATGCAAAAATATAATCTTTTTAAAAAATCCTCTAAAAGAAAC
>Ga0116229_10005082_pt1 | contig 21537 bp, 20 predicted proteins | sample S1TSphgellanicum_3_FD_87313 | JGI IMG/M metagenome (GOLD analysis project Ga0116229, IMG submission 87313) | Host-associated microbial communities from peat moss isolated from Minnesota, USA - S1T2_Fc - Sphagnum magellanicum MG | ecosystem: Host-associated > Plants > Peat moss > Unclassified...
GGGCTCAATCGCGAGCTGCTCGACGCCGGGTTTGGTATTCTGGCTACGTTGATCCGCGAGAAAGCAGAATACGCTGCTCGCCAAGTGATCCTCGTGAATCCAGCCTACTCGTCGCAAACGTGTGCCGCGTGCGGCCATGTTGCGGCGTCAAGTCGGGAGGGTCCGCGCTTCGCGTGCGTCCGCTGTCGTCATGAAGACGATGCAGACGTGAACGCGGCACGCGTGATCCTTCTGCGGGCGGAGTCGCCGCCTACGAGAGCACCGGGCAACGCTCGGGGCGCGCAGCAGGACGCTGCGTGACCACGCTCACGACGAAAGAAACACATGGCGACGCCGTGCCAGAAATCCCAAGGCTATGCGTGGTGAACGATCGCCGGCCACGTCTTCGCCCCTTGCCCCAGCTCAAGCACTACATACGCCGCCCGCATCAGATAAAGACGGTAGAGCGGGAGTTCTCCCCGATCGCGAACCGCGGTCATGGCGATCTACGCGCGGGACGCGGTCTGTGCCAACGCAAAGCGGGACCAGCTCATAGGTAGTCCTTCGGCATCGTGATTTGCACCCGCTCTTTGATGGGTGCAAGTCGTGCTCGCCACTCTCCATCGTTCGTTATCAGATGATGGACCTGGCCGACGATTCCGGTCGCGATGAGAAGCGCATCGGGAACCTTAAAGTTATGCGTCGCTCGAAGCGAGGCGGCTTCCTGGGCGACGTGCAGGTCTATGGGCATGAGCGTTAGGTTTGGTGTGTGACCAAGAAAGTCGTGGACATGGATCGCTCCGGCCGGCGCTGTCCGAAGAGGCCGGATGAGGAGTTCCAGCGCGGTGATCGGAGAGACGATCGCAGCATTGCGCCCCGTTTTGATCATCGTCTCGAGAAGGTGGACGGCAACGCCGTGTGTCTCATCGGTCGAATTCAGATAGGCAATGAGAACCGACGTGTCGATGAGGATGCGTTCTCCCGCGCCGATGCGTTTCTCAAGAGCCTTCGGATTCAGGCCCAGTCCTCACGTTCGTTGCGTACGTACTCGACGGCATCGTCCGTGGAGTTCCCGTAGACGCCGGTAAGCGCGCCGGCATAGGTGCTCGGAAGAACGCGGACGGTGAATTCGCCGTGGCGTCCTTGATCGAGAAAAATAACTCGCGCTCCGGGCTCAATGCGATGCCGCTCCGCCACCTGGCGTGGGATCGTCATCTGATTCTTGTCGCGTACGGTTGCTTCAATTTCGAGCGGTGCTTGGGCCACGGTCGTTCGCCTACCCGATTCTATCGGAACCATGTGCGTGAGTTGGAATTATAGCGCAGAGTCGGAAAATTGTCACCTTGTGGGAGTACTCCGGTCTCTCCCTGGCCACGCCTGAGGAAGCGAATGGCACGCGAACAGCGGACGCCGAATTTGAGCAAAGAAAAAAGCCCGTCGAAACGGGCTTTTGTTGGTTGCGGGGACAGGATTTGAACCTGTGACCTTCGGGTTATGAGCCCGACGAGCTACCGGACTGCTCCACCCCGCGACGGGCGAAGGCAATGATACGGGACACGGGGGAGGCCGTCAAGAGGATTCGGGCCCGGGTGTCCTCCTGCCAGCGCAGACAGCGAGTAGACGGAAGACGATTTTGTAGGGCGGTTCCAGCGGAAGTCTGCTCTCCTTTGACTGACGGCGCATGGAGCGCGACCGACGCCGTAGCGAATCGGCCTCGAAAAGAAGAAGTAACCCACATGACTCTCGATCTACGCGCGCTCCCCAAGGTTCAGCTCCACTGCCACCTCGAGGGCACGCTCTCAGCGCAGCGTTTTCGGGAACTCGGTGCCAAGCACGGGATCGATCTCGGCGCGCGCGCGCAGGTGCCGATCGAAGAGACCTACCGTTTTGCGAACTTCGGCGAATTTTTGTTGCTCTTTCGCGACGTCTCGGAGACGCTGCGCACGCCTGAGGACTATTACGCGCTCGCGAACGATTACGCGCGCGACGCGGTCGCGCAGGGCGTGCGGTATGCCGAGGTGTTCGTCTCGCCGTCGGTCTGGACGTTTTTCCATCACGAAATCGACGTGCCGGCCACCTTCGCCGCCATTCGCGCGGGGCTCGACGACGCGCGTCACCTGGGAATCGACGTCTTCCTGATCTGCGATCTGACCCGCAACTTCGGCGCCGAGCGAGCCATGCAGACGGCGAAGATCGCGCTGGAGAACGCGCGCTACGGCGTGATCGGCGTCGGGCTCGGCGGCGATGAGGTGAAGATGCCCGCCCACCTCTTCGGCGACGCCTTCGCATTCGCGAAAGCAAACGGGCTGCACGCGGTCGCTCATGCCGGCGAGGCCGCCGGCCCGGAGAGCGTCCGCGCGGCGCTCGCGGCCGGGGCCGAGCGGATCGGTCACGGGGTGCGGTCCGTCGAGGATCCGGCGCTCGTCGCGGAGCTCGCCGAGCGCCGCATCCCGCTGGAAATCTGCCCGACCTCGAATCGCCTCACCGGCGCCAGCCCGCAGGACGCCCCGCACCAAATCGTCGCCCTCGATGCGGCCGGCGTCGTCGTCGCGATCGACGCCGACGACCCCGCCCTCTTCGGCACCACGCTCCTCGTCGAATACGCGCTCGTCCGTGCGTGGTTGGGCGACGCGGCGGTGCTCCGCTTCGCGCGCCAGGCGGTCGAAGCGAGCTTCGCACCGGAAGCAACCAAACGTATCTTACAAGCGGAAATCGCCGCGTTCGCGGAACTCGCCGCCCAAGCGCGAAGTTAAGAAGGGCGATGGCCGGCCACACCCACTTCGATGAGTCGACCGAGGAATATCTCGAGGCCGTGTACCGGCTGGAGCGGGAAGGCCCCGGCGTGACCACTTCGGGCCTGGCCGCCGATCTCGGTGTCGCGCCGGCGTCCGTCTCGGGGATGCTGAAGAAGCTCGCGGCCGACGGCTACCTCGAATACGTGGCGCGCGGCGAAGCGAAACTCACCGAACGCGGGCTCGGCGTTGCGGTGCGCGTGATGCGCCGCCACCGGCTCGCCGAATGTTTCCTCACGACGATCCTCGGCATGCCGTGGGATGAAGTTCACGAAGAGGCGTGCCGCCTCGAACACGCCATCTCCGCCGCCGTGGAAGAACGGCTGGTCACCGTCCTCGGCGATCCGCAAGTCTGCCCGCACGGGCATCCGATCCCGCCCGCGGATCTCTCCGAGCCGGTCCGCGGCGGCGACAAACTCGCGTCGCTCGAAATCGGCGGCAGCGCGCGCGTCCTCGATGTCATCGAAGACGTGCCCGAGATGCTGCGTTACCTGGATTCCATCGGCGTGCGCCCGGGGACGGCGGTCGACCTCGTCGATCGCGCCCCGCTCGGCGGCCCGGTCACAATCGAAAACGCGCGCGGCAAACACGCGATTTCGCTCGAACTCGCGCGCCTGATCACCGTCGCTCCGGAGACGACCGCGAACCGCCGTACCGCGTAGTGCTCACGTATCTGCTGATCGCAGCGAACGTGGTCGTGTTCGTGCTCGAACTCACCTCCGGCGGCCCGGATGCGCCGCGCGGCATCGCGGTGGCCGGCGAAATGTACGGCCCCGCCGTCGCGAACGGCGAGTGGTGGCGCATCTTCACGTCGGCGTTCTTGCATGCGAACTACTTGCACATCGGCTCGAACATGCTCGCGCTCTATCAAGTCGGCACGTTCATCGAGCTCGTCTACGGCCGCGTGCGGATGGCGCTGCTCTACACGCTCGGCATCATCGGGTCGGGCTACGCGTGTTATTTCTTCACCTTCCAACAGCAAGAGTTGGGTGCCAGCGGCGCGATCTTCGCGCTCTTCGGTGCGCTGCTCGCGGCGGGGATTCGCTGGGGCAAAGACGGGCGATCGCTCGTGCAGCAGTCGAGCGGTATCATCATCCTCAACCTCGTGCTGGGCTTCACGATCTTTCACGGCATCGTCTCGAATGCGGCGCACATCGGCGGGCTCGTCACCGGCACCCTCGCCGGTCTCGCGCTCTTTCGCGTGCCGCGGCCGCGGGTCGCCGTCGCGGGCGAGCCGCTCGAAGCCGGCGTGACGTACGAATCGCCCGAAGCGATCGCGCAGGCGCAAGCGACGGGCGAAGCGGCGCGCTACGTTGCGCCACACGACCCGGCCGCACCGTGATCTCGGTCGAGGACACGTTCGGCCCGGGCGGCCCGATCGCACGTCAATTTACCGGCTTCGAAGCGCGGCCCGGTCAGATCCAGATGGCGCAGCAGGTCGAGCGCGGCTTGCTCGAAGGGCTGCACACGATCGTCGAGGCCGGAACGGGTGTCGGCAAATCGCTCGCGTATCTCGTCCCGGCGCTGCGCTCGGGGAAGCGCGTCGTCGTCTCGACCGGCACGATCGCGCTGCAAGAACAGCTCGTGCGCAAAGACATCCCGCTCGTCGTCGCTGCGCTCGGCATCCCCGCGCGCGTCGAGTTGCTCAAGGGCCGCAGCCATTACCTGTGCCGCGCGAAATACGAGAAGATGAGCGGCGAGCGGCTGGTGGCGCCCAACGCCGCGATGGAGCGCCTGTGGGCCTGGGCCGACCGCACCGAAACGGGCGATCGTGCGGAACTCGAATTCACGCCGAGCGCGCAAGACTGGGAAGCCCTCGACGCCGCCGCCGACGATTGCATCGGCGAATACTGCTCGCGGTTTGCGGACTGTCATTTCTTCAAGCGTCGCGATGCCGCGCGCTTTGCGGACATCGTGGTCGTCAATCACGCCTTGTTCTTTCTCGATCTCGTCGTCGGCGGAAGCCTCTTGCCGGCCTACGATTACGTGATCCTCGACGAAGCGCACCAGTGCGAGCGCTACGCGACGGCCGCGCTGACGGCGACGCTCGGTGCCGCCAGCGTCGGACGCATGATGCGCCGCCTGCACCGCACCTACATCATCCCCGGCACCTACGATGCCGAAGTCGACGAGTCGATGCGCCGCCTACAATCGACGCTCGCGCGCGTCCCGGGCGAACGCTATCCCGTCGCCGCGAACGAAGCGCTGCCGGAGGTCCTGGTCACCGTGCGCGAGGCGTTCTATCGCCTGGAGAACTACGTGCACGGTAATTGGCAAGGCGCGCTGCGCCAGCGTACCGACAACGAAGCGGAGGTCGAACGGCGCCGCGATCTCGCGCTGCGCGCGATCAACGCGCACATCGCGACGGTCGATCGCATCGAGCACGCGCTGCACCAGACGCTCACCGGCGCCGTTCCCGCCGACGAAATCGAGGCGGTCGCCTGGGTCGAGCGCACCGAAGGCGACGGCAGGTACCAAATCAACGCCGCACCCTTCGAGGTCGCGTCGTTCTTGCGCGGCACGCTCTTCGGGCGCACGCAGAGCGTCGTGCTTACCAGCGCCACGATCGCCGACGGCCAATCGTTCGCGTTCTTCCGCGAGACGCTCGGGATCGATGAAGCGCAAGAGCTCATCGCCCCCTCGCCCTTCGATTACCGCACCCAAGCCCGTTTCTACATCGCCAACGCCTCGTTCAATCCGAAGGCGCGCGACTTCGCGCCGCGCGCGGCCGCGGTGATCGAAGAGTGTCTCGACCGCACGCGCGGGCGCGCGTTCGTGCTCTTCACCTCGTACGCCCGATTGCACGAAGTCTATGCGCTGCTGCGCGACCGGCTCGCGTTTCCGTGCAAGGTGCAAGGCGATCTGCCGCGCTCGGCGCTGCTGGACTGGTTCCGGGCCACGCGCAATTCGGTGCTCTTCGCGACCGGGACGTTCTGGGAGGGGATCGACGTCGTCGGCGATGCGCTTTCGTGCGTCATCATCGACCGGCTCCCGTTCCCCTCACCGAACGATCCGCTCGTTGCCGCGCGCCTCGCCGCGCTCGAGGCGCGCGGCAAACCCGGCTTCGAGACCTATATGATCCCGAGCGCCACGGTGCGGCTCAAACAGGGTTTCGGCCGCCTCATCCGCTCGAAGAGCGATCGCGGGCTGATCGCGCTGCTCGACGGGCGCGCCGTCGGGATGCGGTACGGCGCGACGATCGTCGATGCGCTGCCGCCTGCGACGCGGATCGACGACCTCGCGCAGTTGGACGGGTTCTGGCCCAGCGGGTGACCGGGTACGCGCGGCGAAGCGCCGCCACATGCGTACCCGTGTGCTCGCGGCGTCTTTGATCGCCGTTTTTTTTGCCGCCCTGCCCTGCTCGCAAGCGTTTGCGTGGGGATCGACCGGCCATTACCTGATCAACCGCGTCGCGGCCGAACAACTGCCGGCCGATTTGCCCGCGTTCATGCATTCACCGGCAGCGGTCTTCGAGATCGCCACGCTCGGCCCGGAAGCCGATCGGGTCAAGGGTTCCGGCGAGGCGTTCGACCAGGACCACGATCACGGCCACTTCATGGACGTCAAAGACGACGGCTCGATCGCGGGATCCGTCACGCTCTCGAACTTGCCGCCCACGCGCGAGGCGTACGACACGGCCCTGCGTGCCGCGGGTACCGATCAATATAAGACCGGGTACGTCGTATACGAGATCGTCGACGGCTACGAACACGCCGTCACCGACTTCGCCTATTGGCGGATCGCGGCCGCCGCCGAACGCGCGGCCACGACGCCCGACGACAAGTCGTTCTTCAACGCGCAGCGACTCGTACGCGAAGCGGTTGCGCTGCGCGATATCGGCTACTGGGGCCACTTCGTTGCCGACGCATCGCAGCCGCTGCACATCAGCGTGCATTACAACGGCTGGAACTCGAACCGCGACGACAACTATCCCAACCCGCTCGCCTACTCGAATTCGCATTCGATCCATGCGCGCTTCGAGAGCGCGCTGGTCGGCGCGGTCGCGACCGATGCCAACATCACGGCGCTGGTCCCGGCCTATGCGCCGTCCAGCGAAGCGATCATGCCGCAAGTCGAGGAATATCTCAAAGCGACGCTCGCCGGCGTGCCGGAAGTGTACAAGCTGGAAAATGAGGGCGGCATCGACGGTCGCTCGCCGGCCGCGAAAGCGTTCGTGCTGGCCCGCTTGGCCGCGGGTGCGACGGAGTTTCGCAACTTGATCGCCGAGGCATGGGCGGAGAGCGCCACGCATCCGGTCGGTTACCCGTCGGCTCCCGCTTCGACGTTCGAAACGGCGCCCGATCTCGTGCGCGCCCGGACGATGCTCGGCGGCTGAGGTCTTTGCTCGGCGGCATGCGGTGGAGAAACCGCATGCGGCCGAGCGGTTCGCACGTTTCGGTACGGCCGGTTGGGCGGTAACCAGAGTGGGCTATGAAACGTATCGCATCACTCTCCGCCGCGGCGCTTGCTGCCGCCGTGATCGCGCTGGGCAGCGGCTCCGCGGCGATCGCTCAGGACCAAACCGTTCCCGCGCCGAACTCACAAGCTGGGGAAGGCACGACCCCGAACATGGCGGGGATGACCGACGCCGCGTTCGTGCAGCAGTTCTCGCTAGCCAACAACGCCGAGATCGCCGAAGCGACCTACGTGCTGCGCAATACGCAGAGTCCGGTGGTGCGCAACTTCGCGCAGCACATGATCGACGATCATTCGACGGCCGCGGTGAAGCTGCGCGAAACGGCGCGCAACGTTTCGCTTGCGGCGCACGTGTCGACCGCGCTCGCACCGGACGCGCAACGGCAACTCGCGACGCTTCGCGCGCTCTCGGAACCGGCGCTCGACCGCGTCTACATGCGCGATCAGATCATGGACCACAATAACGCGATCGCGCTGCTCGACGATGAATCGCAGCACGGCACGGCACCCGCGCTCAGGACGTTCGCGAGCACGACCCGGCCGATCGTTATGGGACATCTCGGGATGGTCGAAGCGTACGAGGCCACCGGCGGCCACAGCACCGAGGTCGGTGAAGCCGGCGTCATCTATCCCGGGGTGATGCCGGGTGCGGTCGATCCGAACAACGCCCGCAACCGTACGCCGGGGAATAACCCTGGCGTCGTGAGCAACGGCTCGACGAACGGCAGCGGGAACGGTTCGGGCGGAACGCGCGAAGGCAACACCGTGGCGAATCCCAACTCGCCGCCGGGTGCTCCCGCGAACTCCGCGCCGCAGCAGAACACGACACCGATTCCGTCCGCCTCGCCCTAGTCGTCCCAAGCGTTCGCCCGTTCGAATGTCACCGTTTGCGGCGGATGACATTCGTCATGGCCGCTTGCTGACGAGCGCGACTACCTCCGCTGACTCCGCGTGGGCGATGATGACGGCGGAGGTAGTTCTATGTTGGATCTGGTTCCTGTACGGCTCGCCGGCGTCGGCAAAGTGTATCCGGGCGGCATCGCCGCCGTTCGCGATCTCTCGCTGACCGTCGCGCCCGGTCAAACCCTCGCGCTCCTCGGCCCCAACGGCGCCGGTAAGACCACGACGATCCGGATGATGCTCGGTCTTGCTGCGCCGAGCACCGGCGTCGTTCGCGTCTTCGGCCGCGATCCGCGTGATTCGGCCGCCCGCGTGCGAATCGGCACGATGCTGCAAAGCGCGGAGATGCCCGGGACACTCACCGTCCGCGAGCACATCACGCTCTTCTCGAGTTACTATCCCGCGCCGCTCGCGGTCGACGACGTCATCCAGCTTGCGGCGCTCGAGGGCCTAGCGAACCGGCTCGCGCAGCGGCTCTCGGGCGGCCAGCGCCAACGGCTCGCATTTGCCCTCGCGATCTGCGGCGACCCCGACTTGCTCGTCCTCGACGAGCCGACGTCCGGGCTCGACATCGAATCCCGCGTGATGCTCTGGGAACGCGTTCGCGTGCTTGCCGCGCGCGGCAAGAGCATCGTCATCACCACGCATTATCTGGCCGAAGCCGACGCGCTTGCCGACCGCATCGCGTTCATCGCCCGCGGGTCGATCGTCGCCGACGGCACGCCGGCCGAGATCAAAGCGCGGGCCGGGACGCGCGAACTCGAAGCCGCCTATCTCGCGCTCACCAAGACCAGTGCCCTGGAGGCCGTATCATGACGAACACCGTGCGCGTCTACGCGCTGGAGACCAAGTTCGAGTTTCTCAAGCAGTTCCGCCGCCCGGCGTACGCGATCGCGACGCTCGGCATCCCGCTGATGTTCTACGCGTTCTTCGGCTTGATGTCGGGGCTGCACAACAACGGGATAAGCCTCGCGACGTATCTGCTCGCGACGTACGGCACCTTCGGCGTCGTCGGCGCGGCACTGTTCGGGTTCGGCGTGAGCGTCTCGATGGAGCGCGGCGCGCGCTGGCTGTTGCTCAAACGTGCCTCGCCGATGCCGCCGCTTGCGTACTTCATCGCGAAAATCATCGCCGCGACGACGTTCTCGGCGCTCGTCGTCGGCTTGCTCTTCGCGATGGGCGTGCTCTTCGGCGGGGTCCATCTCGCCACGCTGACCTGGCTCGAACTCGGCTCGGCGCTCGTGCTCGGTGCGCTGCCGTTCTGCGCGATCGGGCTCGCACTGGGCTATCTGATCAGTCCGAACTCAGCCGTCGCGATCATCAACCTCATCAACTTGCCGATGTCGTTCATGTCCGGGCTCTGGTTGCCGATTAACGAGCTTCCCCCGGCCGTGCAACACATCGCGCCGTTCTTGCCGGCGTATCATCTCGGGCAACTCGCGCTCGGCACGCTCGGTGCGGCGACGAGCCCGCAGCCCTGGTACGATCACGTCCTGATTCTGCTCGCCTTTACGTCGGCGGCACTCACGGTGGCAGCGATTGCCTACCGCCGCGACGAAGGCGAGACGTATGGCTAGCCGGAGCGCCGTGGCTCCTAAGAATTTCAGGCGGAGTTGGACGAGCCTGCTGTGGCTCGTCTATCTCCTGTTTCTGCCGCTCGACCCGCTGCTCGCACATTCGCCGGCGTGGATCTACGCGATTTCGATCGCATCGGCGGTCCTGTTCGTTCCGATGTACGTGTACGCGGTCTTCTACACGGAGGACGTCCGCGTGTTGCTCGGTTTCGCGGCCGTCGCGTTCGTGCTCGGTATCGGCGTCATGTCGATCAACGTTGGGGCCAGCGCGTATTTCGTGTACGGCGCCGGCTGGATCGGCTGTGCGCTGGCGCCGCGCCGTGCGTATGTTGCCCTGCTCGCCTACTGTCTTGCAATCGCCCTCATCTCGGGACTGTTGTTGCACGGCAGCATTTACGGCTGGACAACGGCCGTGGTCTTTGCGTCGATCGTCGGGATCACGACCACCCGGCAAGCCGAAGAGCGCACCACGAACGCGAAATTGCGCCTCGCGCACGACGAGGTCGAACGGCTCGCGAAGGTCGCCGAGCGTGAACGCATCGCGCGCGACCTGCACGATGTGCTCGGGCACACGCTCTCACTCATCGTCCTTAAGAGCGAACTTGCCTCGAAACTCACCGACCGCGATGCCGGAGCGGCCGCCGCGGAGATTCGCGATGTGGAGAAGATTGCGCGCGAGGCGCTCGGCGAGCTGCGCGAAGCCGTGACCGGCTACCGTTCGGCGGGGATCGCCGCGGAGATCGATCGCGCAAAGGCCGTCCTCGAAACCGCCGGCGTTGCGGTCGACGCGCAGGCCGACGAATTTCGCCTTCCGCCGACGCACGAGGGCGTGCTCGCGCTTGCGATCCGGGAGTCGGTCACGAACGTCGTGCGGCATGCGGATGCGCACACGGTCCGTCTTCGGCTCGCGGAGCGCGACGGCGTCGCGCGGTACGAGATCGCTGACGACGGACGCGGATCGAATGTGTTGCTCGAAGGCAACGGCCTCGCCGGCATGCGCGAGCGAATCGAAGCGCTCGGCGGAACGATGCAGCGGGAGGGTCGGGACGGCACGCGTCTCGTCCTGACGCTGCCGCTCGCGCCCGAAACGGTAGCCTAGACGAGCGCCAGCCGTCGATCCGCGCCGGCCTCCGCCAATTCCGGCGTGGTTTCAGCTGGCGAGGCGGATAGCCGGAAAGTGGATACCACGGCGTGCAGTTGCTCCGCTTGTTCGTGAAGCGTGCGTGCCGTGCCGTCCATGGCTTGAACGCTCGCCGCGAGTTCGGTCGTCGCGGCTGAGACGTCTTGCGATGCGGCCGATTGCTCTCTTGCCGTACGCATCAGCGGCGTCACGGCGCGCGCGATCGCGTCGGTCGTCAGCCGCATCTCGTTCGCTGCGGCGGCGTTCTCGCTGACGATGGCGGATGCGCTGTCGATGTTGTCGGTCAGCTGCGTGCTCGACTGCTGCATGGTCTCGCCGCGTCCGGCCAGTTCACCGGCGACGCGATTGGTCGAGGAAATGGCATCGCCGACCGACGCGAGTGCGCTCGCCGCGCGTTGCGCGAGCGAGAGTCCGTCGTTCATCGAGTCGGCCGATACGCGCAGGGCTTCCGCGGCGGAGAGCGTTTCGCGCCGGATGGCGCTAAGGATGTTCGAGATCTCGCGCGTGGCGAGCGAACTGCGTTCGGCGAGTTTGCGCACCTCGTCGGCGACGACCGCAAATCCACGACCGTGGTCGCCCGCGCGCGCCGCTTCGATCGCGGCGTTGAGGGCGAGCAGATTCGTCTGATCGGCGATCTCTTCGATCGTGCGCACGATCTCTTCGACGGCGATCGAACGCTCTTCGAGTCCCGTCATCGCGGTTCGCGCGATCATCGTTCGCTCGTGGAGGCTGCGCATCGCGTTCGCCGTGGCGTCGACGGCGTTCGAGCCGCCGCTCGCCTGGGCGTCCGCCGATTCGGCCGAGGTCGCGAGCGTGCGCCCGTGATCCACGAGCGCGACGATTCCGGCATCGAGCGTGCGCACGGCGTCGACGGCCTGTTCCATCGCGAAGGCCTGCATCTGCGTGCCTTCGGCGATCTGCTGGGCGGAGCGCGCGAGTTCTTCGATCGCCGTTCCGGTGCTACTCAAACTCGTCGCTTGTTCGCTGGCTCCGGTGGCGACGCGGTCGACCGAGGTCGCGATTTGATCGACGGCAGCCGCGGCTTGACCGGACGCCATCGAGACTTGCTTCGAGGCGAGGGTCAGTTCGGCCGCGGTTTGTGAGACGCGGCCGAGTGCGGCATTGAGGTTGGCGATACCCGCATTCGTGCGCGTGGCGATCGCGCGCAAGCCCTCGGCAAGCGCGTTGTAACTTGCGGTGAGTTCGGTGACTTCATCCGACCCGCGTGCGGGAAGGGCGCTCCGCGACGAGGTGAATCGTTGCGTCATATCGCCGCGCGACACCGCACTGAGCACCTCACCGAGTTCGGCGAAATCGGTGGACACGATTTCGCGCAGCGAGGTACTGATCGCGATGAGCCGCGAGCGCAGGCTGCGCGTAAGCGCGATGCCGGCGATCCCGGTCAACACGAGCGCAACGATGCCCGCCGCGATCATCGCAATCCGCGCTTCAGCGATCGTCGAACCGATGGTTGCGCTGTCCGCGTCGGCCCGCTGGGAAACGAGCCTTGAGAGGCTGTCGATGTCCGCGTTGAGTTCGCTTGCGTAGGCGTTCTGGGCGCTGACGAGGCCGGCGATCGCGTCGGCGGCCGGCGTGTGGACGCCGGCGTAGGCATCGAGGACGTCTTGACGCCGTCTGACGCTCGCGGCGAGCAGTTTTTTCGAATTGGCGCTGACCTTCGCGAGTTGCGCCGTCACGTCGTCGACCGCCGGGCCGATCCCCGCAACGAGCGCCGCGTGATCGCGCACGTACTGGAGATCGCCTTGAATATGCTGCGCGAAGGTTGCCGCCGTTTTCAAGTCCGTCGGGTTGCCGCTCAGGAAGTAGCCGCGGTTCCAAAAGCGCTGCGCGTAGAGTTGAGCGCTGATGTCGTGCGCTTTCGCGCGCAGATTCGTGGTTGCGATCTGGGCGTCGCTGGCGGCGAGCGTGCGGGCGAAAAAGATCGAGGCGGCGATCGTAATCAGCACGAGCAAGACAAGCGGGACCGAAACAAGGAACGCAAGTTGTCCGCCGATACGCAGTTTCATACGGGGCCCTCCGTGGACCCGATTGGACAGGTGAACGCCGCGGTTGGTTCCGAGGCGGGATGGGCAAACGCTGCGCGCCAACGCAGCTCCCGTGATTCGCGTCGTGATTGCGGAAGATCAGGCTCTCGTGCGCGGCGCGCTGGTGGCGCTCTTGGCGCTCGAGAGCGACATCGAGGTCGTGGCGCAGGCCGCGGACGGCCTGGCAGCGCTCGCCGCAATCGAAGAACAGCGCCCCGACGTGCTCGTCACCGACATCGAAATGCCGCAGAAATCAGGACTCGACCTAGCCGTCGACGTTCGCTCGCGCGGCCTGGCGGTACGAGTAATTATCGTGACGACATTTGCCCGCGCGGGGTATCTCCGGCGCGCGCTCGACGCCGGTGTTGCCGGCTATCTGCTTAAGGATCGTCCGGCTGCGGAACTCGCCGCCGCGGTGAGAGCCGTGCATGCCGGGCGCCGGGTCATCGATCCCGAACTCGCCGTCGACGCCTGGACGGGGAGCGATCCGCTCACCGATCGCGAGCGTACCGTTCTGCGGCTCGCCGCCGACGGGATGACGTCGGCCGCGATCGCCCAGCAGATCCACCTCTCCGAAGGCACCGTGCGCAACTACCTCTCGGAGGCGATCAGCAAAACCGGTGGCGCAAACCGCATCGAAGCCGCCCGTATCGCCCGCGAACGCGGCTGGCTGTAAGCACGCCCGTGCTTTCGCGGATCGTGCGTTGGGTGAGCGTGGTGTTCGTGACGATCATTGCGCTCGTGACCGCCGGGCTAATCGCCGGCGCTCCGGTGCCGGTCGGCGATCACTTCATTTTGCATCCGCCTCCGCGGCCGCGATTCGCGCTCTGGACGGCCGGCGGTTTCGTTCCGTTTCAGATCGTCGCGGCGGACGGGACCGTTTTACGCGGCTGGATCGTTGCGGGGCGGCCGCAACGGCCCTGGATCATCATGAGCTACGGGAACGGTTCGGATATGGTTCAGATGGCTGCGCTCGCCCGATGGATGACGCGCGCAACGGGACTGACGGCCGTGTTGTGGGATTATCGCGGGTACGGCTTTTCCGGCGGCACGCCGAGCGTTCTCGCAACGCATGCCGATGCGCTGCGCGTGTACGACGAGGTGCGCCGGCGCTCGGGACGCGCACCGTGGGTGTACGGTGTCTCGTTCGGAACGACCGTGGCGGCGTTCTTGACGGTCTCGCGTCCCGTGCTCGGGACGATTCTGCACGCACCGCCGGCCGATGCAGACACCGAATTCACGCATGTTCGCGACACGTTTTTGCCGTGGCCGCTGCATCGTCTCGTGCCCGTGCCCACCCCGGCAATTCGCGACGCCTTCGCCGTCGCCGATCGGATGCGCCGGGCGCACACGCCGCTCCTCGTGCTGCACGGCGAAGCGGACACGCTCATCCCGATCGAGCAAGGCCGTCGCGTCGAACGCGAAGCCGGCAGTGCTCGCAAACAATTCGTTGCGATCCCACACGCAGAACACAACGACGTCGACTACGACGGCACACCCGCCGGCCGCGCCATCATCGATTTTCTCGTCACGCCGACCCGCGAAACGGGCCCGACACCAGAACGACCATCTCGATCGTCATGAGTGTCACGTCATGAGTGTCACGTCATGAGTGTCATCCTGAGCCTGTCGAAGGATGGGCCTGGCAGCCAGTGAGCGCGCTACGCCACGATCGTGGCGTAGCCTGCCACCTGATTGCCAGGCCCATCCTTCGACAGGCTCAGGATGACATCGTGAGGTTCAGGATGACATCGTGATGTTCAGGATGACATCGTGAGGCTGAGGATGACATCGTGAGGCTCAGGATGATAGGCAAGGGTCTAGTCTTCTTTGGAGGCCTCGGCTTGCGCGCGCGCTTGGAGTTCGGCAACAATCGAGGAATCGGCGAGCGTCGTCGTATCGCCGAGCATGCGGCCCTCCGCGATGTCACGCAGTAAGCGGCGCATGATTTTGCCGCTGCGCGTTTTCGGCAGTTCTTGCGTGAACGTGAGGTATTTCGGGATCGTGAACTTGCCGAGCTTCATGCCGACGTGTTCGCGGAGTTCTTTCGCCAGCGCATCCGAGCCGCTTTGACCGCCGCGCAGGGAGACGAAACAGCAAATCGCCTGACCCGTAATCTCGTCGTTTTTCCCGACGACCGCGGCTTCCGCAACGGCGGGATGATCGACGAGCGCCGATTCGACTTCGGCGGTCGAGATGCGGTGGCCGCTGACGTTCATCACGTCGTCGATGCGGCCCATGAACCAGTAGTAGCCGTCGGTGTCGCGATTGCAGCCGTCGCCCGCGAGATAGAGCCCCGGGAACTTCGACCAATAGGTTTCCTTGTAGCGCTCGGGATCGCCGTAGATGCCGCGCAGCATCGACGGCCACGGCCGCGTGAGCACGATGTACCCGCCGCCGCCGAGCTGCACCGATTCCGCCTGATCGTTGACGATGTCGACGCCGATGCCGGGCAGCGGTTTCGTTGCCGAGCCAGGTTTCGTCGTCGTTACGCCGGGGAGCGGTGAAATCATGATCGAGCCGGTTTCGGTCTGCCACCAGGTGTCGACGACCGGGCACTTCCCGCCACCGATGACCTCGTGATACCACATCCATGCTTCGGGATTGATCGGTTCGCCGACCGATCCCAACAGGCGCAGCGATGAGAGATCGTGTTTGTCGGCGTGCTCGCGGCCCCACTTCATGAACGTTCGAATCGCCGTCGGCGCGGTGTAGAGAATCGTGACCTTATAGCGCTCGACGATCTCCCAGAAGCGATCCTGCGCGGGGAAATCGGGCGTGCCTTCGTAGAGGACGCTGGTCGCGCCGCTGCAGAGCGCGCCGTAAAGCGCGTACGAATGGCCGGTGACCCAGCCGAGGTCGGCGGTACACCAGTAGATATCCGTCTCCGGCTTGATGTCGAAGACGAGATTCATCGTCGCGGTAACGCCGGTCAGGTAACCGCCGGTCGTGTGCATGATGCCCTTCGGCTTCGACGTCGTCCCCGAGGTGTAGAGCAGATAGAGCAAGTCTTCGGCGTTCATCCGCTCGGGCTCGCACGTCGAGGGCTGGCCGCTTACGACGTCGTCCCACCACACGTCGCGCCCCGCCACCATCGGCACGTCGTTGCCGACGCGTTTGGCGACGATGACGCGCTTGAGCGTCGGCATGCCCTTCGCGATCGCTTCGTCGACGATCGCTTTGAGCGGGACGTGCTTCCCGCGCCGCCAGCCGGCGTCGGCCGTGATGATGACTTCCGATGACGCGTCGGCGACGCGGTCGACGATCGAATCCGGCGAGAAGCCGCCGAAGATCACCGAGTGCGCCGCGCCGATTCGCGCGCACGCCAGCATCGCGATGGGCAGCTCGAGGATCATCGGCATGTAGATCGCGACGCGGTCGCCTTTTTTCACGCCCTGCGCGCGCAGGCCGTTCGCGAAGCGGCACACCTCATCGAGCAACTGCCCGTAGGTGATCGTCCAGCGGTCGCCGGGTTCGCCTTCGTAGTAGTAGGCGATCTTCGCGGCCTTGCCGGCGGCGACGTGGCGGTCGAGCGCGTTGACCGACGCGTTGAGTTCGCCGTCCGCGAACCATTTCGCAAAGGGCTCGTTCCACTCGAGGAGCTTGGTCGGCGGCGTGATCCAGTCGAGTTTGTCGGCCCACGATTTCCAGTACGCGAGGTAGTCGCGGTCGGCGGCGGCGTAGATCTCCGGCCCCGCGTTGGCTGCGGCCGCGAAGGCCGGCGGCGGCGGAAAGGTGCGGCCTTCGCTCAGCAGGGCTTCGATCGCGTCGGATTTCGTGGGGGTGCTCATAGCACGGAACTTTTCTCCGCTAGAGCTCGGACCTGCGGCTGCCGAAGAATGAGGTATGGTACGTTGGTCCGACGGACTCTACGGCGGCTTGCTCGCGGGCACGGTCGTGGTTGGGTTTTATTGGCTCGTCGATATGCTGTTGCTCAAGGACTCGACGCTGCCGGGGTTTTTTGCCGAGATCGCCTCGGGTTTCTTGAAGGGCGGCGCGACGCCGGAGAATCTGTGGGTCGTCCTGTTCGGCCTATGCCTGCACTACGTGCTCTCGGCCGCGTTCGGGATCGTGTATGCGGTAATCGCACGCTACGTCCGGGCAATGTGGCACGCGCCGACGTCGGTCATCTTCGGCCTGACGTACGGGCTGATCGTGTGGTTCGTGCTCAACGACTTTTTCGTGCCGGTGTTCGGCGTCGCGAGCACCCAGCCGCTCTGGGTTGGCTTGGTTGCCAATACGATCTTCTACGGCTTCGTGATCTCGGAGTTCATTACGGTCGCCCAGCGCGCGAAGGAGCCGGAACCCGCTTGACCCCTGTCCCTCGGGGTGGTACGCTAAAGGCTGGTTTGGCAGTCTTAGCGCAGGACTGCTAGCAGCGGGAAGATGAACGACAAGAACGAGCTCGATAAGCGGAAGGCCTTCATTCTGGCGACCGTCGTGTATGAATACATCGCGACGGCGGAGCCGGTTGGCTCGAACACGCTCACCCAGAAGTACAATCTGGGCGTCTCTTCGGCGACGATCCGCAACGAGATGGCGGAACTCGAAGCCGGCGGCTACCTGATTCAGCCCCATACCTCGGCCGGCCGGATCCCCTCCGATGCGGGCTACCGGACCTATGTCGATCGTCTGATGCAGCGCGAGGCGCTCGCGCCGGACGACGTGCGGCGCATCCGCGATCAGTTCCGCGAGGCCAGCCGCGAGATGGACGACGTCATCGATCAGACGACGCGCCTGCTCTCCAGCCTCTCGAACAACCTCGCTTTTGCGATTGCGCCCTCGCGCGATACGCACGCCTTCAAACACATCCAGCTGATCTGGCTGTCCGCGCGCACGGCGCTCGCGATTGTCGTGACGTCGATCGGCGTCGCCTCGCAGACGCCGATCGAGTGGCGCTCCGACGTCTCGCCCGACGCGCTCACGCGGTTTTCGAACGCGCTCAACGCGCGGCTGAGCGGCCGGATCATGGAAGATATCGTCCCGGCGGACATTACGGCGGTGGCCGCGGAAGCCGGCATGACGGACGAAGTCCGCCAAAGCGTGCACGAAGCGTTCGTCGCCGCGCGCCACGTCAACGGCGCGCAAGTCACCGCCGCGGGTGCGCAAAATCTGCTCGATCAACCGGAGTTTCACGACTTGCGCAAACTGCGCGCCATCTTGCGCATCGTCGAAGAACAGAAGACGCTCTACGAACTGCTCGCCGACGAACTGACGATCAACGCCGACGTCACGCAGCCGACGGTCCGGATCGGGCACGAGCTCGGCGAGGACGCGATGGCGGAATGCAGTCTGGTCACGGTGCCGTATCGCTTCGGCGATCGCGGCGTCGGGATGCTCGCGATCCTCGGACCGCGGCGCATGCCGTACGGCCGTCTGATGGCGCTCGCGGCCGGAACGGCCGATTCGCTCGGTGCGCACCTCGAGAACGTCGAGATCCGCTAAGTGGCGACCGACTATTACGATATTCTCGGCGTCGCGCGCGACGCGGACGAGAGCCAGATCAAGCGTGCCTACCGCCAACTCGCACGCGTCCATCACCCCGATGTCGCCGAAGACAAAGCGACCGCCGAGCACAAGTTCAAAGAGATCAACGAAGCCTACGAAGTGCTGAGCGACCCGCAAAAGCGGGCTAATTACGATCGCTACGGATCGGCCGGCGGCCCGGGCGATTTCGGCAGCGGCTTCGGAAATTTCGGCGGCGGCGAAGGCTTCGGCGATATCTTCGATATGTTTTTCAGCGCCGCGCGCGGCGGCGCGCAGCCGCGCCGCACCGGACCGGCCCGCGGCAGCGACCTGCGCTACGACATCGAGATCTCGCTCGAAGAAGCGTTCACCGGCACGCAGCGCGAGATCAACTTCAATCATCTCGCGACCTGTCAGACCTGCAAAGGCTCGGGCGCCGAACCCGGCACGCTCGTCGTCGCGTGCGATCGCTGCGGCGGCTCGGGCGTGATGCGTCAGGTGCGCCAGACGCCGCTCGGCAATTTCGTCACGCAGACGAGTTGCACGAAGTGCAACGGAGACGGTCAGATGACGCCCTCACCGTGCCAAACGTGCCGCGGCCGCGGTCGCGTGGAGACGGAGAAGAACCTCACCGTGCGGATCCCGGCCGGCGTCGACGACGGCTCGCGCATCCGCATCAGCGGCAGCGGCGAAGCCGGGATGCGCGGCGGCCCCGACGGCGATCTCTACGTGTATCTCTCGGTCAAGCGTCACGAGCGCTTCCGCCGCGATGCGATGGACATTTACGTCGACGTGCCGATCTCGTTTGCGAAGGCCGCGCTCGGCGGCGAGATCCAGGTCCCGACGCTCGAAGGCGAGACGACGATGCACGTCCAGGCCGGCACGCAATCGGCGTCGACCTACCGCCTGCGCGGCAAGGGCATGCCGTCGGTCCGCGGCGGCGGCCGTGGCGACGAACTGGTCACGCTCCACGTCGTCGTGCCGACGAAACTCACCAAACGCGAACGCGAATTCCTCGAATCCTTCGCCCGCGAAAGCGGCGACGCCGTCGACGAACGTTCGTTCCTCGAACGCGTCAAAGAGGCGTTCAAAGCGGACTGATCTGCTTACCGTGAACCGCGAAGGGAATGACCATCCCATGAATATGGTTGGCAGAACGGTTCACCTCGCGCTCGGTTCCTGGCTTGTCCTCGCTGCTCTTCAGAACGCCGCCGATGTGCTGGCGACGAGCGGATTCGCTCCGCAGCTGAGGCCGGTGGCCTCGAAGAACGTCGCGCTTGTCGGCAAGGTTGCCGAACCGCTCCACCTCGCACCGCGCTCGATTGCCGCTCTGGTGATGTGCGCTTCGGTGATTGAGGCCGCGGCTGCCGCCGCCTTTCTGCGTTCTGCGCTCGCGGGTAAGCGCAGCGAGTTCGGATTCGGCCTTTCCCTCGTACTCTTCAGCGGTTTCTTTGTGATCGATGACGCGTTCGATGACTACGAACTCGGTGCAAAGCACCGCGCGATTTTCGCGCTGTTCGCGGCAGCGTACGCGGCTTGTGGTTCAGCACGACAATGACTGCCATACTCGTCGCCGGCGCGGCAAGCGGGGTCGGGGAGAGCATCGTTCGTAGCCTTCTCAGCCGCGGCGCAGCGACGGTTTTCGCGACGTCGCGCAGGGAGAAGCGGCTCGAGGAGATGCGCGCGCGGCTCGACTCCGGCCTCCAGTCGCGTTTTGTCCCAATCGTCGGTGACGCCGGCGACTTCGACGGGGCCGAGCATGTCGCGGCGGAGGTCGCGGTGCGTGGCGGCGTTGACGCCGCGGTCGCGATCTTTGGGCGAGGTACGTGGACCAGCGGTCCGCTGCTCGGCGTCACCGGCGGCACCTGGAGGTCGATCATGGACGAGATGCTCACCAGCCACTTCGCCTTCGCACGAGCGATCGTCCCGATGCTCGCGGCGCGGCAAGGCAGCTTGTACCTGGCTATGGGTGGCGGAGCCGCGTTCGAGCCGATGCCCGATGCGGGTTTGGTCTCGATCGCCGCCGCCGGCCAAGTCATGCTGACGCGTATCCTTGCCCGCGAATGCGGTCCGGCAACGCCGCGCATTGCCGAGCTCGTGATCAACGGACCGGTGAAGACCCGCGAATCAGAGCGCTCGGCCCAGCCGCACTGGATCACGGACGACGAGGTAGGCGACGTGGTGACGGAGCTCGTGCTGCGCGGCACGACGACCTGGCCGGCGACGAACGTGAACGGTCCGGTGATCGTGATGAACGAGCGTCGATAGTTTCGACGGCAGGTTCGTTTACCGCGAGCTCGTCGGAAGAAGGGTGATTGCGCCTTCGGGGCAGGCAACGACGCAGAGTCCGCAGGCTTTGCATGCGTCGGCGCGTGGCGTGTATGCGGTTTGCATCCCGTGGACGCGCAGTTTCATTTTGCCGAGAAAACTCAGCGGCGCGAAATCGGCGTCGTCGATGCGCCGGACTTCGAAGACGTCGTACGGGCAGACTTCAACGCAGTCGCGTTTGCCCTCGCAGGCGGATCGATCGACGACCGGCATCCAGGTGCCGGGCTCGGCTTCGCATTCCTGACCGGGACGGTCGGGATGGCGGCTTGCCCGGAGCACCTTTTTCGGGTTCGTGCGACGCGATGGCGCGCCGGCGCTCACGCTACGTGCGCTCGGCGAGCAGCGCGTAGATTTCGCGGCGCGTTTTGACGAGAATCTCGACGACGGCCTTGATCAGTTCCGGATCGCCGGTGCGCAAGACTTGCTTGGCCAGATCCTTGAGGTCGTGGAGCGCGCGCGCGCCGGTTGCGAACGAGCCGAAGATGCCGGCCGCGCTCTCTTCATCGTTGGTGGCCGAGGCGTCGCGCTCGTTGAGCAGCCCGATGCCTTTGTCGGTCATGGTGTAGACGCGCTTGCCGTCGCGCTCGGCGCCGGTGACGTATTCGCCCTCTTCGAGGAACTGCAGGGCGGGGTAGATCGAGCCGGGACTGGGCCGCATGCCGCGGCGCTGCTCCATCTCGAGCATGATGTCGTAGCCGTGGCGCGGGCCGTCTTTGAGGATCGCGAGGATGGCGTACTTGAGGTCGCCGCGGCCGGAGCGCATGCGCTCGCCGAAGCCGTGGCCGTGGGAGTGGCGGAAACCGCCGGGTCCGCCGCGGCGGAAGCGGGTTCCGCCAAGGTGGAACCCATGACCCCCGAGCGTTTCCCAAAACGGGTGTGAATCTTGTCTCATAAAC
>Ga0116229_10005083_pt1 | contig 21535 bp, 21 predicted proteins | sample S1TSphgellanicum_3_FD_87313 | JGI IMG/M metagenome (GOLD analysis project Ga0116229, IMG submission 87313) | Host-associated microbial communities from peat moss isolated from Minnesota, USA - S1T2_Fc - Sphagnum magellanicum MG | ecosystem: Host-associated > Plants > Peat moss > Unclassified...
GCGCAGGATGCCATCACTGTCGAACACGCCCACCTTGACGTGCTGCAGGCCTCGCTGCTCGACTATGGCACGCGCGTCAACGGCGTTGCGCACCTGTTCCGGCAACATCAGTCAGACTCCGTGGGGGCGCGATTGGTCCACACGCCGGCCGCATTGTTGCGTACCGCAACGCGCGCGGCAATGCGTGCGCCGCGCTGGCGCTGCCGCGCGCCGTGGCTCACCATAGCGGCGGGCAATCCGCCCTGCACTCTTCAGGTGGACCATGGCGGCGGTGGAACTCATCACGGTGCTGGTGCTGCTGCAATTCCTGTACTTCGCCATCCTGGCCGGTCGCGCCCGAGCGCGCTATGGCGTGATCGCGCCCGCCGTCACTGGCAACGAAATTTTCGAGCGCTACCTGCGCGTGCAGATGAATACGCTTGAGATGCTCATCATGCTGCTGCCTGCGCTCTGGCTCGCCACTTCGTTCGTGCCGCCCTGGTGGTGCGCAGTGCTTGGGGCCGTGTACCTGGTCGGCCGGTTCATCTACCTGGGCGCCTATGTCGCTGACCCCTCGCGGCGCGGCCCCGGCTTCGGCCTGTCCGCGCTGCCCATCGTGGTACTGCTGGCCATCGGCCTGGTCGGCTCGGTGAGCCGCCTGCTGCGCGGCGGATGATCAGCCTGTCACCGGCGCGCGCCCGCTGCGACGAAGCAGGTAGATGGACAGCACCATGACCAGGATCAGGCCGCCCAGGACTGTGAGTTCCAGCATCGTGGAGTGAAGGATCTCCTGTGAATCCGGACTCCATCGCCCCGGCTGGCTGGCCTGCGACGACTGCAGCGTGATGATCAGGATGCGTCGTATCGATGCGATCAGCCCGACGATCAGAAACGGCTCGCATACCAGCGTACCGCTGCGAAACGATGCGCGCACGGTATGCAGGATCTCGACGATCATCAGCACCAGCAGCATTCGGTCGATAGCAACCAGCAAGCCGTCGACCGAGTACTCCCCGGGAACGGCGCTCCAGAGCGATATGGCAGCGCTGACGACTCCGAAAAGTGCGGCAATCGCCAGCAGCACACCCAGCGCCAGGTAGGCCACGACCTCGATGGCGACGAACGAGCGGTCCGCCACTGCGACCAGCCCCACGATCGGTCTGCCGCCCTGCTTCTCAACCTCCACACGCGTCTCCAACCACGGCCCAGTCACGGCGAGTCACTAATGTACACCAAGCGCTGCCGATCAAGTTCAGCCTGGCAGGTGCTGCTCGCTTTCCTGGCGCTGGGTCTGACATCGTTCGGCGGACCGGTAGCGCACCTGGGCTACTTTCGCCGGCAGTTCGTCGAGCGCCGCGGCTGGCTCGACGCGGCTGAATTCGCCGAGCTGGTCGCGCTGTGCCAATTCCTGCCGGGGCCGGCGAGCAGCCAGGTGGGCATTGCCATCGGGCTGGCGCGCGCCGGCACGATCGGGGCGGTGGCCGCCTGGGTCGGCTTCACGTTGCCTTCCGTGCTGCTGCTGATCGGCTTTGAGCGCCACGCGGTGCAACCGGGGATGCTGTTGCACGCCGCCTGGCTGCACGGCCTGCTGATCGCGGCAGTTGCCATCGTCGCCCAGGCCGTGTGGAGCATGGGGCGCCAGTTCTGTGCCGGCGTGGTGCCGGCGCTGATTGGCGCGATCGCCGCGCTGAGCTGCACGCTGATCGGCAGTGGCCTCACTCAGCTCATCGTGCTTGGCGCGGCCGCCGCTGCAGGTTGGCTGCTGCCGCAGCCCCAGTCGATGCCGCCGCCAATGCAGCAGTCACCGCCGTCACCGCTGCCGGCCATGGCCGAGGTCGGCGAAGGCCGTGCGCGCGACGGCGTAGCGCGCGCAAGCCTGGCGCACGACGCGGTATCGCGGCGCACCGGCGTGCTGGCGCTGTTGCTGTTCGGGGGACTGCTGGTCGCACTGCCGCTGGCGGCATCGATTACCTCGAGTCACGCGCTGGTGCTGGTGGACAGGTTCTATCGAACCGGCTCGCTGGTATTTGGCGGCGGCCACGTCGTGTTGCCGCTGCTGCAGGCGCAGGTCATTCCACCCGGCTGGATCCCGGAACAATCGTTCCTGGCGGGCTACGCGGCGGCACAGGCCGTGCCCGGGCCATTGTTCAGCTTCGCCGCCTACCTGGGCGCCGCGATGACGCCGGCACCGAACGGCTGGTGGGGTGCGCTCATCTGCCTGCTGGCCATCTACCTGCCGTCGTTTCTACTGGTCGGCGGCGTCATGCCATTCTGGGCAACGCTGCGCGAGCGTAGCGGCGTGCGGCGCGCGCTGTCAGGCGTCAACGCTGCCGTGGTCGGGGTGTTGCTGAGCGCGCTGTACAGCCCGGTATTCACCAGCGCGATTCACAGCGCCAGCGACCTGGCGGCGGCACTGGCCGGCTTTGCGCTGCTGGTGTTCGCCAGGCTGCCAGGCTGGGCGCTGCTGCTGCTGAGCGCAGGCTATGCACTTGCAGGCCGCGCCGTGGGCTGGAACTAGAGTTGCCCGCAATACAGCGTCAGGCGTGGTGGGCGCGTCCAGCCCACCAGGGTCACGCCCGCTTCCTGTGCCAGCCGCAGCGCCAGCGCCGTCGGTGCCGAGATCGCCGCCACCAGCCGGCAGCCGACCTCAGCCGCTTTATGCACCACCTCGTAGGAGGCGCGCGAAGTCACCAGCAGGGTATGCGGCAGCTGTCCGGCACGCATCACGGCGCCGACTACCTTGTCGATCGCATTGTGGCGACCGACGTCCTCGCGCACCGTGAAACCGCCGTCGGTGGTCAGCAGCGCCGCTGCGTGAACCGCGCCGCTGGCCTCGTTCAGCGGCTGCTGCGCGGCCAGGCGCAGCATACCGGCGCGCAGCGCCGCCACATCGGCCCGCGGTCCGGCCGGATCGACCTTGCGGACCGGACGGATGGCGGCCGCCAGCGTCGCGGTGCCGCACAGGCCGCAGCCGGTACGCCCGGTCAGGTTGCGCTCCCGGTTCTGCAGCAGCAGCAGGCGCTGCTGCGGGATCAACATTTCCAGCGCGACGCCGTGCTCGGTCCAGAGCGTATTGGCCAGCGTCAGCTCCGCTACCGAGGCGATGATGCGCTCGGTGAGCGCGAAGCCGAAGGCAAAATCCGCCAGATTCGCCGGCGTGGCCAGCATCACCGCATGCGGGCGGGCGTTGTAGTGCATCGCCACGGGGACCTCGGCCGCCAGCGTCTCGCGCACCTGCTGCGCCGACTCACCGTCCATGCGCCGCGCCGAGACCTCCACCAGCACGTCGCGGGCCGCCGTGGGCGCGGCCGTGGTCGGCTCAGGTGGTGGCGCCGAGCGCTGCGGCATGGAAACCCAGGTGGTCAGCCACGAACGTGGCGATGAAATAGTAGCCGTGATCGTAGCCTTCGTGGCGGCGCAGCTGCAGTGGCTGACCCACCGACTCGCAGGCGGTTTGCAGCAGCTCCGGCAGCAATTGTGACTGGTGGAGAAACTTGTCGGCCAGACCCTGATCGACCAGGATCTGTGGAAAAACCGGCTTGCCGGCCGCTTTGACCAGCTCCACGGCGTCATACTGGACCCAGCGGGAGCGATCCTCGCCGAGGTAGCGCGGCAGCGCCTTCTGCCCCCAGGCACAGCGGGTGGGTGAGCAGATCGGCGCGAACGCGGACACCGATCGGTAGACCTGCGGATTGCGCAGCGCCAGCACCAGGGCGCCGTGTCCGCCCATCGAGTGACCGAAAATCCCGATGCGATCGGGTTTGGCCGCGAAGTTTTCCAGCACCGTCGCCCGCAGTTCCTCCAGCACGTAGTCGTACATGCGGAAATTGCGCGACCAGGGCTCCTGCGTCGCGTTCAGGTAAAAACCCGCCCCGGCGCCAAACTCCCAGTCATCCGCCTCGCCGGCAATGCCGGTGTTCCTGGGACTGGTATCGCAGGTCACGAGCATCAGCCCGAGCTCGGCCGCCCGCCGCTGCGCGCCCGCCTTGATGGCGAAGGTCTCCTCGGTGCAGGTCAGGCCCGCCAGGTAGAACAGCACCGGCACTGCGCCGTGTTCGGCCTGCGGCGGACGAAACACGCTGAACCGCATTGGCAGGCCGATCGCTTTGGAGTCATGGCGGTAGAAACCCTGGATGCCGTCGAAACAGCGATGTTCGCTGAGCGTTTCCAGGATCACTCCACCGGGCTTAGTCTGCTGCACTGCTGCGGTCCCATTCCGAATCCCGGCGCATATTATGCAGCTTGAGCTTTCGATGCAGGGTGCGGCGGCTGATGTGGAGCTGGGTGGCCGCAAGGCTCACATTCCAGCGGCAGGCATCGAGCACCTCGCGCAGCACCCTGCGCTCCGCCTGCGCCAGCGCATCTGCGCGCGGCGCGCTGCTGCGCGCAGCGGCGGCGCCTGCCGGTGGCTGCACGACCCCGAAGCACAGCGAGCCGCATTCGCGCTGGGGCAGCGCCCGCGCCAATGCCGGATCGCCATGCAGCGCCTCGAGCATCGACAGGTCGAGGCCGAACAGGTGCTCCACCGACTGCCCGCACAATGCAGCGTGGCCCGGTGCGCCCAGCCACTCCAGGGCCGCCAGGTTGGCGCCGACGATGCGGCCATCCGCGCCAATTGCCAGTATTCCCTCGCCTGCCGTCGATATGAATTCGCGGTGCGGATGAAAGCGCAGCAGATGCTCGCGGCGGTGCTGCGCCAGCAGCGCCCGGTTCTCGATGTTCTGTACCGCCATGCGCACCAGCGCCAGTGTCGGCGCTGCCGACAGCCGCAGATGACCCGAAATATTGAGCGCGCCGACCAGCTGGCCGCGGCTGTCGAGGATCGGCGCGGCACAGCAGGTCAGCGCCACGTTCCGGGACAGGAAGTGCTGGTCGGCTTCGATGAGGACGGGTTCGCGAATGGCGAGGCAGGTGCCCATGCCGTTGGTGCCCTGCGTCGCCTCGCTCCAGATCGCACCCTCGCGCAGGCCGGCACGTCGGGCGATATCGGCAAAATTCGCTGCCCCGGTATAGCCGAGGATCACGCCGTCGTGATCGGTGAGCGTCACCCCTACCGGAGCATTCAGCAGCCGTGCCAGGCCCGCCATTTCCACCCGCGCAATCGAGCACAGCCGCTCTGCGCGCTCCTGCCGCTGGCGCAGCTGCGCCACCGAGACCACAGCCGGATGCTGCGCCTGGTCCGGACTCAGGTGATGCTGCGCCAGGCAGCGGCGCCAGGAATCGCGCACCCGCGCGTCGAGCTGCATCGAGCGCTGGCCCGAAACCACCTGCTCGACCAGCCGGGCATGTCCTACTGCACTGGATGCGGTTCGCATGATCGCGACATTCTACTGCAGCATGCGCGGCTGCGACACGAACCCTATACTCCCGCAATGAATATCGCACTGTCGGCGCTCGAGGAGCGCGTCATCGGCTGCCTGCTCGAGAAGCAGATCACGACGCCCGAGCAATACCCGATGTCGCTCAACGCGCTGTGCAACGCCTGCAACCAGAAGAGCAATCGCGATCCGGTGCTGCAACTGCCGGAAACCGAGGTGCAGTCGCTGATCGACGCCCTGTCGCGCAAGCACCTGGTACTGGAACGGTCCGGCTTTGGCAGCCGGGTGCCCAAGTACCAGCAGCGCTTCTGCAACACCGAGTTCAGCGTGTTCCAGTTCACGCCGCAGGAGCGCGCCATCGTGTGCGAACTGCTGCTGCGCGGCCCGCAGACCCCGGGCGAGCTGCGTAGCCGCGCGGCGCGCATGGCGGAGTTCGCCGACGCCGGGCAGGTCGAAGCGGCACTGCAAGCGCTGGCCAGCCGCGAATCCGGACCGCTGGTGCGACGCCTGGAACGTGAGCCGGGCCGGCGCGAATCACGCTACGCGCACCTGTTCGGCGCGCGCGGCCCTGACGCGGCCGCGGACGCTGCCGACGCCGGCCAAGCCGCCCACGCCGCGCCGGAGTCGCGCGCGCAGCCCGCGGCCGGCGCGCCGACTGCTGGACTTGCCGATAGCGTGGCCGATAGCCTGGCCGATAGCCTGGCCGATAGCGTGGCCGATCGCCTCGCCGATCGAGTGGCCGCGCTCGAGAGCGAGGTCAGCCTGCTGCGCGAGGAGATCGAGCGAATCAAGGCCGGCGATTAGCCGGCCCCAGGCGATACGGCGGCCGCTGCTGCTACTGACGGCGATGCCGTTGCGTTACAGTCGCGCACATGGCGCCAGCGCTGTCGATCGCAAGTCTCACCAAGACCTACCCCACGGGCCTGCAGGCGCTCAGGAACATCGACCTGGAGATCCGCAAGGGCGAGATCTTCGCACTGCTGGGTCCTAACGGAGCCGGCAAGACCACGCTGATCAGCATTGTCTGCGGCATCGTGACCGCGAGCTCCGGCGCGGTGGTGGTCGATGGCTACGACATCGTGCGCGATTACCGCGCCGCCCGGACCCGCATCGGACTGGTGCCGCAGGAGCTGAGCACCGATGCGTTCGAAACCCTGCTGGCGACCGTCAAGTTCAGCCGCGGCCTGTTCGGACGCGAGCCGAATGCGGCATTCCTGGAGAAGCTGCTGCGCCAGCTGTCGCTGTGGGACAAGCGCCGCGACCGGATCCGCACGCTGTCCGGGGGCATGAAGCGGCGGGTGATGATCGCCAAGGCGCTGTCGCATGAGCCAACCATCCTGTTCCTGGACGAGCCCACCGCGGGCGTGGACGTCGAACTGCGACGCGACATGTGGGCGCTGGTGCGCGGCCTGCGCGACAGCGGCGTCACCGTGGTACTGACGACGCATTACATCGAGGAGGCCGAGGAGATGGCCGATCGCATCGGCGTCATCAGCAGGGGCGAGCTGATCCTGGTGGAAGACAAGGTCACGCTGATGAAGAAGCTGGGCCGCAAGCAGCTGACGCTGCAGCTGCAGGAACGCATGACGCAGATCCCGCCCGCACTGGGCGAGTGGCAGCTGCAACTGACGGCCGATGGCTACGAGCTGCAATACAGCTTCGATATCAACGCCGAGCGTACCGGCATCTCCGCGCTGCTGCGACGCATGGGCGATCTCGGCATCGGCTACAAGGACCTGAACACGCACCAGAGTTCGCTCGAGGATATCTTCGTCCGCCTGGTCAGCGATCGCGGGACGGCGCGCGCATGAGGCACACGCCGGCATGAGGCCACAGTGACCAGCGTGAGCACGCCGGCGTTCAATGGCCGCGGCGTCGCGGCGATCTACCGCTTCGAGATGGCGCGCTTCAAGCGCACGCTGGTGACGAGCGTGATAACGCCGGTGCTCACCACGTCGCTGTATTTCGTGGTATTCGGGTCGGCGATCGGCTCGCGCATCTCCCAGGTCGGCGGCGTCAGCTACGGCGCCTTCATCGTCCCTGGACTGATCATGCTGTCGCTGTTCACCGAGAGCATTTCCAACGCCTCCTTTGGCATCTATTTTCCGAAATTCACCGGCACCATCTACGAGCTGCTGTCGGCACCGGTGTCGGCGCTGGAGATCGTGCTCGGCTATGTGGGCGCGGCCGCCAGCAAATCGATCATCCTGGGCATGATCATCCTGGCTACCGCGTCGATCTTCGTGCCGATCAGGATCGTGCACCCTGGCTGGATGATCGCGTTCCTGCTCTTGACCGCGGTTAACTTCAGCCTGTTCGGATTCATTATTGGCATCTGGGCCAACGGCTTCGAACAGCTGCAATTCATCCCGATGCTGGTGATCACGCCGTTGACCTTCCTGGGCGGCGCGTTCTACTCGATCAGCATGCTTCCGGCCGCGTGGCGCGCGGTCACGCTGTTCAATCCGGTGGTCTACCTGATCAACGGCTTCCGCTGGAGCTTCTATGGGACCTCGGACGTCAACGTCGCGATCAGCCTGGCGATGACGCTGGGCCTTCTGGGGATCTGCCTGCTGCTGGTCACCTGGATCTTCAGGACCGGCTACCGGCTCAAGAACTGACCGCAGCGCGTATGCGGGGCGTAGCAGCAACGCGGCCGGTGCCGGCTATGCCGGTAGCGGCGATAAATTTGTCATAATTGCTTCCAGCGCCTGATACACAACGCACGTACAGTTCTTGAGTCTGGGTAGTCGCCCGCCTCGAAGACAGGGAAGCGTTGATGAATACCGCGCGGATCATTGGTCTGATCGCGCTAGGCTCGGCGCTGTGCAGCCACGCGCAGGCAACGATTATCGGGCCGGCAGCCGGATACAGCGTGTTCATATTCGGATCCGGCAGTTTCGTCTCGCAGAATACCGACACCGTGGGCAATGTGGCGGTCGGCGGCAACACTACCCTGACGTACTATACGGTTGCCGCCGGCATCGTCGGCGATCCGACCCAGAGCCCAAATCCCGCGCAACTGGTGGTCGGCGGAACGCTCAGTGCCAATAGCGGCGGCGTGGGCAGCAACCAGAAAGGCGCCATCTACACCAACAATACGCCCAGTCTGAGCGGATTCACCGCCACCGGGGGCGTCCATCCCCAGACGCTGGTTAATTTCGCCGCTGCCGCTTCGCAGTACACTGCACTATCCGCGTTCCTCGGGACCGAGGCCGACACCGGCGTGGTATCGGCGCCCACTGCCAGCAATGGCGAGACCCTGGGCCTGACCGGAACCAACGCCGGACTGAACGTATTTACCGTTGCCGGCAGCGCGCTGACTGCGTCAGGTACGATAACCATCAATGCACCCAGCGGATCAACAGTGCTCATCAACGTCACTGGCACCTCGGCCACGTTGTCGAACGGCGGCGTCATGGAAACAGGCATCGGCGATACCTCGGTGCTGTACAACTTCTACCAGGCAACATCGGTGAATCTCACGGGCAGCAAGGATCCGGAAGGCTCGGTGCTCGCGCCGCTCGCCGGCGTCACCGGCGGCTATGGCCAGATGCACGGTCAGCTGATTGCCGGCTCGTACAGCGGCAACACGCAGTTCGACCAGGTGGCGTTCGGCGGCGTGCTGCCGACCCCGGTGCCTATTCCCCCCGCCGCCGCAGTGCTGGTGAGCGGTTGTCTCGCCCTGGCCGGATTTACCTGCGTTCGCCGCCGCGTCGTTCTACCGATTGCAGCCTGAGGCGGGCGCGCGCTCAGGCGTCCGGCGTCTTGCGCACGATGCTGGTCGCCATGGTGACGACCGAGGCCAGGTCGCTGAGATTGCCAGGCACCACCAGCGTGGTGCTCTCCTTGGCGAGTTTGCCGAACTGTCGCAGGTATTCCTCACCGATGCGCAGCTGCATCGCCTCGATGCCACCGCGTTCGCTCAGCGCAGCTCCGACGCTGCGCAGGCCGGCGGCGGTGGCAGTGGCGACCGCGAGGATCGCGGCGGCCTGGCCTTCCGCCTCGTTGATCTGCTGCTGCTTGTTGGCCTCGGACGCCTTGATGACGCGCTGCTTGTCGCCCTCGGCAGCGTTGATCTTGGCGTCGCGTTCGCCTTCGGAAGCCAGCACCACCGCGCGCTTTTCGCGTTCCGCGCGCATCTGCTTCTCCATCGCCGACAGCACGTCCTTGGGCGGGGCGATGTTCTTGATCTCGTAGCGCATGACCTTCACGCCCCACGCGACCGAGGCCTTGTCGAGCTCGGCGACCACGTTGGCGTTGATGATGCCGCGGGCCTCGAAGGTACGGTCGAGTTCAATCTTGCCGATCTCGCTGCGCAGCGTCGTCTGCGCCAGCTGCGCGATCGCAAAGTTGTAGTTGGTGATACCGTAGGATGCCAGGTGCGGATCGAGCACCTGCATGTACAGCACCGCGTCAACGCCGACCTGCACGTTGTCGCGCGTAATGCAGATCTGCTCGGCCACGTCCAGCGCCTGCTCCTTCAGGCTATGCTTGTAGGCCAGGCGTTCAACGAATGGAATCAGGATATGAAATCCGGCGTGCAGCGTGCGACTGTACTTGCCGAGCGCCTCGATGACGTAGGCACTCTGCTGCGGCACCACGATCGCGGTCTTGCCGATGACGATGACGGCGACGATCGCCAGCACGATGAAAACGTATGAAGTGGGCATGCGGAAATCCTTTCGAGGGGAACGGCTGCGCTTGGGTGGCGGAGGCCGGGGTAGCTTAGGACAGGCTCAGGTGTCGGGGCGCACCAGCAGCGTCAGCCCCTGCACGCTGACGATGCGCGCACGCGCACCGGAGGGCAGCGGCAGTGCACCGTGATTGCGCACGGTCCAGAAGCTGCCGCCGTGCTCGACCTGGCAGCTCTGTCCCGGCTCGAGTGCCTGTGGCAGAGTCAGCACGCCGCCGCCCGGTCCGGAAGGCAGCGTCGGCAATCGGCCGCGTAGCCTCCCGTAGAGCCGGCCGCGAAACAGCAGCATCGACAGCGTCGCCAGGACGGCAAACAGCGCCCATTGCGCAGATGCAGACAATGTCGGCGTCGCGACACTGACCAGGCCGACCGCCAGCGCTGCCGCGCCAATGAACACCAGGTAGAACTTCGCGTTGACCAGGCCGAGTTCCGCGCCGAGCAATATGCCGCCACCGATCATCCAGCTCCACCAGTTCATCCGGGTATCTCCGAACGCGCCAGCTGCGAATTATAGACCGCACGCAGCGGCACAGGTGGCGCCGGCAGGCGCATGCGCAGCGCGCCACTCGCATGCGCGTAGCGGCAGTCGGTGGCGTGGGTGTCCGGCGCGCGCATTCGCGCTAACATAGCTGATGCACAAGCCCCTCAAAGACCGGTGAACAGGACCCAGATAGTCGTGGTGGGGGGCGGCGCCGGCGGACTCGAACTGGTCACACGGCTGGGTGCAAAATACGGTCGCCGCCAGCACGACATACTGCTGGTGGAAAAGAACCTGACGCATATCTGGAAGCCGCTGCTGCACGAAGTGGCCGCCGGCTCGCTCGACGCGAACCTCGACGAGGTCGGCTACCGCAGTCACTGCCACCGCTGGGGCTACCGCTTCTTCTACGGCGCCATGGAGAGCATCGATCGCGCGGCGCGCCAGATCGTGGTCGCGCCACTGATCGATGAGGACGGGCGCGAGCTGATCGGGCGTCATCGCACCAGCTATGACTACCTGGTGATCGCCACCGGCTCGATCACCAACGACTTCGGCACACCCGGGGTGGTGCAGAACTGCCTGTTTCTCGACGACCGCACGCAGGCGGACCGATTCCGCAACAAACTGCTTAATCAGTGCCTGCGCGCCTCGCGCGCGCTGAGTGCGAATCCGCAGGCAGAAGCCTTCGTCCGGGTGGCGATCGTCGGCGCCGGGGCCACCGGCGTCGAGCTGGCCGCCGAGCTCTACAATGCCGCCTCGGCGCTGCGCTACTACGGCCTGGAGGTGTTTGACGAGAGCCGGCTGAAGGTCACGCTTATCGAAGCTGGTGCGCGTATCCTGCCGGCGCTGCCGCAGCAGCTGGCGGACGCGGCACGCTCTGAGCTGGAAGCCCTGGGGGTGCGCATACTCACCAGCACGCGCGTCACCGGCGTCACACCGGAATGGATCCAGACACAGGGCGGGGAATCGATCGCGGCGGAACTGAAAATCTGGGCGGCGGGTGTGCGCGGTGCAGACAACCTGCGCGATATCGGCGGCCTGGAGACCACGCCCTCCTGCCAGCTGGTGGTGCGCCCGACGCTGCAGACCACGCGCGACGAGCGCATCTTCGCGATCGGCGATTGCTGCTACTGCCAGTTGCCGGGATCGCAGCGGCCAGTACCTCCGCGCGCGCAGGCGGCGCACCAGATGGCAGCCACCGTGTACGATAATCTCGGCCGGCTGATGCGCGGCAAGCCACTGCGCGACTACGTCTACACCGACCGCGGATCGCTGATATCGCTGAGCCGCTACTCCACGGTCGGCAGCCTGATGGGCAACCTGGTCGGCGGCCGCATGGCGATCGAGGGCCGGCTGGCGCGCTTCGTCTACATGTCTCTGTACCGGATGCACCTGCTCGCGATTCACGGCTGGATGCGTGCCACCGCGCTCATTCTGATCGGTCACGTCGCGCGCATCCTGCGCCCGCGACTCAAGCTGCATTGACGCGGTCGTGTCCAGCCCGATGGAAGGATTCATTACCCGGCTGCCCAAGGCCGAGCTGCACCTGCACATCGAGGGCACGCTGGAGCCGGAAATGGCGTTTGCGCTCGCAGCCAGGCATGGCGTCACGCTGCCGTATGCGAGCGTCGAGGCGATGCGGGACGCATACCGGTTCTCCGACCTGCAGTCGTTCCTCGACATCTATTATGCCGGCGCGGATCTGCTGCGCGATGCGGCCGACTTCCACGCCCTGACCAGCGCCTATCTGCGCAAGGCGCATCAACAGGGCGTGGTGCATGTGGAGATCTTCTTCGACCCGCAGACGCACACGCAGCGCGGCGTGCCGCTGGAGAGCGTGGTCGGCGGAATCCGCAGCGCACTGCTGGCAGCGGAGCGCGACTGCGGCATCACGCACCGGCTGATCCTGTGCTTCCTGCGCCACCTGAGCGCCGAGGACGCAATGGCAACGCTCGAGCAGGCGCTGAGGCTGCGCGATTCGATCAGCGCCGACGTGTTCAGCGCCGTCGGCCTGGATTCCTCGGAGGCCGGCCATCCGCCGGGAAAATTCACCGCGGTGTTCGAGCGGGCGCGGCAGGCGGGCCTGCTGGCGGTGGCGCACGCCGGGGAGGAAGGCCCCGCGCAGTACATCCACGATGCGCTTGAGTTGCTTAAGGTGCGCCGCATCGACCATGGGGTGCGCTGCGAGGAGGATCCGGCGCTGGTACGCCGCCTGGCGCGCGAGCGCATGCCACTGACCGTGTGTCCGCTGTCGAACATCAAGCTGCACGTGTTCGATCGCATCGAGGCGCACAACCTCAAGCGCCTGCTCGACCTGGGATTGTGCGTCACCGTTAACTCGGACGATCCGGCGTATTTTGGCGGCTATGTGCTGGAGAACTACCTGGCGGTGCAGCGCGGGCTGGATCTGTCGAAGGCCGATCTGGAGCTGCTGGCGCGCAATTCGATCGAGGCATCGTTTCTGCCGCCCGCGCAGCAGCGCCGCTGGATGGCGGCGATCGACCAGGTCGCCCGCGAGGGGTAATCGGCGCATGTACTTTATCGATTACGGGCCTCCGGGCACGCCCGAGAGCCTGCGGGTCGCTGAAGCACCGACCCCGGCAGCAGGCGCCGGTGAGATCCTGATCGAAGTGCATTACGCCGGGGTGAACCGGCCGGACGTCATGCAACGCATGGGTCGCTACGCGCCGCCTCCAGGCGCCTCGCCGATCCTGGGTCTGGAGGTGGCAGGCCTGGTGGCGGCGGTCGGCGACAGCGTCACACAGTGGAAGGCTGGCGATGCCGTGTGCGCGCTGGTGCCCGGGGGCGGTTATGCGCAGTTCTGCGTGGCTCCGGCGCGGCACGCGTTGCCGATCCCGCGCGGCTTCAGCCTGGCGCAGGCCGCCGGCCTGCCCGAGAACTGGTTCACCGTCTGGGCCAACCTGATCGACATGGGAGGGCTCGCCCGGGGCGAGCGCCTGCTGGTGCACGGCGGCTCCAGCGGCATCGGCCTTGCCGCGATCCAGCTGGCGCGTCATATCGGTGCCGAGGCGATCGTCACCGTGGGCAGCGATGAGAAGGCGCGCTTCTGCCGCGATTTTGGCGCCGCGCAGGCCATCAACTATCGAACCGAGGACTTCGTGCAGCGGACGCGCGAGTTGACCGCCGGCGACGGCGTGGACGTGGTGCTGGACATGGTCGGCGGCCCGTACATCCCCGGGAATGTGAGCCTGCTGCGCCGGGATGGTCGCCTGGTGCTGATCGCGTTCCTGCAGGGCAGCGTGTGCCAGCTGGACTTCCTGCCGGTAATGCTCAAGCGGCTGCGGATAACCGGTTCGACCATGCGGCCGCGCAGCCTGGATGAGAAAGCGGCGATCCGCGACGCGCTGGCACGCGAGATCTGGCCCGGCTTCGATACCGGCCAGCTGCAGACCCACCTGTGCGCGACGTTCCCGTTCAACCGGGCGGCCGACGCCCATCGGCTGATGGAAAGCAGCCGCCACATCGGTAAGATCGTGCTGGAGATCACAGGATCGGAGTCAACGGATGAAAGCAAGACGGACCAGCGAACCCAATAATCCGGCCCGGCGTGCGCTGCTGAAGCAGGCGGCGCTCGGCCTGTCGATGACACCGCTGGCACTCGCCGGCACGCGGGCGGCACTCGGCGCGAGCCCACCGCTGATCACCGAACAGGACCCTGCAGCCCAGGCGGTGCACTACGTCGAGGATGCGAGTCGCGCCAAGGGCGCCGCGGCGGGTGCGGATTGCTCCAATTGCTCTATCTATGGCGCGGCCGGGGCCGACCAGGGAACCTGCACGCTGTTTCCCGGCAAGCTGGTCAAGGCCGCAGGCTGGTGCAACGCCTGGAGCGGCTTGTAGCGCGCTGGGTCCAGTCGTTGAGCCGCTCAGGCGCTGACCTGCGCCAGCACCGCGGCCAGCCGCTGCGCATGCACCCGCAGCTCGCCCACGGCGGTGGCCTCCCAGTGGTCGGCGCGCAGCATCGGTCCGAGGTAGAACAGATGATTGGCTGCATGGCCGTCGTGACCGATCAGCGCTCCATGCACACCGGTGCGCCAGCCCAGGCCGAACGGATCGGGCACGGCGAGCCCGGTCGCCATCAGCTGCTGCAATAGCGGATCGCGCGTGCGCGCCAGGCGTCGATCGGCGCCGGCGCAGTTGATCACCCGATCGATTACCAGAGCGCTGCTGCCGCCCTCGCCGCGGCGCCTCCAGCGCACCTGCAGCGCATCGCCGGCAGCCTCGATGCGCTCGATATGTCCGGCGTGGATGCGCAGTTGCCCGGTGCGCTGCAGTTCGCGCAGCCGCTCGCCGATCGCCGGTGGCATGCGGTGGCGGTGCACCTCCCAGTAGACACGCAGGTGCCGCAGGAAGCGGGCGCGCTCTTGCAAGGGCAAGCCGCGCCAGAGTGCGGGCACATCCTGGCGTACCGCGTTCACAGCGTCGCGCCAGTCGCCGCCCGCCCGGCCAAGGTCACCCAGCAAGTCGCGAAATGCCCGCAGCAGAGTGCGGGCACTGAGCGTGCGATCACCCAGGTACGACCTGAACGGCCTGGCGGGCGCGGCGAAGCCGGGCCCATGGCCAGACGCCGTGATCTGCACCGCCGGCAACAGGCCGTGCCGTGAGATGGCATCGATGCGAATGTCGGGATTGAGCGTCGCGGCAGCGACCGCCACGTCCGCCATCGTCAGCCCGGTGCCGATCAGCAGCAGCCGGCTGCAGTCTGCTCGCAGCGCCAGGTCGCTGTGCGGGTCGCACTGGTAAGCCGGGTGATCGGCAATGGCTGAAGGCGCGGACGCATGGGCGGGAGGCGGGTCGCCGCAAGCCAGCACCACCTGCTCGGCAAGCACGCGCTGGCCATCGGCCAGTCCGACCAGATACGGGCCGGCGCTATCGATGCGCTGCATCGCGACGGCGTCACCATGAATGATCCGCAGGCTGACATGCGACGGCGCCGCGACCAGCGCCTGCTGCAATACTTCCTGCAGGTAGTCACCGTACAGCTCGCGTGGCAGGAACTGCTGGGCAGCGCAGCGCGGCTCGCGCCGCTGTGCGAAGCGCACGAACTGCAGCGGATCTTCCGGATCGGCTGACATGCGCTCGGCCGGCACGTTCAGCAGCGGCTGGTGCGGGGACTGGCAGTACGCGACGCCTCGCCCCACCTGCTCGCGCCGCTCGATCAGCACGATTCGACAGGACGCCGCCGGTGGCCGGCGCAGCAGCGCCGCGGCCAGTACCGTGCCGCTGAAGCCGCCTCCCACAATGGCGATAGTGCGCACCGGTGGCCGCATCGATAGGTCCTTCAGGTGGTTAGGCGCGCTAATGTAGCCTTGGCCCCCATATCAAGTCGGTCGAAAGCTGGTGACAGAACGGTCTGATGCTGTATCGATTAACATTACCACTCCCAAGCAACGCTGAGAGGTAACCTGGCGCCATGATCTGGTTTCTGCGCATCGCCTTCGGCGTGGTGCTGGTCAGCATGCTGTGCGTCACCAGCTGGGCCAGTGCGATGCTGCCCTTGTGGCAGACGCCGCGCGCGCTGCTGCTGCACCCGTGGTTCATCGCCACGATGTTCGACTGCTATTTCGGCTTCCTGACCTTTTATATATGGGTGGCGTACCGCGAAACCAGCTGGCTGGCACGCGCGCTGTGGCTGCTCGCGATTCTCGCGCTCGGCAATATCGCGATGTCCAGCTACATGCTGATCGCGCTGTGGCGGTTGCCGGCTAACGCCTCGATCGATCGGTTGCTGCTGCGGCAGCCGGCGTGACGCCGGCATCGCTGCTGTCGCTCGATGAGATCACCAGGCGCTATCGACCCGACAGCGCCCCGGTGCTCGATCGGCTGCAGCTGCTGCTGGCGTCCGGCGAGTACCTGGCGATCATGGGCGAGTCGGGCTCGGGCAAGTCCACGCTGCTGAATCTCATCGCCGGGCTGGATCGACCCGACGCCGGCCGGGTGCTGTTCGAGGGTGTGGACCTGGCGAGCCTGGACGATGATGCAATCACGCGCTGGCGCCGAGCCAACGTCGGTTTTGTGTTCCAGGCGTTCCATGTGCTGCCCTACCTGACGGTACTGCAGAACGTGGCATTGCCACTGGAACTGCTGGGCGTGCGCGAACCGCAGCGCTCGCAGCGTGCGCTGCACATGCTTGCGGCCTGCGGCATCCCCGCGCTGGCCCCGCGCTACGCACGCGAGCTGTCGGGCGGGGAATTGCAGCATGTCGCGATCGCCCGTGCACTGGTGCATCGGCCACGGCTGGTGCTGGCCGATGAGCCCACCGGCAATCTGGATGCGCGCGCGGCGCAGCAGATCCTGCTGCTGCTGCGCGAACAGCTGCGGGCCAATGGCGCCAGCGCGATATTGATCACGCACTCGATCAGCGCGGCACGATCCGCCGATCGCCTGCTGCAGCTGGTCGCCGGACAGTTGCGACCCGCGCCGCCAGCGGCCGCCGCCCCGGACATGCCATGATCGGCAGCGGGCGCGTGCACGGCGCGCTGGTGGCCTTCCGCGCGCTGGCGCGCTCGCAGCTGCGCGGTCATCCGCTGCAGCTGCTGGCGACGGTACTGGCGATCGCGCTCGGTGTTGCGCTGGGAAGCGCGGTCTACCTGGTCAACAGCGCGGCGCTGGACGAATTCGATCAGGCCACCCGGCGTCTGGTGGGCAGCGCCGACCTGGTCATTCGCGGACCGCCGGAAGGATTCGACGAAGCGCTGTTCGTGACGCTGGCGCGGCACGCCTGGATAGCCGCCGCCAGCCCGCTGCTGGACCTGCAGCTGACGCTGCCAGGCCAGGCGCCGCCACTGCAGGTGCTGGGTGTGGATCCGTTTCGCGCCGCGCTGCTGCAACCGACGCTGATTGCAGCGATCGGGGACCACGTCACGCAACTGTTCGAGCGCGACACCATTATGCTCAGCCGCGCCGCCGCGCAGCAGCTGGGTCTGGGGCCGGGCGCGATGCTGACCGTGATGGTCGGCGGGGCGCCCAAGCAGCTGCGCGTGCTCGATATCCTGCCCGACAGCAGCTACCGCGAGCCGCTCGGCATCATGGACATCGCGACGGCGCAGTGGAGCCTTGCGCGCATCGGCAAGATCAATCGGATCGATCTGCGGCTTGCGCCCGGTGCGCCGGCCGCGGCACTGCGCGCCGAGCTGGCGACGCTGCTGCCGCCGGGCGTGGTGGCGGCGACGCCGGCGATGGAACGCGGCCGCGCACTCAGCGCCACGCGTGCCTACCGCGTCAATCTCAACACCCTGGCGCTGGTGGCGCTGCTGACCGGCGCATTCCTGGTGTTCTCGACCCAGTCGCTGTCGGTGCTGCGGCGACGCACGGCGCTCGGATTGTTGCGCGCGCTGGGCGTCACGCGCTTGCAGTTGCAGTGCGCGCTGCTTGGCGAAGGCGCGACGATCGGCGCGGTCGGCTCGCTCGTGGGCGCGGTGCTCGGCGCCCTGGTCGCCGTGCTGGTGCTGCGTCACCTGGGCGGCGATCTCGGCAACCGGGCATTGAGCGCCACCGGCCCGGTGCTGGCACTGCGGCCGCTGGCCATCGGCGCCTTCGTGCTGATTGGCACTGCGGTGGCCTGCCTTGGCGCGTGGATTCCCGCGAGCGAGGCTGCGCGGCGTGCACCGGCGCTGGCGATGAAGGCCGGCGACGCGGAACCGTCCCTGCGCCGGCTGCCGACGACGGCGCCCGGGTTGGCGCTGCTCGCGAGCGGAGCCGCGCTGTCCTGGCTGCCGCCGGTCGGCGGCCTGCCGCTCGCCGGCTATACGGCCATCGCGGCGCTGCTGGCCGGCGCGGTCCTGCTGATACCGGCGCTGATGCGCTGGGCCACCGGCAGCGCGCCACGCAGCGGGCACGCGACATTCGACGTCGCCGTGGCGCAGCTGCAGGGCAGCGCCTCGATCTCGACCATCTCGCTGGCGGCTATCATTGTCAGCTTCAGCCTGATGGTCGCGATGGCGATCATGGTGCATTCGTTTCGCAATTCCTTCGAGCTGTGGCTGGTGAAGCTGCTGCCTGCCGACCTGCAGCTGCGCCTGAGCAGCACCAGCGACACTGGCGCGTTCTCGGCTGGGCAGCAGGCGCGCATGGCCGCCCTGCCGGGCGTGGCGCGGGCGCAGTTCCGGCGCGTACGCGAGATCTGGCTACGCGCGGATCGGCCACCGGTGACGCTGATCGCACGTGACATCGATCCCGCGCATGCCGCCGACACCCTGCCGCTGGTGCGCGACACCGCGCAGGCGGCGCCGATCGGCACGCAACCGGCCTGGATCTCCGAGGCGCTGCAGGATCAGTACGGGCTCAAACCCGGCGATCGGCTGCAGCTGCCGCTCGACGGCCAGTCACAGCCGCTGTTCATCGCCGGCGTCTGGCGTGACTACGCACGCGGCAACGGCGCGATCGTCATCGCTCGCCCCGCCTATGTCGCGCTCAGCGCGGACCTGAGCGCCAATGAAGGCTCGCTGTGGCGACGGCCATCGGTGAGCGCGGCGGCGCTCGAGCAGCAGCTGCGCGCCACATTGCAGCTTGGCGATGCGCTCGAGCTGATCAGCAGCGAACAGTTGCGCGAGCGCTCGCTGATGCTGTTCGATCGCGCATTTGCGATTACCTACGCGCTCGAGGGCATCGCCGTCGCCATCGGCCTGGTCGGTGTCGGCGTCGCCGCCAGCGCCAGCGCCCTGGCGCGCCGCGCGCAATTCGGCCTGCTGCGCCACATCGGCATGCTGCGCCGGCAGGTGCTGGCGATGCTCGCGATCGAAGGGGCGATCATGAGCACGCTGTCGGCGGTGTACGGGCTGCTGCTCGGGTTTGGCCTGAGCCTGATCCTGGTGTACGTCATCAATCGCCAGTCATTCAGCTGGAGCATTGACCTGGCAGTGCCCTGGGGACAGCTTGGGGCATTGAGTAGCGCATTGATCACGGCGGCAGCACTGACCGCGCTATGGAGTGGACGGGCCGCGACCGGCAAGGATGCCATCCGCGCCGTGCGCGAGGACTGGTGATGCGATCGCTGCTGACGCTGTGCGGTTGCGCGCTGCTGGTGGCGGCTGCTGTCGCGAGTGAGCCGCCGGTCGGCACGGCGCAGTCGTCGGCCGGTACCCCGCAGCAGCAGTCCGGCAGCGGCAGCGCGACGCCGGCTGCCGTGGTGCCCGGCTACACGCTCGAGTTTCCGCGCGACTTCGGCAGCCACCCCGGGTTCGGCGTCGAATGGTGGTACGTGACCGGCTGGCTCGAGACCGGCGCTCATGAGCAGCTGGGCTTTCAGATCACGTTCTTCCGCACCCGCCAGGGCGCGGCGCAGGACAATCCGAGCGCCTTCGCGCCGCGCCAGCTGCTGATCGCCCATTGCGCGATCAGCGATCCGGCGCACGGGCGCAGCTGGCAGGACCAGCGTATCCGCCGCGCCGGGCTGGGACTGGCGCAGGCGCAACCCTCCGACACCGACGTGTGGATCGATGACTGGCGGTTCGAACGCAGCGCTTCGGGCTACCAGGCGCAGCTGGCAGCCGAAGATTTCGCACTCCACCTGCAATTCGAAGTGACCCAACCGGTGCTGCTCAACGGCGTCGCGGGCTACAGCCAGAAGGGTCCCTCACCGCAGTCGGCCAGCTATTACTACAGCCAGCCGCAGCTGCGCGTCAGCGGCAGCGTGACGCGCGGCTCGCGCACCGACAACGTCACCGGGCGCGCGTGGCTCGATCACGAGTGGTCAAGCCAGTACCTTGATAGCGAGGCCGATGGCTGGGACTGGGTGGGACTCAACCTGGATGACGGCAGCGCGCTGATGGCGTTTCGCATTCGCGACCACCAGGGGCGCAGCTACTGGGCCGGCGGCACGCTGCGCGACGCGCATGGACAGGTGCGCACCTTCGCAGCCAACGAGGTCGTCTTCAGCCCCGGGCGTCGCTGGCGCTCGCCGCGCACCGGCGTCAGTTACCCGGTCACCTGGCAGCTCCGGGTCGGGACGCGGCAGTTCGACATCGAGCCGCTGCTCGACGACCAGGAGAATGATGCGCGCATCAGCAGCGGCGCGCTCTACTGGGAGGGCGCCGTGCGCGTGCGCGAACAGGCGCACGCCGCAGGCGTCGGCTACCTGGAACTCACCGGCTACCAGCATCCGCTGTCACTGCGCTAGCAACGCGGTGACAATGGCGCATGGTCGATAATCTTGCACCGCTCGATGTCGCCAGCCGCCTCGGCCTGGCGATCGCGATGGCGGTCTTCATGGGGCTGGCCTTCGAAGGGGTATACAAGCGCGAGCAGCACACCAGCCCCGGCGGTATCCGCACGTTTCCCATGCTGGCGACGCTCGGCGCGATGCTGCTGCTGCTCGATCCACGATCGCTGCTGCCGTTCATCGGCGGTCTGGCCGCCGTATCCATCTGGCTATACGCTGACATCCGGAAGGCGGGCGGCGCCGAGGAGGCTCATCCGAGCCTGATGATCCCGGTAGCGAATCTGCTGGCCTATACCTTCGGTCCGTTGGCGTTGACGCAGCCGCCGTGGATCACCGTGGCTGCCTCCGTCATCGCGGTGCTGCTGCTCGAGGGTCGCGAGCGGTTGCACCGGCTGGTACTGCAGGTCCCGTCCGAGGAAGTGTTCACGCTCGGCAAGTTCCTGATCCTGGTCGGCATCGTGCTGCCGCTGGTTCCGAATCATCCGGTGGTCGCGTGGACGCCGATCTCGCCGTTCCAGGTGTGGCTGGCGCTGGTGGCGATCTCGACGCTGTCCTATGCGAGCTACCTGCTGCAGCGTTACCTGCCGTCGCGCTCCGGTGCGCTGTTGCCGGCGGTACTCGGCGGCATCTATTCCTCGACTGCCACCACGGTGACGCTGGCCCGGCGGCAACGGCAGGCCGGCGCCGTAAACACCGATATCGCGGTCGGCATCGTCGTCGCCACCGCGATGATGTATTTGCGCATCGACGTGGTGGTGGCGATCTTCAACCCGCCGCTGGCATCGGTGCTGCTGCCGCCGTTGCTGGGTCAATTCGCGCTCGCCGCGCTGATCGCTTTCTGGCAGTGGCGCCAGCGCCAGCGCGCCAACAGCGCAGACAGCGCA
>Ga0116229_10005085_pt1 | contig 21530 bp, 11 predicted proteins | sample S1TSphgellanicum_3_FD_87313 | JGI IMG/M metagenome (GOLD analysis project Ga0116229, IMG submission 87313) | Host-associated microbial communities from peat moss isolated from Minnesota, USA - S1T2_Fc - Sphagnum magellanicum MG | ecosystem: Host-associated > Plants > Peat moss > Unclassified...
ACCCTCCCAGGGGTCCCCCCCGCCCCCCCCCCCCCCTCCACCCCGTCGAATGCTAATGTGCTTTTTTGCAGGTTTTTTTTAGTCTTTAATTTTCAAACACCACCAACAAGCATGGGCACATTATGGACAAGCCATACTTGATGCTGTTGGAGCAACTGGAGACTGGCAGAGTTAACTTATAGACAGGTCTGGTTGGTAAGGAACACCTTGCTCTTTGGGAAGATGAAGATTTCAATGACACTGAATGCTTCTTCGATGATCATGCTCTTCAGAGATATCCAAATAGACACAAGATGAACTACTCCATTTGTTTTTTTTTTGTCACCAAAAGCGGTGAGAACAACTTGAAGATGTATGTTGGGTGCTTAGTTACATGTTCTTTGTCTTTGCATAAGGATATCAAGCACAATGCTCCCTTCCTCTTTTCTCTTCTTATTCATAAAGACCTTTGCAAGTTTTTTTTAAACGGCAACTTGTGGGCTTTATACAAAACATAACTTCTTCCATCTTGCAACTTGGGAGGACGTTTTATGTTCTTGACTAGGAAAGTCTAGTTTGGTCAAGAATTATGAAATTCTTTTGATTCTTTCATTCCTTACCATTTCTTCTTCTCCAGATTTCTTTGTTCCAAAGATCATACATGTAGAGCACTCAAAGAATTTTCCAAAGTATATTTGAAGGGCACCTTATATCAATTGATATCCCTCTTTGAAAAGAAGAGTGATCTTTTGACTGTTTCTTAAGACTTGGAATGAAATTATGCCCTCCTTATAAGGGCAAGATACCTCTCACTTTTAAGGAGTAGGTGTAAGAACCCTCCCTTTCCTATGCCTCATCATCTTTGTATAGTTCAGGATAATGTTTGCCTTGTGGTTTTTATGATGAGTAAAGCCGATGGGTAGATGACATTCCCAAAAAAGATGTGGTTTTTATTCTTATTCTTCCTTTCTTTTTTCTCTTAAAAAATATATATTCTAAAACAATGTTTTTTTGGGAATATTTATTTGGTTGCATGCCATGATATATGTCTTAAGAGGTATCATATATTTGTTAGTAAATAGTTTAAATATGAAATTATATCTATGATCAAAATATTGCTCCAATTTTTAACTAATCAAACCATCTTTTTCATCCATTTTCAAATGGGTGTAGATCAAGGTGGAGAACTCTTTTTTGAATTGGAAAATTACATCAGTAAATGTAAAGTCATATTATAATAATTGGTTATACAATGGGGTCATGTTTATTGTCAAAATCATTGTATAGTTAATATGACATACTCATTAATCCCAATTATTATTATTTTAAAAAGGATATGTACAAGGGGATTAAGGTATTAATTGTTAACAAGGCTTATTCATGGTTGGGGGTATCACTTTCAGGGAAAAAAATTCCATGAATTTTTTTTCACTATCTACCCAAAAACAAATCTGCACACAACAAATTTAAGTGAAACAATTTAAACTATCAAAATTAGGATAATTCCTATGGTGCCATGGTAATTTTTCACATGTATGCATTGTTGTGCATCAATACTTTGGTTCAAAACAAAAAATGATAAAAATGCAAAATAAGTTATATGGACAATTTGAGATTTTTTGCATGATTATTTCTTATCAATTTTACTTGCATTTGAGATTACAAATTTCAAACCAAATTAATATGAACAATCAATCAAATGGGAAAATAATAATCCTTTTCCTTGTAGTCCCAAAAAATGAACTATGTAATTTTCAAAATCCTTGTATAGGGAACCCAAGGGTGATGGCTCATTGGTTTAGCAACTAGTCCTTGTCTAAGACCTTGAGAACTCAAAAAAAAGCTATGGGGTCAAGTCCATTGTTTTGTAGGCCAAAGTCTTGTCAGCCCTCTACCATTGAACTCCATCTAGGATAATAAGGACTTGTAGGTTGGGTCTATTATTGTGTTTTTAAGGAAAAATAAAATAAAATAATATGATTTATAATTTAATCAAATGCATCCAATGAATTTTTAAAAACATAGATATATATATTTTTTAATTCATTAAAATAATGAAGGAAATCACATTAGATAATGCATTCTTTTTTATTCCTTTAAAAAAACTTATAATTATGACAACTAAAATAATTATTTAAAGAATTCAAAAAGCTTTTTTTAGTCAAATTTATTTGTAGAAAATTTTATTAGTTTAACATGACATTAATTTAATTATAGACATACAATGATTCAATATAATTCTAATGCAATAAATGTTATAAAAAACCCAAAGTTGGGGAATATAATCTTTTTTTTATTAGACAATTCTTTTGAGAAGGTCCCAAGTATGAATAAGCCCAATAGGTTCAATTAAAATTTTGTGACCCAAACTTTGGAAAGGTTTTAAAACATTCTTAAGGTTTTGAGGACAATTTCAAATTTTTGGGGGAAAGGTGGGGAAGTATCATCATGAATAGGATGGAGAAGTTTCCTAGATGAATTTCACAACATTGTTTATGAGATTCCTTGTTCATAATGATGTGAGTTCATCTTTATGATTGTGTTTATGCTCAATGTTTGTTTTCTTGTTATATGTGAACCCATGGACAAATTGTAAATATAGGCCATCACTTTTAATAGTTTCAACTAAATTAAAAATTCAAACAAATATACGATTCCAAAATTCAATGCAAATAAAAAAATTATTTTCAATTTAAGGTGAATTACATATGTGAATATTAAAAAATTAGGTCATAAATTATCTTGTCCTATTTGCACACTAGGTTTTCCTATTTCCATGCCTTATAGAACCTCTTTCTTTTCATGACTATCTATATTTTACATGTTTAGGTTCTATGGTTATTACATGAAAGCTATGATAAGCAATATAGGTATTGACAATTTAGTTACACTAACATACAACAATTGCATAACTAAATGGTGATGAATGAATTGATATTTATTCTTGATTGGCATAAAAATTTGAAATTAGAATGGAAATTTTAAATAATATGTTATTTTGTTGTCTTTGAAAATTCATGTATGCATGTCATGGTAAGAGATAATTAATAAATAATTCAAGTACAACACATTTCATATTTTCCAACACACCAACAAGTTTTTTGAGGACCCAATATTAAAAAGAGTTTGTCCCAATATTAAATGCCACATATCAGGACAACATTTTCAACACGTATCTATTATACATTACATCAGGGTCACATTTGTGAAGCATCCTAGATGAACACCCAAATAACATAAGTCACTCATGTGTGCAGCTAAGTTGGAAAATAAATTTGACAAGGGATATTATTAAAAATAATGCACATGTTAATAAATGAGATTAACTTTCAACAATTCACATCTAATTCAAATTAGGGCGAAAAAAAGAACTGAAAATACATATTGTTTGTTGTAATTTATTTTCCTCCACAAATTAATTTTAATTTTTTTTCCGCAAAATGTTAAAATGAAAATTTTAAAATACTTATCCACATGATGATAATAAGGCAAGGATACTGAGTATGAAATTCTAAAGATTGTTCATAGAAACCCCCCAAACATAACCCTCTTTTAGTCAAGGTGTGTCAAATTTTAACACATGGTGTCACCCATTTTTTCCAAGCATACTTTGGAGTCTCAAAATTTCAAAAGCAAGACTCCCCAAGCGCGGAATGATGATATAACCCTCAAACACAAAAGGTCATGAACCATGTACCATTATCACACTAAACAAGTTCTTTGACAACTCCAAATCCTATTTACAATTTAAAACCCAACTTACTATGAATCTAACTCCAACTTGCATACACAATTAAACTCAAAAACTCCCAACATTCATAAACAAATGATGAAGGATGATTGAAAACACCAATAATAACTAATAAGCTATCATAGGTAAAAATGTTTTAAAAAAGGTTGGGATCAATTTATGTTTTTGTGGCAAAACTTTGCACCTTGGCGAAGTTTTTTCATTTAAAAACTATTCCAAAAAAAAGAATGACTGGTTTTTTGAATGTTTTGATGAATGTTTATTAGCAATCTTTTGAAATTTTTATTTAAAAACTCACCATGCTTTGACCTAGGTACTAACCTAGGAGTTAGGATGCCAAATGTAACACAACTCCTGAAAATGGCTGGATGCACTGTAGACTTCATTGTCATTCCAAAGGGTTCACTCCTCCATTGGGATTTTAGCTGCAATTTGAAGACTAGGTGGGTGAGGTGAGGGCTTAGTGGGTATAGGGTTTAGGGTTTAATAAACCCATACATAATACTTTGGATGAAGTACATCCTTGAAGTAGTGTGGAACGGAGTTTGGATCTGTGAATATGCACAGGTGGCAGTGACTTCCAGAAGGTGGCATTCAAAAAAAAAATGATTGCTTTTGATTGGTCCACGTGGTGGAATTCAAATAGTCTTTCTCTTTATACCATTCATTTTTCGATTTTTGTGAGTGGGGATGGGGAAATAATTAACACTCTATGTTGGATGTAACCAATGTAAAAAGGCATAAAACAAACACAACAAAATTTCAAACCCACCAAGTGTGAAAGCAGATACTATATTGCATGAGAGACCAAATCCAATAACTCCTCATCCCTTGGGCCCAACATACACACATAGAGGCCTAAATAGGGGGAGATGCTAAAACACTAACCACCCCCACACACAGTCCCAGGGTTGTGGTTTTAGGCCACAATGAACCAGCACACCATGAAGGATGGATGGTAAGTGGTCAGGAGACAGTTTTCTGTTGGGTTCCAGTTCCCTAGTTAACCATGGTAGTTAGGTCAGTTGCTTTTTTTAACTACCTACCTACTAACAACTCTCTAGCAGGTTGTTAGTAGTTAGTTAGTAAGAACAGCCATTACCTATCCATAAACCATCTACTTACCTAGTAGTTATCTATTTTCCTACCTATCTACCTATATATGAGACCTCTTTCTTACATAATTGGTTACCAAGGTGAAACCATATACTAACTCAGTTGAGGTTCATCCACAACTGAGTAATAACAGACATCCAGTGGATGGTGCGTTGGCGGGTTGCTGGTTCACCGTGGCTGTGGTCTTATGCCTTACATGGTTTTGTGCAGAATAACACAGTTCAGGTTGCTGTTTCATGGCTTGCATGGTTTTGCATAGAAACATTTCATTCATGTTCGAGAAGAAGCTTCTGATGGGATTTGAACCCATCACCTCAAGGAAGTAAGATTTAGTTATCACCACTTGCTTATTTCTTTATGGTTTGAAACAACAAAATTTGATTCTAGATTTTATCTTTTACTCTGAAAATTTATTAGTTGAACCCTACAACAAAATTGTATAGGGCTCTCATTTGGGAGGGGTTGTGTCTAGCATCTTCCTATATTGGGAATATGGATTGGAGATGCTCTTCAAGGGCTCCAAGTGGAAAGTGAGAAAAAATATGCACTTTCATGCTACCATCCATCCATCCATCCATGATCCAATGCAGCATGAAGCAGGTTTTTAAAAGATTCTTATTCCCAAAACAATTAGACAAAATTCCTTTGTCTTAAATCATTGGGATGGGATGATGGCCTGAGATCTGACCACATGCAGAACTCAGAAAAAGGGCAAATTTGTAGGCATCTTTAGGGTGAAATTTAATACACCCAAAAAGGCTATATTTTGACATGTTATATATAACTGGCCCTCTTCCACCTCCTAACATTCAATGGTGAGCCTATGAATGGTGTTTGCTAATGTAATAACCAGTGTTGGGCAGTTTATAACTTTTATTTTTAAAAAACAGGAAGAAACCTATCAGGGCAGTTCTTAGGGTTCAGAACAATGGTTCTGCCCCACAAAGAAAAAGGGTTAAACCAACTAATTCTTATATGTAATTAATTTCTCAGTTGTTAGAAAACAAGGGGCGTGCCACACTGTGGCCTTGCCATTTACATTAAAAAAGTATCTTAAGGCAAAAGAAGAATTATGGAAATTCAAATATTTCACCATGCGAAAATATAATCTTCAAAAAAATCCTCTAAAAGAAGCCAAAATCCTTCAAGATATCATAACTCTACAAGTAATCTCAAGTTTCAACACAAGACAAAAATATCATCTTTCAAAAATCCTCATATAAAAATAGACCTATTATTATTATTATTACCTAGGGGCCAAAATCCCTTAAGCTACAAATACTCTAATAATGAATCCAAACACAATATCCTTGCCTTGGTAGGCAAGGCCAACAAATCCAATAATGGCCTACAAAACTGCTGGTTGCTTATGGGTTCTTTCATGAAAACTGTTGATGCTTTGAGGGTTCTTCAATTTTCCAACTTGGATTGGTGCAGTTTCTAATAACCCTAAAAAATACAGGAGAATTAGGTTTTGTCCTAAGAAGCACTACTACTACTACTCTGCAAGGGTGGAAAAGAAAGGAGTTTCAGAGTGGTAGGTGTACAAACAAGCTGGTTTGTTTGCACTTCCTTGGCAAATTTGACTCATCATAGTGGTGCTCTTGAAAAGGGGAAGAGAAAAGCTGGGTCCTCTTAGGCCCACTTTAGATGGGGTCCAAGGTCCAAATTCCTAGGAACCAATTTGGACTAATTTGAAGCAAATTGAATCCTTGAGTTGGACCATGCCTTGGAGGAGGAGCCTAGTGTGTGCATCTTGGTTGTCCAAATCATGAGCTCTCTCCTTTGAACTCTTTCTTTTGGTTTGAACAAATTGATTTCCCTCCAAACTGCTGCCATACAGGTTTAGCTTCAATTTGCCACTTTTTGGTCTCAGATCATCATCTAAAAGCCATGGGTCCAATTTATGGCTCTCAGCCAATAGGATTGCACTATTTCATTGGAGCCTGGACCTTGGACCCCATCTAAAATGGCCCTTAAGGTTGAGTGTGAAAGCCACTGATGAATACCCTAACTTTCCATGCCTTTTATTATGGGTGCACACAACTTTTACACCAATTCCTCATATTTATGGCTCTTAAGTATAAAGAGAGAATGAACTAGTGTTGCCAGGTTTTCTAGTTTGAATTGTCAAACCTGGGGTTCAGTTGGAGTGTTTTGTGTCCTGGAACCAAACCAACACTCTTTTAGCAAGAGTGGCACAAGGATTGAACCCTGGAATTCGCCATTGTTTAGAATTGATATCAAAATTTTGAGAATAATTTTTTTTAAATGGGTTCAAATTCTTAAGGTAGGCACATTGAACTATTTTTCAAAAGTTAGGAAGTAAGCTGAATTTTATGAGTAGGTGATTAGTTTCAATTTGTTGAAAATTTTGCTATTTTCATAATTTTTAAATTTAATTGTTTTGGAATTCCATTCTTATAAAATTTTCAATAAGAAGGAATGTTATTGTCATGAATATCATTTTCACATAACAAATGAAGTTCATTCATATGAATGTTCATACATGATTCATATTTAATATTTAATATATTTTTAATTAACTTTCAATTCATTTTTAATTAGCTTTCATTTTATTTTTAATTCAATTTTAGTGCACTCTTATTTAATTATCAATTGATTCATAATTTATTTTTAGCTCATTCTTAATGAAATCGTATTTAACACATAGTTCATTTGTAATTTAAAAGTTTGATAAAAAACTTTATTGATCAATGGGCACATGAAAACTTCCATGGAAGCTCATTTGAGATAGGTCTTTAATGGGGTATAAATATAAGTAGGACCTCTCATTTGTTTTGGTTTGTTCAACACAAATTTGAAATACAATCTTACTCCATAACCTTGTTTTATTATTTTCATGTTTACATTTTTTTTACTTTATCAAAATAAAAATTTTGTTTGTACATTGATGTTGGATACTTCATGTTTTTAGCTTTAGCCTTTGTGTTATTGTCTTGGTTTTCTTGTTTCAACTTTTGAATTTAAACTTAAACCTACACTTTCATCAATAGTCTTTGTAATTTTCATGCCCATGACAATTAATCTACACATGGAATTGAACATTGTTTTTAAACAAAGCTTGAAGAACCTTTTTAAACTTCAAGTTCAACCTTCAAGTTAGAGCTTGGGTTTGAATAAAGCCTGAATATTCTTGAACCAAAACTTTAAAACATGAATATCCAAAGAACAGTGGAATAAATTAATGTGGAAGGGGGGATAAGGAAGTACTTCCCATGTTGGTTTCCTTTAAAACATTAAAATTAGAAAACCATTTTTTCTAATTTTTCCAAAAAAATCAAAATCAACGAACCATTAACTTAGTTATTTTTTAAACCCTAAAATAATCAACAATTTTATGAAATAATGGGTAAAGTTTTTTAAGGTTATAAAGAGATTTTTCAATTTTTTGAAAAGATGGTTATATGTATATCCAAATTGGTTCTTTGATATTTGAAAACTATGGTTATGAACCCTAATAACTATTCTGATAATGTGCAAGGATGCAAATGTGATTTAACTACAAATATTGGGCATTAAAGCCTTGCATTGTTTATTATGTTAAAGCTTATTTGTTATGGATGATTGTCACTTTTTTCCACATGATATCATGGTAATTTCTATCCACCAACATATTGATATTACATATAGGTATTGATCTAGATGTGATACCTATGTTGATATATATTTTTTCTTATTTGCTTCTTTTTAAATTTACAATCATTTGTGCACAAATCTCTTAGTTAATTAGGTCATTAAAACTTTTCTTATGTTGAATGCCCAAATTACTAATATGATGTGTTTGCTCCATTTGTTATTTGTTCTATTGTGCTTTTTCATTTTTGTTGAATTTGCCAATGGTTTGATGAGTCCATTCAAAAGCCTCTATAAGTTGAAACAGACCATTTTAAAAGGCTCACAATTTATATATTGTTCATGCATGACTCTTAATCAAAGTTCTTTTTTTGTTTTTTTGGGTTGATAACCATGAAAGGCATTTCTTTGCAAAACAAAAAAAAAATCTCAGTTTCTTTGTTATAGCATAAATTCAACATGAATTGATAACATGTTTTTACAAAACTCTACTATCAGAATTTGAGGTGTCGTTCATTCTTATTGCTCTCACCACACATATCAAACATAACATAAAAATATCCTAAATGATACACCATATCTAAACAAAATGATTTGAAATCACACAAGCTAAAATTATATCTTATCCATAAAATATTTAAAACCATTTTCACATTTAAATCGATTCAAAATAAAAATTCAAATAAACAAACTAACCCAGTTTATTCCTTAACTGAAACCTAATCAAACAACTAAACTAACACGCCTAACAAAGGACAAACTGCACACAAGAATTAAAATTTTGTATTAATCAATACCCAACAAACAAACAAAAAAAAAAAAAAAAAACAAAAAAAAAAAATAAAACACAAAAAGACACCAAAAAAAAAAAAAACCCCAAAAAAAAAAAAAAAACACCAAAACAAACCCCCCCACCAAAAAAAAAAAAAAAAAAAAAAAAATCTCAAAAATTTGCTAAAATCACCAGAGGAATTGATTTTTAAAAAGAGGAATCTGTAACACTTTAAATTATTATTTTTTGGGTCAAGTGAAAAGAATTCACCACACAAAAAATCACTACTCCTAACAGTCAACTGCTTAGATAGCAAAGCCCAATGTTTGAAGTTTTTCCCCTAATGGGTCTTATGCCAGGTTTGAACTTTTTGTGCTCTCTTCCAGGGCAGTGTGTTGGGTGAAGTGGAGCCATGTTGAACATCTCCAAGACCTTCTGGAAAAGGTCAAAAAAGTGAGCCACTTTTTAGTTCCGTGTAATTCAAGTTATGAGCAAGAAGCAGCTGCCATGAAGCAGCATTGCAAGAAAAATTTAACTATGAAGCACTGGTGCACAGGGCCCCAAAACAGGGCTTGCTTTTGCTTGGGGAACAAGTTCTCACAATCATATACCTTGTATGAACTGTAAAGAGCATATCCAAAGAGTTTCATTGGAAATTCCAACTGGGCTTCTATTAGTTTTGATTCCAAAAACACAAAACAAACATATTTCACCAAATGAAGCAATTACACCAATATTGGCAGTTCCTTGATTTTGTTCCAGGTTTCTGAAAGTTATATAGCCCTGCCCGTTGGTTCGGTTTAGGGTTTATAAAAAACTGGTGGGTTTCCTCAAAGAACTGGCTGTTCAGGCCAGATTCCTTGACCCATTCTTTTAAATTAAAAAAAAATCATGGTCCTGGGTCGGAACCACTCTTTTGATTTTTTGAGATCCGTCGATCAAGAGTCCATATCCTTGATACTTACCCGCCGGTTCTTTCATTGGGAAAAGAGAGAGAACCACACCACAGTGAACTGGCTACAGTTTTAGCTAGAGGAAGGAAAAACAGTCCATTCATCCAATTCATTCACCATCCCGAGATTTGGGTTCTCCTAAACCCTAAAAATCTAAACTCTAATTAGGGTGTTCCAAATTAGGGTTGAGATTCCCAATATGGGTGTTCCTAAACCTTCTAAACAATTATCTCCTTTTTCCCTTATTGTTTGGGTGTGGTGGGTTATGTTATTAGTAGTGTGTGTTGAGTTGATGCTACTTTAAAAAGCAGAGGAGTAAAGGGGGAACAGTTACCTAGTTATTTTGCCATAATGAAAACCCTCCTTTCAGAAACAAGGGGTGTGTCAAACTGTGGCCTTGCCATTTACATTAAAAAGTATCTTAAGGCAAAAGAAGAATTATGGAAACTCAAATATTTCACCATCCAAAAATATAAACTTCAAAAAATCCTCCAAAAGAAACCAAAATCCTTCAAGATATTATAACTCTATAACTAATCTCAAGTTTCAATACAAGCCAAAATATCATATTTCAAAAATCCTCATACAAAAATAGACCTATTATTACCTTGGGGCCAAAATCCCTTAAGCAACTGTACACTATAATGAATCTAAACACAATATCCTTGCCTTGGTAGGCAAGTCTAAGAAAAGCCTCAGAACATAAATCTGCAGAAGCTACCCAAAAAATTCCTATACATAAAAGCTATCCATAAAGTCGAGCGATTAGGGGACGAGAACGGCCAGTTTGGGCGTAATAAGGCATTAAATACATAACTGGGAATGAAATTTTACAAAACGAAATAGCTGGGATCCAAACTAGTTTTTCCACCAATTTTGGTGGTAAACTGAGTTTCATCCCCTCTTTCCTTTTTCCTGAGCGCCTCCACAGCTCCTACCTGTACAACTACAGTAGTACCTTGGCCATTTCAACACATGCTGGTCGAATAATTAATTAATTTTGAAATTTTCATTTCAACAAATGAAAGATTCTTAAATATTATCCTTCACAATATTTCTTGTCTAATGGACTCTCTGGTCCTGAACGGACGGAAAATTGTAAACAGTAAACAGATTTGGGAGAAATAATTTTTGAAAATTTCAACATTTTTGAAAATCGTATAATTAGTGTCGAATTGGCCAAGATACTAGGGTACTATAAATACTCTCAAACCTTGTGCATTAAATGCTGAGTATCAGGATTTCACACTGAGATTTAATAAAAATTTCTTACTTTGCAGATACCACTGAAAGAGGGGACAGGGGGTGAAAGAGAGGGTGACTTTATGGATAACTTTTATAGCTAATAACTAATAACCTTTTAGCTGTCTGAAGCAGAGGGAACAGAGCCAGTTTCTTTGGCTCTTTTGCCATAATGAAGACCTGCAGTGAGAAAGCACAACTAGAGAGACAAATCTGCTGCAGAAACAACCAGCCTACAATCTCCCCATCCCTCCTCCTAACCTTGAATATGTCTCCCCTCCTATAGGCCAAAATGTCTGCTGTTACCCTTTTCACCATAATATTAATACTTTACTTATATCATGGAAGTATTCATTTTCCATGACAACTTTTGTCTCAGCCTCAAGCTTTGTTGGCCCTACCTTTGGTAGGCAGGGAAAGGGATTTTATGGTATTAAAATCAATTATGAAGTATAGTAGCAGGGGCCAAGGGACTTTTGACCCTTACTTTATTCTTGAGAAAGCATCTCCATTCACACCCCCAATTTGGGCCCTTTACATACATCATCTGTTTACCTCATTGAACATATATACAGTGTTACTAGTCTCCATACCATCCATTAAAGGTAAACTGGTTGTGGTATCTTATTCCAGCACTATTTCAACCATTTTGTTTGGTGAGAGAGCCAGGCAACCATGTGCTATTTCCCCTTTTAGTATTGTCAGTCGAATTTTAAAGAGGAAACGTGCATGCTTTGATGGATACATTGTGAGAACAATCACTTTGTTGAATGGAATAGGCCTTGGTTGAATGTGGGTAGAGTTTTTTTTTTTAATACATTTTTTTTAATGTGCACAAGTGGCAACCATTTTTTTCCTCAAGTGTGCCTAAGTGGCTCCTATTTGTGTTTTTGGCATAGGAAGTGATGGTTTCTAGGTCACTTGTTGATTGGGTTTTTTTGGTATACATGACATTTTCAAAATAAGTCCAAGTGGTGATTCTTTTTTTAAAAAATTAAGTCCAACTAGCAACCACATTAAAAAAAAAAAACCAAGCCGATGAATGTGGTTACATCATTCATAACAAAGAAGTAGTTTATAACAATTGAACTACCTAAAGTAGCATTGAAATTGCATAACTATGGAAGTTGGAAGGTGGAGCATTAATACTTTTAGGGGAAGTTGAATCATGCTCTAGTAATATCAAACTTTGCCCAAGGCAACTCAACATCCCACCCACCACACCCCAACATTAATAAAACTCATGATGAAATAAACATAATCACCATGCTTGTCCAAATCATGAAAATAGAAGGCCACAAAAATCCAATGAACACAAGGTTTTAAATGGCATCAATGATCAACATTTTGTGATCTTTCAAACTTGTAATGGCCTTCTAATAAGGGAAACTATTTTGAGTAAAGAATTCATGTGTAAACATGTAAACTATTGTGTTCAAATGCTACCCCAACCAATTGTGCAATTTGTCTTTCATGAAAGCAAGAGCGGAGAAAAAGTATTCGTCTTCCATAAATCCAAGAAGTGAAGCAATGGTTCTCTCAACCAACTTCATATACTCACTTAATTGTTGAATCAACAAGCCATTGTTGACTTTGTCATTCACAACTTTGTCATTGGATTGGTATAAGGAGGTTTAACCATGGTTTAGGGTGCTTGTGCTTTCATAGTGAGTTTAAAGATGGATTGCTACAAGTCCAAGACATTAACATTCAAAGGTTCCATAAAATGATTTAATGAGGGTTTCACCCTCTTCAATTTACAATAATGTCTTTTGATGAAAGTAATAATCAAGGAGAAAAATAAATTAACATCATGTTGCATCCAAAATTATGGATATACAATGCCAAGGATTCAACAATTCAAAATCCATAAAACACCTATCCAATTTTGTGATAAGCTTTTCAATAACAATAAAACATTGGGTTTTCACTTGTGCAATGGATGCTAAGAAAACATCCATGCACACTAGTTGATTAACCACAACAAGTACATTGAAAATGTGAACTTGATATGAATGACCAACCATGCAAAATGCAAAGGTTTATGCACTAATGTTGTTGAGGCTAATTACCCAATTTTGGGTGATGGTGGCAAAAAATTTATCCACAACATCACAAAAGATTTCAAAATGTTCACATTGGTAACCAATCATAGGATCAAAATACATCATGAAAATATTAACTTGACATATGTCATATTTTTACATCTAACACAAAATCACAAATGATAACATCCTTTCCTTGAGCAAATTTGATCAAGGCATTGACTACTTCCAACAATGACAACAAACTAGAGAAGACCAATAATGTGTGAATATCACAAAATTGTCAATATTCAACCTTGCTTGAGTAATTAAAGGGCTTTCTTATGACATTTTCATAATTAAAATGTTGCATTAATATGCCATCACTTGCTTCAAAGGTTCCAACATTGAGGTCCATCAAGTTTTGACATTTCTCAAGATCTTAAATCATGTTATTTTCACATTTTCAACACAGTTATTGAATCATTTTGAGAAAAATGGGTGTTTTGTAATTGACCTTGCAACTCAATTCTTGTGTTGTAGAAGACACTTGCAACTCAATGTATTTGTACATCGTGAGTGCTAATGGACAAGTTGCATGAGTTGTAAAGTTGTAAGTCATCGTATATACAGTTTAAGTCATTACAACTCAATTGCAACTCAATCAAAACAACTCATTTTCAACTATTATGCAACTCCCTTATAATTGCACCCATGATGTTCAACCCCCTAAAAACATTAAATTTAATTTTCTATTTGGGGACATAATCCCCCAATCTTTTTTTGCTTTTATTAATGCATATGTCCACATGGATGTTGTTTCTACTTTTCATTCTTCTTGTGTAACTCCCATGGATGTTCCTTCTACCTTGGGCAAAGTTTGTCCTAGGTTTTGATGGTGAAGTCACTCAAGCCTAATGCAAGATTTGCACTTGGATTGAGGGCATAGATAAACTCCATGTTCCCAAACTAGATTTTATATAAAAATGTGTAGGCCATCACAAGGCTTTGGTAGCCATGCCAAGGATAAATAAATGAAATTGTTATTTTTGGAAAAACAACATTGATGTTGCCAATGATATGTATTTTGCCAAAGGTCTTGATGCAATGTTGCAACAAATTGATCACAATGCAATTTAGATTAACAAAACAAGAAAACTTGTTTAATTTTCTTTGATTTTTCATTTGTTCAATTGTGCATGCCCCATGATAAAATATACAATCATGCATAAATTGTTTGTACTATTTAATGTTCCTAACAATCCCATGAAACATTGGTTTGATGGGGTAGGTTGGGAGATGGCAAATTTTATGTGTGAACAAGTTTTGAAAAAAATTCAAAATGTTGTGGTTATAAGTAGGTTTGTCTATTTAGGTGTAGATGAAGTGAAAATTATTGATGATCAATCTTGGATATTAATTCATGTATATGTGATGTAAGCACAATAAATAGTGATTATCCTTTTCATTTTTTTCAATGTGTTGTTGAAGGTGGTAATGTAAACAACTTGACCCTTGTCGTTGCCTAATCCCTTATGTAACAAGGAAGGTTGACTAAAAAGGAGGTAGGGGAGAGGTTGATTTATTTTGGTGCAAATGAAACATTTTTTTTTCAAGGTTGCCACATTGGAATCATTAGAACTAAAGGAGAAACATGTTCTTTTACATGATCGGCCAATATTGTATGGCCCATAGGTTAAACCTTATTGTAATTTTTTTTTAAATTTGTAAATGGTGGGCAAGTTGGAGGATTTTTCATGATCAAGCTCCCTTAATTGACATTCGAAATTCCTTATGAGAAATTGCGTCTGTTGAAACCACACTATCATGCAATTAAAATTCAAAAAATAATTCAGATACAATTATTGTGCCCTTATTTTTTGGGTATTACAACTAATGTGCAATTATTCCCTTAAAAATATGGTGTATTAATAAATAAATTATCATGTTGGAATATTAATTAGTTGTATTATAATTGCAAGTGAATTGAAAATGGGTATTCTATACAATAATTTATATACATCAGACATGTAGTGAACCTTGTTTGATTTTTTCGAGAGTTGCATTGTAATTGCATGTGACAACTATTTTATAACTATTGTAAATGTGCCATTAAAGCAACAACTATGTTACAATTAAGTACAATGTACATACATGTGACCATGCCACATGTCCACATTTTCACCACCCATTATGGAATACATTTGTAACTAAATTTCGATTATGACTCCCATTGATACAATTAGTACATCCACTAGTGTGCCACTACTAAAGCATTATTATTCAACTATTTTATGACTATAATGTAATTATTTATAACTTAATAAATATACAAATTCACCAATTATTTATATATTCATCATATGTGTTTCATTTTGAGTGATTTAAAATGTTATGGGAATGTTACTTCAATTTTTAGAAATCATTTTTGAAATGCAAAGGAAAAGGAGTAATGAAAAAATAATAAGAAGAAAAATAAGTTTTCCAACTTACAAAACTTTTTTTTCCCCCTCTTTGGACCCCTCCTACTTTCAAACTTCATAACTTTCTTATTTCTTATTCATTTCAAATGATTTAAAGTGTTATAGGAGCGCCACTCGAAGTTCTACAAATCATCTTTCAATTCTAATAACAACATAGCAACATGCAAGGCATTTTTTTATGTTCAAAAATTGACCTTTATAACATTCAATGGTTTGTTTTTTTGACTTTTTGACTTTTTCTATTTTTGGGGGCCATAACTTTTTCAATTCTATTCCATTTTTGACGATTTTTAATGCCCCAGAGGTGCCATAGGAGGGATTCAAATTTTGTTCGAACACTAGAAACAATGGAGATCTCTCCTTGGATTTGGCTTGCCTTTGAGTGTTTAAGTGTTATAGTTATAATTCAATTGCAATTTAATTTACAAGTAAGGAACAACAAAAAAATTTAACCCATATGCTTTGTTTTGAATCCCATTTGACAAATTATATAAAAGGTTTTTTCTTTTATGTTCTCACATTAAAATACAAGTGTCATTTTGGGATGAACTTTAAAAAATTTAATCTAAAGGTAAAACATAAAATTTTAAAAACAATTTCATGACTATTTTGTAGTTCACTTTGTCTTGTGTTTTCTTATCTACTTACCTACTTATGTAAGTAAATAGGTCCTATTTTTCTACCTCGGTAAGTAGGTAGGCATGTAAGTAGGTCATAAGTAAATAAATAGGTATGTAGGTTTTAAAACCTACCAACCTACCTATCTATGGTTATGTATGACCTACCTATTTACTAAAATAGATATTTCTCTTTATTTACTTATTCCAAAATATAATTAATATGCCATGTGGCAACTTTTTATTATGCCATGTGTCATAATCTCAGACCATCATTAACAATCAATATTTCAAAAAAAAATTATTTCTAAAAATCTTCACATTGCCACTTGTTAGATTTTAATAGATGGATGACAATCAATGATGTCAAATGAACACATTTGCCAAAGTTGGTTGTTTTAGTTGAAGGAATATGGCATCCTTCACATTTTGCTTAAACTCTTAAAATTCCACACTAGAATTGAAGAACTTGCACTTTCATGACCCATTGGGTCATGTTATTAACCACTTCATCTATGCATATGTTTTTTGCATGTTTTCATGTGGCTTATGTTGCAAATTTTGTGACTTTTCCATGCAGACCTTTCAGTAATTTCTTCACAATTCATGGAAAAATTCCATAATAGGGTTGAATGTTGGCACATGATTTTGAACACTTGTAAAAATACTAGCATTGCCAATATTCCCACTTCCATCAACTTAATTGTTATTAAAAGTTGTTGTAGTCACATTAGGAATTGAAACAAATATTGGGGGGATAATACCTTTTATGATGGAAACACAATAAAGTAACCAATATAATCACCACTATTCAATTTGAACGTCATGGACACACCTAAACTCATGATAATCATCTATTAACAACCTTCCAAATGTTGGAACAAACTTTTCCATGCCATGAATGGTGTGAATAGTTGAGGATTGTGCATCTATTACATATCGCATCAGCTATCAAACTTTTGAATAAAATCATCCAATTTAATGTACCAATTTCCTTCAAATATTGATGGGGCCCTTTAGTGGGTCCATAATGTCCTCTGTATTTCACAATAATAGTGTGATGACCAAACTTGACAATGAACTTGTTTTTAAGTCTGAAAAATCCCCCCAAATGGAAATGATGGTAATGTGGGTGGTTTGAACTTCACCCCCCACCTAATAAACCCATTGGTACCTCTCAAAGTATCCTTTATTATGAAATCTTGTGCCATTTTCATGGTGAACCCCAATTTTAAATATGGGGTAACTAAACCCTAACCCTAAATTGGGATGTTGAACATGTGAAATGAACTTGACCCACATTTAAAAAGGCACTTGCATTCACAAAAACATTTCAATAGTCCAACAAAATTTTAGGACATTATGAACAAAACAAGTGTGGTCTATTAGCCATCAACCCAGTCTCACATGTTAACTAATGATCAAATTTGGAATATCCACAACAATGCCAAAATTGGTTTACAATTTAACATTTTCCCCATTAACTTGCAACCTTGTTTAGTGGATAAATGCATGTGTAGGTTTTGATCAATAAACCTTAACATATTGTTTTGTGTCTTGAAAATTGATTGCAAAATGACAAATTATTCACACAATACTTGAAATTCGTGTCCCAAGGTTTTTCCATGGATTTACAAGCTTGGCCTAACCATGAACAAAACCAAAAGCATAAGCACAACCCCAAATGAACATTAAATGGGAATGAACATTTCATATAACACAATCCCCATTTTTGTAATTCTTACTCAAAAATTACAACATGAATTCGAAATCCTCCACATTTGTTGATGGTGCGACAATCCACCACCTCTAGGTTGCAAGTAATTAATTATGTTTATTAGCATAATCAATTATTGTTGAAAATATGTTAAAATTTGACTTTACACAAACCACTTTCTTGCACATGTGTAAAAACCTTTAGAAATTTTTATCTCCAAAGGGTTAGAAACTTTGCACATGCATAGGGCTCCTTCTTAGGATTTTAGTGAAGCAAATGGCATGCCAATGTGATTCCATATATAAAAAATATAAAATTTTGAAAAAAAAACCCAAATAATAGGCAAAATGGAATTTGGGATTAATTAGTTTTCCTTTTTATTGTCTAGTCAAAGAGTTCAAAATATTTAATTAAATTTTTACAAGCCTTGCAAATTTCCTCTCATGCTAAACTTGGTAGGTTTGGGGAGGAAACTTGGAGAGTTCCAAAGAAGATGGCAATGGTTATGCTTCCCATCATTATGCCCCCCTCCTTTTGCAATAACTACTACCATTACTATTGGCTATTGGTGCACACCAATGATAATAATGACAACAAAGGGGAGGTGAAATGCCCCCCTTTCCTTTTGAGTTACTACTAAAAACACGTGGAGGGGTGATGGGGACCCCCTTTTTTGTTGTAGCTTGAAATTAATTGCCCACTAGCTGAAGTTATGGCAATGGTGGCTATTGTTGTTGCCACCTACAACTACTTTTAACGCGTTCAAATATGAATGAAAGAATGATTGAAAGAAAGGAAAAAAAAGGAAAATGGGGAGGGGGGGGCATGTGACAAAGGTGAGGGCCCTTTCTTTTGGTCGTTCTTGTGTTTTTTTTTCACATGGCTCCCTCCTCATAGGGGTTGTTCCTAATACAACTTGTATTTTCCTTTCTCTTCACACAACACCACACCCTAGTGTATTTAGGCCCCATTGGGCTTCAAATCCTCAAGGAATGCTAAAAACACATAATCAAAACAAAAGACAATTGCACCACGTGACATTTACAAGCACAACTTGAACTCATGAAAATTGCCACACAACTCCCATGCACAAAATAACAAGCTTCTTGAATGGTAGAAAACTCATGAGTTAACTTTTCATGATTCAAAATATGACTCACGTGCAAACAAGCAAAAATCCAAGCTCAAAACACAAAATTGGAAAAACAACACAAAAACAAACTTGAATAAAAACATTAAAAAAATATAAAGTAGAAAACATCATACGTTTTAGAATATCAAATCATCAAAAATGATTTGAGAGTTCACACTCCTAACACCATATACATGTTAAAAATCTATTAGTGTTTTATGACTTTTTTTTCAGACAAATAAACATCATTAATTTTATTATATAAATTGGATTCATTTTTCTTGAAATAAAAAGATATGTAGCTTTTTTGCCTCTCCAAACAAGGTCATTGTTTTATTTAACAATACTTTCATAGCCCTAAGAGCATCTCCTACGATGTTTAGTATGTGAGCTTGCAAATTAAAATTAAAGTCAAAACATGGCAATTTGGCTTAACAAAATGGTTTTGGTCCAACATTTTTGCACTCTTTGCTAGGGTAGAATAACCCATAACCAAACACTTGTCCATAACCAAATGTCCTTTGCAAACCAAAAAAATACCTACGACCAAAATTTCTCACTGCCCACCTACATTCAAAAAGTTTCTTGTCACCAAACATTTGGTTAAAGATAAATTTGTGGGGAGTTTTTTTAATAGTTTAAACCCCCAATAAAAAAATGTGTTTGGTCATGGGTGTGGGGCATACCTGTGTGCAAAAAATGTGTATTTTTTAAAGAAAATGACCCACCAATGTTAGAATAATTGTATGCCTTTATTAAATTTTACTAACATAATACAATATTGGTTATGCATGGTTTAAAAAACAACCATGTCCATATTGGAAAAAAATATGTACATTTATAAGATATGTACCCCACTTGTAAAAGGAAATTTCATTTCAATACTACAATTCATGGTTTTTTAAAAGGTTCAAATCAATTAACTTGTCATTTTGATTAATGGACATGTACATTTTGACTAAAGGCCAAGGGCTTGAATAACACATGTATTTATTGACTGATCAACTTAACTATATGGTTCATTTGACTAAATACACATAGTCAAGTCATACAACCTTAGTTAAAATGGCCAATGAGTTTTAATAAAAATGACTAATGGTCGTTAGTCAAATTACACATTTAATCAAGATGGCCAATGATTTTTAATCAAATATGACATGGTCTACTACCCTATGGATCTACCTCCTACCTACTCATCCACCTATTTATTTAGTTAGATACTTACCTACCTAATACCCACCCACCCATTTATTTTTTATTTACCTACCTACCTACATACCTACTTATATTTTTCATTTTCTTACAACCTATTTATTTACCTACCCACCTACCAACATATTATTTATTTCCCTATCCACTCATTTAACCCATCTAATTTTTCCATTCAGTGTAAACATTAGGTTTAGCCATTGTGTTTAACCATTAGGTTTACCCAAATTTTTTCGATGAAGTTTACTTTAAATTTAACCATTATGTTTAGCCATTAAATTTGGCACTAAATTTAGCTAAAGTTGAACCATTAAAATTTGCCAATAGGTATTGCATAAATTTAACCATTAAGTATAATTTAGGTTTATTTAATATGTCTAACCATTAAAGTTACCCACTAGGTTTAATTTAGGTTTAACCATTATGTTTAACCACTAGGTTTAGCTTAAGTTTAAACATTATGTTTAACCAAGATTTAGTCATTATCTTTAACCACTAAATTTTGTCACAAGGTTTAGCCTAAGTTTAGCCATGAAATATATTTAACAATTAGGTTTTTCGATTAAGTGTAACCATTATGTTTACCCATGGAATTAGCCATTAGGTTTATCAATTAAGTTTAACCATTATGTTTAGCCATTAGATTTAATAATTAAATTTAATCAAGTTTAACCATTATGTTTAACCATTAATTTAAATCATTGGGTTTAACCATTAAGTTTAGCCATTGAATTTAGCCACTGGGTTTAGCCATTAATTTAAGTTGTTAAATTTTAGCCTCTAGATTTAGCTATTAATTCAAGTCATTGAATTTAACCACTAAATTTAACCATTAGTTTAAGTCTCTGAGTTTAACCATTAGGAGTAACCTTTAATTTAAGTCAGTGAATTTAACCACTAGGATTAACCATTAGTTAATCAGTGAATTTAACCATTAG
>Ga0116229_10005086_pt1 | contig 21530 bp, 17 predicted proteins | sample S1TSphgellanicum_3_FD_87313 | JGI IMG/M metagenome (GOLD analysis project Ga0116229, IMG submission 87313) | Host-associated microbial communities from peat moss isolated from Minnesota, USA - S1T2_Fc - Sphagnum magellanicum MG | ecosystem: Host-associated > Plants > Peat moss > Unclassified...
CAAAACTGAAAATATATAAATCATCCTTTGCAATGTGAGGGGTGAAAAACTCAGAAAGCCCATGTAATCTTGCAAACAACAAAAAACTAAGAAATAATTTTTAAAACTAAAAATTTAGAAATAAGGGGAAAAATCAGAATTTTTTATTTGAAAATTTTCATAAATTATTTCTTAAATCCACAAAACAAAGTTCAGAAAAAAATTAAAAACGCGTAAAAATAAAAACAACATGAAAACAAATTACATAGAATTAGAAAAAAAAAATCAAAACATGAAACAAAAGTAAAATATAATAATACTAATAAAGGATTGGAAACAAATGAAACAAACAAAGGGAAATATAGTAAATAAATAAATTTTAAAGAAAAAAAATTGAAAGCAAAACAAGGAGAAGAAAAACTTATAGTAATGAAACAAAAACTATATTTAAAAAATAATGAGGTTTATCTTCTTTCTTCAAACTTCAAACATGCATCCAAATAAACAAAAGTACTTACGAAAGTCTAAAAAAACACACCTTACAATTCCTATGCTAAAAAAATTAAAAGGAAATTAGAAAAAAATAAAACACAAAACAAACATAAACAAAAAAAAAGTTTTAAAAAAAACATAAAAGGAATGGAATGAAATGAAATATAATAAAATAAAAAATTTAAAGGAATAAAAAATAGAAAAAAAAACTTATAGTAATAAATAAAAAACCTAGGAAATAATGAATTTTTTTCAAATTTTAAGCCAAAAAATAAAATAAAATAAAGTAAAGAAAAAATTTACTTCAGGAAATAAGGGGGAAAAAATAAATAGAAAAAAAAACAAAAGAAAAGAAGGGGAAAAAATTTATTTTAAATGTGCAACAACTTGTAAGAGGGTAGGGAAGGAGTGAGCAGAATGTGAAATTAGAACAAGGAAAAGAAAAAGAAAAAAAAAAGGGAAAAGGAAAAAAAAAGAAAAAAACAAAAGAAAAAAATGAAAATGAAAGAGGATTAGAGAGGCGAATTGTGATTTCTTTATCCTCTCCTAGCAAAGATGTTAAGTTGTGATGATTGTAACCTTTTTTTTCCCTTAACCTAATCACTTATTGATTTAACAGATTAACATAATTACTAATCTAATTTATTACTAACCTAATATTTTGATTTAGGTTTGGATATGATATCTGGCCTAATTATCAAAATCTTCATATTTAGCATAACCCCTAGATATTGATATCCTAGGAAAATATTATAAAATTATGGATATTCGCCCAATAATGGTTTGAACCTTAAGTTTTATGCATAAACAAATTTGTCACAAACATTAGTTTCACACGATGGATGGAATTCATTCATATGAATATGTTCATCCATAATTTTTAATTAACTCCTAGTTCATTTTTAGTTAACTTTTAATTCATCTTTAATTAATTCATAGTTCATTTCTAATCCACTTTCATTTAATTCTTAATTGACTCATAATTAACTTATGGTTCACTATTAGTTAAATTTTAATTAACTCATGGTTGACTTATAGTTAAAAAGTCTTTCAATAAGCTTCCCCAGTCAATAGGCACATTAGAAAAACCTCCATGGAAGTTTCTTTGAACTAGGTCCCCAAAAGGGTTTAAAATAAAGTTAAAATTGTCAATTTATTCAACATTAATATAAGGAACAATCTTTTTTTATAACCTTGTTTTGTTAGTATTGTGTTTACATTTATTTATTTCATTGCAATAAAGATTTGTTTGTTTTTGGTCTTGCACATTTCATGTTTTTTGTTTTAAACTTTGTGTTGTTATCTTGGTTCATTTGTTTCATGTTTTGGGTTTAAACTTAAACCTATCCTTTCATTGTCTATCTTAATAGTTTTTGTGCCCATGACAAGATCCTCTAAACATATGTGGGGATGTGTTACAATATTAAAGGCCATGCAAGTGATCCCATGATGTTTTATAAAAGGTTTCAAAAAGATTTGATCCCAATACCACCTTCCTTTGAAATTTAGGTTGATATTAGTTGAAGAATTAAGGTAGAAGGAATATGTTTTAAATTGGAATGTTAATTGTTGTAAAAAAGGAGTTGTGAATGGTTGTACTTGTCTTCCATATGAAACTCTAATAATGCAAATGCCTTTTTGTGTTGCATCTTGGTGTAGATCTACTGTATTCCCTTGATTCTTTTTTTTTAGCTATAACTTCACATTTTGAAAATGTCCCACCAATGTTTTTTATAAAATTTGTAATTCCTAGTCAAAATGATGATTATCCCTAAGAAGATTTAACCAAATTTGGCTATAAACCAAATTTGAAATACAAATCTTTAATCATCATTTTATATTTTTGCCTACACATTGAAAACCAAATATCAAAAACTTGATAATTTTTACTATTTTTTCACCTTCACTTTTGACAATTGAAATCCCTTACAATTATTTAGGTTTTGAATTTTGAATTTAATTTTTTCGCCTATAAAAAAAAAGGTTTGTCCACATCCATGGATCATTGTAAAACACAAGCCAAAACTTGTGATAAGCCTAAACATATGTATAACACAAGGTGATAAGAATAGAAAGGATCTTGTGCTCATAATGTAAATATGAAGCTAATATTACCTTGGCTCATACTAGACTAAAGGTCCTTGTTATCACTATTGATATCATTGTATGCCTATATACCTACCACAACAACATTTATTTTCAGTTTTTATTATGTTGCATGGGTATTTGATTTGCATGTATTAACCAAGTTCGAACATCAAGGAGTTTTTTTTTAAAGAATTGCCTAAGTCTAGGTCTCTGCATTTTTACCTTTTATAAAATTGTTCAAGTCCAAGTTCCAAAAACATTATAATGGCTAAATATGATCTAGGGGTGGGGATTTAGTAATCTAATTTGTTTGGGTATATGACAGAGTTCTTTAGTAAAAACCTAGACATGTATACTAAGGTTATAAACTCAGATCTTTGACAAATAAAGAACTCAGGCATTTGCATTTTTATTCCAAGGTCTTTCACAAATAGCAACCCAAGTATTTGTATTTTTTTCACAGGCCTCTAACAAATAGACAACTTGGATATTTGCATTTTTATTCAAGTGTCTTTAACAAATGGACAACTTGAGTATTTGCATTTATACCCAAAGAAGACATTTTCAAGGAAATAACAAACAATTTCAAGAGGGTTGTGATCTAGGCCACAAGTTCCAAACTTTTCAATCAAGGCCACCCTTCAAGTCATGTCTATCCCTAAAAATTACAAATTACCATCATACTTAACACTTGCCACACCAAAAGCATAGTAACAAACCAACATGTAGGACACAAGACAAATGAATTACACATTATATTCACTAGACATTAAGAAACTAACAAAAACCATAGACTTTTAAAAGACATAGAAGTAGCAAACAACAAACACATACATTCCAATGTAACACACATTGAATACATTAATAACAAACATGGTCATAAACAATGAATCAACATTAGATAAAAACACAAACATTAAATAAGCATCAGACAAATGCATACACAAAATAAACATCAAACATAGACGTAGATATTGAATAAATATTTAACATTAACATAGACGCAAACACAAAATAATCATTAGACATAGACACAAACGTATAAGAAACATCTAACACTAAAATTAAAACATTAGACACAAATGCAAACACGAAATAAACATTAGACATAAACGTCTAACACTAGAATTAAAACATCAAACATATATGTAAACACATAATAAACATCTAACATTGACAGTGACATTGACATGTCACATAAAAACACATAAGCATCACACACAAACATAAACATAAAAACAATAAATTTTGACACATAAGTATCAAACATAGACACAATTAAAGACAAAAGCATCAAACATCGACATAGTTACAAGTCCCAAAGAAGTTATCAACCCCTTCATAGTGCAAAATCTTGGATGCATTTGTTTAAAATCTTAAACCCCATGATAAATGGTTCAATTCACCATCTTCAACCAACTAGTACCATAGCATGAACATGCCCATTACTCATCAACCACTTGCACAATGAAAAAAAATTTGAAAAACTTTTTTTAGGTCAAAAAAATCATTGTGATCAATTTTGTCATCATGGAATTCAACTTCCAACTCCACTATTAAATCTGATTCCATTTCACATGCAGATGCAAGGTCAATGGATTTCACACAACCAATCCACAAATCAAATGGCCAATTTTTGTTGATAAAAATCAACTTGTCCAAATTTTTTGTTTCAAACAACATTTTTGGAGTGTCTTAAAAAATCTAGCAATGGAAAATATATGTTTTGTTTCAATTTGGCTTGCTAGGATGCCAAGAATATGCCATGTTAGAGAAACAATGGTTGGAAATTTGCAATTTTTTTTGTGCCACCAAAATAACACACATTTGTAACTTTATACTTCAATACGAAATCACTGAGATCCAACAAGTTCCCTATATATAATGTTTTTGTATGTATCTATTGTTACTATTACAATTTGAAATCAACTTTAGGATCACTTTATGAATGAAGACAACAAGCTTCTATAGCCTTGTTAGATGTCAACAACTTGTTTGCTTCCATTAATAAAAACAATAATAAATTTTCATCATATTTAACAATTGCAACAACATTTTCAAGACCTAAATACATGGTAACTAGTCGCAAGCTTTTGAACCTTGAATCAAACATCAAAACCAAGATCTTATGATTTTATTTTATTTTAAATGTAGAAATAAAGGGTAGACAAATTCAAGAATCTAGCATTTCATTCAAACCATGAGCTCCAATTTCAACCCATAATCAAACACATCCTCTTCAATAAGGCTATTAATAATAGTTTGGAAGGCTAACTTTTCATGCATGTCCTAACAAGTGGATATGATAAAAGTCCAAAACATTAGCAAACAACATGTGTCCATGATTTAAATTCAAAACAAAACCAAAAAAAAAGGGGATAGAACTTCACAATTGCCTCACAAACAACCCACTAATGTCCTTGGAGAAGGGACATGATTTTGCAATGCCACTAATTAACTATTGTAGCATGATTCAATGGCATTGCAAAAAGTCAAGGCATCTTGAAATAATAATAAATGGATTGCAAATCTACAATGAACACCAAACAAAATCAAAATACCTTTGAACCACATAGAAGATGTTTCTATGAACTTAAAATATACAAATAAAACTTTTATTATAGCTTCACAAGCTTGTTTGATTTTCTAGGCCTTAATCCATAATCAATGTAAGCCTTATTCCATGTTTACATATCCTTGCCCAATTATTTGGGCCCTGTAAAACATTTCTAAATGGCACCTTAAGCAACCTTTATAAGTGCATAATTCAAACCAATACACATTTTTTGTTTGTAGTAGCATATTGGCACACCTTTGAGAATGCATGCCCAAAACATGAGCCATCAAATGACTCTAGCAACCCTGAGTTACTACAAAATATAACAAAATTCAGAGCACTTGCACAAGTCAACAAGTTGGACCTTTCATCATTTACATAAGTTTTTTTTTTTTTGTAAGAGTAAATTATTTGTCTAGTAGCTCTTGCAATTTAAGAACCATAGTTATGCTATTTGTTAGTCACTCCAAATAGGCCAATAGTGACAGGCTTTGCCTCCTAGTTGCTAGAAATAAAGTTCACAACCATACCAAAGGTGTCATGTATTCCTTTTAACATCCACAATTCAAATGTGTAAGTGGCAAACACACAAATAACCAATGGAGGTTACACACACATGGTCATGGTCTTTTCTACCAATCTAGGTATTATAACATGTATAGCAACAACCTTCCTCAACATGGGAAGATAACTTGTAGACATAATTATATGACAACCTCTAGAGCCATATGGGTTCAACAATCCTGATAAGTAGGAGCCCCTAAACCACTAGCAACATAAGTTCATCTAAGAAACCCACATGTGTTATCCTTTTTGAACTTACTTGAAATTTAAAAAACTTGAATATTGCAAATGGAGTAACATGAGCCTTCTTCTTGCTAGCCTCTTGATCAAGTTGAACTATCATTTGGGCAATTCTATGATCTTTTACCAATTTTTTACTAAAGCAAAATGGTCAACATTGATATGTTTTTTCACAATTGTAATGTCATTAAACTTATGGTATGGAATGAAACCTTTTTTACACATGGTGTGCATAGCTAGGATTTTAGAATCAATAGAATCATTATGACATATGATACATTTCATGATCTGCTTATGCTTTAGATCCATAGGTTGATTATTATTCACCTTTAAAAATGCCCACATGAGCAAAATGTGATAATGTGGCTTCCAAAATTGTTGATTTTCTATAAATTTTCCAAGTGCATTTTGGTGATGTATGCATAGTCATGCATTATAGCATTAGTGACTTGTGGAATTTTTAACTCCTCATAACAATAGACTTGCACATTGCTAATATTGATGTTGGCATAACCTATAAAATGTGGAGGGACACCCTCATTAGAATTAGCATCATGAACATTCATGGTGTTCATGACATGAGATGTAAAACAATCCAACACAACTATACATTTTAATAAGAAGTCGACGTAATAAAAAATACATAAACTATGAACTAGTCATTAATTTACTTGAAGCTTAAATCAACAACTAGAAAATTCGTGAGAATATAACATGAGACAAGACTTCAAATCTTTAAAAAAGACAAGATTAAGGTTTAGGGTTTGGAGCTCCATGGAAAGAATAAATAAATAAACTTGGAATTTCTTGTTGTACCTTCAAGATCCCCCAACACTCTTGCTTTTGGATAAAATTGAAGAGAAGAAATAAGAAAATCAAATAGTTTCATTTCGTCAAATGTTTGGCAATGCTTGGTGAAAGTTGATGTAATAAATGACTCCAACAAATGAAAAGACAACAAACACAACAAAGTTGTCGAATTGGGGAAGTTGAAAACACTTTCCCCACCTTTGTTGCTTTACTAACTTGGAACCAAGAAGCTAAATTAGTTCTAGCAACAATCACCACAAATACCAAAAGCCTTTGTCCTCCCCCACCTTGGAAAAGAATATGTAAGCATGTACAAAATGATTGATGAATAGAAATAAGAACTACTTGTTCTTTCACAATTTCTTCCAGTGTTGACAACTAGTGTGCATTCTCACATTCTTGACCAAAATGCAAATGCAAACAAAAAGAAGTTTGTTGAAAGAGGAAGCTCCAAAACCACATACTTACCTTCTTAGAATTCTTCACTTGAATTTGGATTCACCATGCTTTCATGACAAAAAATGATTCTTTTAAAAGATCCACTAGTTAGTAGGGGGCATTCATAACCTCAACACTTTGATAAAAATGAATGTTGCAAAGGCGAAAGAGGGTTGCCAAAAGTGAAGGATAGGAGAAAAGAAACACGCCGACTGAAAACCCTAAACACAAACTAGAAACTACACAACCTAATCCTAAAGGGTATAATTTGAGTATCAAAAGGATATAAGCCAAGTTTCTAAAAAATACCCTTTGCATATATCCCCTTGGGGTTGGGTTGATTACATATATTTGAACTTATGAAGTTCCGGTTAGGAGATGGGGGTGAGTACCAACTTTTTGAAATTGAAAATGGCCAAGTAGAGGCAAGGCTGAGCTTTTAAAAAAGAGGTAATTGGCTGGTTATAGGGTTTAGGGTTTAGGGTACCTATATACCCTGAAATTTCTGGGGTAAAATAAAAGTAAAAGAGAAAGGATTCTAAACTGCACTTAAAAGCAAAGCCTGGAAAAAGCAAAAAAAAAAAGGTCCAACTCCATTAAATAACTTCCTTAAGAAAAAAGATAGTGCAGAAAATATTCTGGGCTGCCTTAAATTATAATTTTGGGAGAAAATAAATAGAGCATAAAAATATCTTCATTAAGATTTAAAATATGAGAAAAAAAAAGGGTATGCATAACAATGATTTTCTTTTTTGAAAGCTTCCTTTCTTTATTAAATTCATTTTTTAAAAATTAGAATTTGCATGGGCTCCCAGGTTCACAATTTTAATGATTTTGGGAATAAAATGTTGGAATTTGATAATTTATTAGGTGAATTATAAAAAGCCAAATATGGGCATAGTTTAGGGTCTATAGCCACAAATGGTGAAAATATGCAACCTCTTGGCTTTGCCTTTTGGGCTGGTGCTTATTTCAGCAATGTCATGCTCCTTGGGTGTTACAATGCATTAGAATATTTTGACAAAGTAAAATGCTCTTTGAAGAGTAGTATTGTTTGGAGAATATGTTGGTTCAAATGGAAAATAAGCATGTATGGTAAATTGTTTGAACTTTACTCAATAAATCACTTGAAGGATCACAATATTTGGATATGGATTAACATTCTTTTCATCTCATTAGTGGGTGTCAAACCTTGGCTTATGTCTTTGAAATCATCACTTATTATGAAAAACCTTAATTTGAAAAGAACCAATAAATTTTAAAAATATTTCATTTAATTTTGATGCCTTTTCTAAACATCAACTACTTATCAAAAAAAATATAATATGAAATAAAATGTAAGGAAACACTCCAAAAGATCAATGCTAATTTTTAAAAATGACCTCCTCAAAGTTATTTTTTAATTAGCACTAATTTCATCAATAAATGTTCTACATCAACCATATGTACACCTAACAATCAATGTTAATTTCCACTTATGTAATTAACATTAATCTTTGTTGAGATAAGAACATGTTTGACATCCAACGATTGACAACTAACACAAGAAGCTTTGCTAATTTAAGCTCCAATTTGATTTGTCATATATGAAACCCTAAACCTAATTTTTTTTGTGTCCTTATTAGGTGGTGGAAAGGATGAAGAAAAGAAAGGAAAGAGGGGGAGAAAGGTAACAAGAAAAGGAAACACAAAAAAGTCGCAAGGGGTGTGTAAGAAGGGAGAGAATTGTACTATGCAAAAATATTGGATTGTATTAGGGTAGACCACCAACCCATCACTAATCACCCATCACTAATCACCTGCTTATGACCAAACATTTATTTATATTTTCATCATATGTGCTTCATTTTGAGTGATTTAAAATGTTATGGAAGTGCTACCTCGAGCTTTGGAAGTCATTTTTGGAGTGAAAATGAAAACAATTAATGAAAAAATAATAAGCAAAAAGAAAAAATTTCAACTTGCAAAATGCAATTTTTTTTCTTCTCTTTGGATCCCTCTTACTTTCAAATCTCATGACTTTTTATTTCTTATTCATTTTAAATGATTTTAAGTGATATGGGAGCATCACCTGAATTTCTACAAATCATGTTTGACCTCTCATAGCCAACATATGAGGAGGGTTTGCTTGGGTGTTTGGAAACTTGCCTTTGTAGTGTTTGTTGGTTTGTTTTTTTGAGTTTTTGATCGCCTTTACTTTGAGGGTTATAACTTTCTCATTTTTAATTTGTTTTTGACAATTGTTAGTGTTTCAGATGCGTAAATAGGAGGGGTTCAAGTTTTGTTTGGACACCAAAAACAACAAAGCCTTCCTCTTGGATTCCACCTGCCCGGAATGCATAAGTGTTTGATCACCAACCGGTCTACCCTCTACATGAATGAAATTACGTTCATCAAACTTCGTAGATGTCATTAATCAAACATGTAATTCTCGATAAACTTGATGATGGATGAAACAATTTTCATGGAAAAAATTATGATACCAATGTCGCAAGGTTGAAAATAAAGATCATTGAGATGAATTTTGACGACCATAGGCGAAATTGATCATAAAGATAAACTTATATAACACATATGAAAAAATTCATGACAAATCAACCATATTACATGGATGAATCTATGTTCATGAATCAAATCTATCACATGGATGAAAATGAATTCCAAAAGAAATGAAATCGACAATACAAATGATGAAAGGTATTGTATGGATGAAATTCAATAACATGGAAGGTATTATTGATCAAATGATGAAATTCAACAATGTTGATGAAACTAAAATTTATGGATGAAAATAATCATCATCCATATTTACTTCTGTAGGGCTTACGTACCTCCCTCCCTAAGATACAGCCGATTGGTCCATAGCCTCGTCCCGACTTCCGCTAGTCAAAACCCCACAAACACTCTACCCCCCAAAATTAATAAGAAATGAATAATTAATTATTTATTTATTATAAATTGGAAATATCTTCTTTTGGATTATCCGTTTTTACACAGAGCATCTTGACCGTGCGAAAATGGCCGCGATTTCATTGGTACGAGACAGCTGGCAACCGTAGTAATCGACGGCCCAGATTCGAGGTACCTCCCGTGAAGCGGCTAACCGTGACGCGTGGTTACGGATTGGGTTACCCCAAGAGACGTCCGAGGGGCCATTCCCTCGGGTCACCCTGCGTCGGGTGACCCGGGAAACCCGTGTCTCCCTCCTCCCCCTGCTGGTTTCCTGCCTGCTCTCCCGTTGCGGTGGGAGAGCTTCGCGTTGCATTGCGCGCGTTGCGTCGCGCAAAATACATGGGTTTCTTTTTCTCTCTACATGGATCCATCTTGTTTTTATTTCACAGATTACTGTGAAATCTTCTTCTTTTTTGCGGAATCTGGGAAAAAATCACACACTGAAATGGAATTCATAAAGAATTTCAGTTCCTTGATGATGAGCTAGTCTTTGGTCATCATCAGCAGACTGAGCTTCTGTCACTCAATTCTTGCTATGTTGTGTTCCTGCTGCATTGAACTATTACTCTTCCCAGACCCATCACGCAGTTTCGCTTTTGAGTCGTTTTTTTTTTGGGGGTCTTTTTTTTCCTTGTTTCCGGGGGCGTGAGCTGTCCCAATTGCAACTTTACTAGTGTCCAGCTTGCTGGACTTTTGTCTTCTTTGCTATGTTGTTGTTGTTGCTAAGAATTCTGCCAGAGTCACCATAATTGACGTACCTCCTTGGCCAGGGAAGAAGAAGAAGCTGTCTGTATTTTGCTTACAACCTGGTGACTGAAAGAACTCTTGTGCAGTTTTTGAGAGTTTTTTGTGTTGGTTTTAGCTTCTTCTGGGAGTGGGTTTTTCATGGGTGCTTTTTCTGAGATGGAGGAGGGATCTCTTCCAAGTCCAGCACCACCCAGAAGAGTGGCATTCTCAGACAAGCACTCATTTCATCGGATTCCACACACTGCTGCTGCTCCCACTGTTTCAGGCACCTCCAATTTGTTCACACACCATGATGGCATCGTCCACAGCAGCAAGAGTGATGAGGAAAATCATCTCTGGACACCAGCGCCTGAGCTTGAGAACTACTACTCCAACAAGAAGAAGAGTAAAACGGTTCCTTGCCATCCGATGATGCAGCAGACTTCTTCTTCTTTCTCACACAAGAGGAAGTTTGAGGAATCCAGTGGAAAGGAAAAGAAACCAGAGACAACAAGAGCTGCATGGAGCTCGGCATGGGGAAGTTTGCAGAACACATTGAAGGAGAGTATCCAGAACTCTTGGCACTTAGGGTTCTTATGGCCGGATGACGACGACGACGGACTTGAGTATTTACTGCAAGAGGAAAAGTGTTGTGAGCCTGATCATGATCATCACGATCAGTACCATGACCTAGAGACTGCAGCAAAACATCAACGACAAGGGCAGAAACATGAGGACTGGGTGGAGACTGATTCTTTGTTACAACCAAATTCTGAAAAGCTCCGTTTCTCTCCACCAGGTTATGGTACTTGGCACTCAAATCCATACCAGACTTTCTCAAATGGTGAGCTCGAAGATGGATCACTGCAAAACCACAGCAACAACAACAAGGGACACAAGACTTCAGGGTTATCAAATGCCATACACCCACAGACCAAGATCAAACATGCAAAATCAGCACCAGAATTCATCATGGGAAGAGACACGAGTGTGATGCTGCAAGAAGACAAAGAAGATACTACAACACCTGCAAACAGTGTGAGCCATGGTGATACAGAAATTCACAAAACAACAGCAGCAGAGAGCAGAAACATATCACTGAAACCCTCAAAGAGTATGCCAGCAGATCTTCACCCACATCCAGTAGTAGTCAAGAAATCCTTCCACAGATGCAACACAGCTCCAGCAATGTCAGCTGAAGCAGCCGAAGCAGTTGTGAATCAGAATTCTAGCTCTTCTTCCACAGCTGTGAAACCACCACGAAAGCTTGAGAAAAGTGGATCAATTGTGATGCAAGCAGGGATAGGGTTAATGATATACTTGGCGGTGGGAGTGATGATCTACACTTGGAAGAGGCAAGAATTCTCAGGTTTGCAGACGGTTTCGTATGTGGATGCGTTGTATTTCTGCATTGTGACAATGTGCACTATTGGATACGGAGACATCACACCCATCACCACATCTGCCAAGCTCTTTGCATGCTTGTTTGTGCTCATAGGCTTTGGTTTTATAGACATATTACTGAGCAGCATGGTGAGTTATGTGCTGGACAAACAAGAGCATTTGCTGCTGAGTGCAGTTGAAGGAGGTCATTACCAGACAGCAAGAAAATACTTCATGAATCCTCATCACCGCAACCGAGTGCGCATCCGCTTGAAAGTGGCACTTGCTGCTGGGGTTCCAGTATTATGCATCGCTGTGGGTACGATTGTGATGATGCAAATGGAGCAATTGTCATGGATTGATGCTCTCTATTGTACCACCATGTCTATCACCACTGTTGGGTATGGTGACCATACTTTCAAGAGCTTTGAAGGCAGGTTATTCGCTGCAGTTTGGCTTTTGTTCAGCACTTTGGCTGTAGCTCGCTGTTTTCTCTATTTGGCTGAAGCGCGAGTGGATAAACGCCATCGTGCCATTGCTAAATGGGTGCTTAGACGCCAATTTTCAGTAGGAGATTTAATCAAAGCTGATCTTGATCACGATGGCTCCATCAGGTACGATAATAATTCCTTCCTTTCCTCTTTTGCATACTTTTTTTGTACTGGAGAGCACAAGCTTGTACTTATGATCATGAGGTCCCTTATGGGATAGGTCCCTAAAGGAGTAGATGAAAGAACCATCCCCCTCCTACACCTCATAATCTATGTATGTTTAGGTTCGTGATAACTTTTGCCTCATGCTTTACAATGGGTAAAAGGCAGAAGTGGAATTGACTACCGCCTTGTCCTAGACCCCTTATTTTGGGATTTCCTTGACCCTTGGGCTTTACCCTACACATAATATTCTTTAAGAATTTGAACAATGTAATATGAGTTTTTGCAAAAAAATTAGTTTTACTCCTTTCTTTGCTGCTGGATGCCAAGCTTCTTTTGTAGCTGTTTTTGTGTTAATTAATGATGTGAGCTTGCTTATATGGAAAGGACCTCTAGAGTGATGAACATTGTTCTAACATGCTTCATGATCACCATGGATGTGGGAAATGGCAGCAAGGCAGAGTATGTTGTCTACAAATTGAAAGAGATGGGTCATGTTGAGGATGAGCATATCCACGATATTTGCCTCCAATTTGACCAGCTTGATTGCAATAACACTGGAAAAATCACATTGGCTCGTCTTCAAGATGGTAACTAGCTCATGGTAACCATGCTACTCAATTTCAATAATTGCAATTCCTCACTACTATTTGACAACTTCCATTGGGGAGGCATGTGCAACAAAGGAGGCAATCACATTCAACAATGTAAGCATTAGTTGAAGGACAATGATTCACATTGGCTTGCTCCAAGAACAAAAGCGATGGACAGCCCCCGGACATAAGTAGGACATAAAGTTGAGTGTGACAATCCATAGATCTAGCAATTTGAATGTACAATGATACAATTAGGGTTATTAATATTCGTCCCCTAAGTTGGGTTAGGAAACACTCTTGTTGGGTTTAGCTTAGAAACAAGAATTGTGTTGTTTGGATCATGACACAAAATATTGAATCCAACATTGTTTCTCTTGGACATCACCAAATGGAATTCTCTTTGCATGGTTTTGACATGTATGGTGTGTCAATGTTCCACTGTTATTGGTTCTTGCCATGTCTTAGAATTGTTCTCAACCCAATTCCTTGTTTTCCTTGGAGCTTGTTTGCAAAGCTCAAGGTTTGGGTCACAACATTTTCCCCCATTAGAAAGAAGGGTTTTCTTGCCATCATTGGTGTTATGGGGCTTTCTTTTGAACTACAATCTTTCATGCAATCTAGTTGGGGTATTTCCTTTCAACACTTTTGATGTACCGAGCCTTCAAATTAGTTATTAATTTGAGATCATATTATTCCAAGCCTTGATTGTAAAGTGTTGTGATAGTTGTAGTCACAAGCTCAATGTTGCGGCTTTTTGTTTTAAGATTGTAAGATTTCAATTAACATTATGTCAAAGTTCAAATTTAGCGCATGGCAATGAATGTTGTACATGAATAAACAAAAACTAAAGGGTATATTTTGAATTGTTCATCTTGTGAAATGACAATTTCTTTCATGTCACAAATATCAATTGTCCCACCAACAAGTAAAAAAACCTTTAATTCAATATATTTATTCTTCACTCCAATTCTTTTGTATTTGGCAACAAACTTCAAAATTCATTTCCCAAAATTATCTTCAACTATCTAAGATATAAAATGATATCCATTACTATTGTTGAGTAAGTTTTGTCACAATCTAGTGATTACCATTTAGAAAATAATTAACCAAATGCTTCTTAATGTACACTAAATGTATATGCTACTCAACTTAATTTAAACACTTTTTTGCATGATCTTAGTTTCCTTATATTTTGCTTATGCTTGTCCTTTGATAAATTATTAGAATGTTTACAAACATGTCATTGGTAGATAAATACATAAGTGAACAATGTTTACCTTTGCCAATTATGTAATGACCCCACATTTCAATGTACATCATTTGACAATGATACTTGTGAAACAAAGTGAAAGCAATATACTATAGTTACCACATGGTTCAATGTTAATTAATTTCAAAGAGGGAAACGTGAAGAAGGATTCCAAAATTCAAAAGAAGTATTGTTGAAAAATTACATATCAACCCCCTAACCAAAAAATGATTATTCAAATCACTATATTATCATTGTTTATCTCAAAATGTTAGTAGACATTCTTCTATACTTAAACTTAAATGTTGAAATTATGGAATAGTAAAAATCGGGTTGTTGAACCCCTTTGGTTGAAAAAATTAAACATTTCGACATAAAATGTCAATTGTGAGAGGTAGGTTCATGTAAATTATCAATGTTGGGTGGTTCTCATCATTGGGTGGTTCTCATTTTTCTTCAAAGAACCATGGGGTTGAATCTTACAAAGGTTTAAAAGAATCATTGATATCTTCTGAGTGTCCATATATATCACAATGTGTGTGTATTTCATCATGTACATTTGTTAATCTTGCACATGTTGTCACATTTCGAATTAGCTTCTCCATTCATAAAACAATTTTTGGCATTGTGCCCTTATGTTTTACACAAATAATCTTTCACAAGTGTCATTGATGAGCCTTGCCTTTGCACCTCCTTATAATTTTTTGGGAGAGAAGTCACATTTAAAGCAATAGTTTGCATTTTCATGGTTGCTCATGTTATTCTTCATACAAAAGCTAAAATGGGATCTTGAACATCACACCAAACATCCTCTTTCAATATTTTCTATTGGTTTGCAGGGTATTTCAATATTGATGAAATTTTATTTGAAACATATGTCACAAATTTTAAGGTGCAACTTTGATAAGAACCTCAAATTTTAAAATGTGACCCCTATGAAAGATTTTTTCCAATCTTCCCAAGTAAAACCTACTTGACCAAATCAAACTTCATACATATTTCATCTTCAATAATCACATTGAACTCAAGCACTCAAAGCTTTTAATCTTTCTTGTTCTAAAGGAGTTGGGTTGAACTTTTAAAACAAATATTTAGCTTTCACCTTCAAATTTATTTTTGTTATTTGAATAGTTTGTTAGCATTAATTAGAACTCAAAAATTTGTTAGGCCATCTCAAGGGCTTCACAATAATATGTTACATCCTTATCTTCTCTCCTAAAAAAGGTTGATCCATTCTTTGAAGATTCACAATTTTACCAAAATTGACTTTACACCATGCAATAATTTTTCATTAAAAATCCACTACTTTGAATTTTTAAGGTTTTTCAAATTGTTTATTGAAACAAATCAAACTCTCTCAAATTGTACATAATTGATTTGATCTATCTATGTTAAAATCACTCCACAGAAGACTATATCTATTTCATCATTAATCAAAGCCCAATTTGCATTGGTTTGGATTTGCACATGACATTTCCAGTTTCACAATCCTATCACTATCATGTAATTCTTTAATTGTTCTTAAAATACAAAATCTAGCGTACTCTTGAAATGATGAATTACAATATAAGATGGGACCCAAACATCCGCAACAACTTTTGAAACATAATGATGAACTTCAAATGTTTTAACACTCAAATTTTGATGTAGCAAGTTTAGATGTAAAACAGGAATAAAAGCACCATTGGTAAGGCAAACATTAAATAGTGGCAACAAGTTAAATGCGGGATTGGGCTTGATGCATTTGTAGTACAATGCCCAACATGAAAAAAAAAGGATTTTTTTCTATTATACATGCACAATGATTAAAGTTGTAAGTATTTTTCTTACACAACAATTTCAAAGAAAAAAATGTTATTTAGTGGTTAGAATCTTCCCTTCAACCCAAATGTGCAAGGTTCAATCCTTTTCCTAGTCGTTTTTGCCAAAAACAAAAGTTAGTTGCCCTTCAGAAGCAACTTCCTTGGGGAAAAGAAGATTAAATGTTAGTCCCAAGCATGTTGCCCTAGGGAACAATGTTAGTTCCCCATGGAGAAAAATGAAATTCTCGAGGAGTAAAAAAGTTCCTTATGGAACAAATGAAATACCAAAAAAATAACTTGCACAAGGAGTAAGAAAATTTCCCTAGGGAAAAAGGTAACTTCCCCAAGGAACAATGAATTTTCCTTTGGGAATAGCCGAAGTTCTTCGAGGAAAAAGACACGTTCCTTAAGGAGTAACGTAATTTCCTTAAAGAAAGGCCCAATTTCTTCAAGGAAACATATGTTTCGAATTATTTTGCAATCTCAACCATCTCATAGTCATTTTTATATGGGCTTGTGACTTATAATTGGAAAATTATCGAGGAGAACTACAACTTTGTAATTGAAAGCACTTTAATTCAATTTCATACGAAAAAATTATGATCACACAAAGTTTTGAACACATTTGTTCCATGGGGAACATGGTTACTCCCTAGGGCAACTTAAGCCCTTCTCCCTTGGGGCCACCCATGTGCCCTAGGGCAACAAGGCCTTAAATTGCCCCAGGGAGCAACCATGTCCCTCAAGGAGAAAAGGTTTTAAGTTGCCCTAGGGAACAAATGCGTTTGAAATTTTGTGTGATTGTAACCTTTTCATATAAATTATAATTGAAATGCTTCCAATTACAAAGTTGTATATCTCCTCAAGAGCTTTCCAATGATAGGTTAGAAGCCCATATAAAAATAAACATGAGATGATTGTGATTGCAAAACAATTTAGAACATATGTTTACTTAGGAAATTTGGGCCTTTCCCCAAGGAAATTTCATTATTCCAAATGCCCTAGGGAGCAACTATGTTCCCTTGGGGAGAAACTTGAGCCTCTTTCTCCCCTGAGAACATGGTTACTCCCCAAGGCAACTTAAGCCTTTGTTCCTTTGGGAACATGGTTGTTCCCCGGGGAGCAACTTAAGCATTTTTCTCCTTAAAAAACATGATTGTTCCCCAAGGCAACTTAAGATTTCGATCCCCTGGGAACGTGGTTCTCTTCAAAGAATTGTTCTTGGGCAACTAATTTTTAAAAATTGCTCAAAGGCAATTCATTTCCATTTGTCTCCTTTGTGAATGAAAAAGAAAATTTAAGAAAAGGTTTGAACCCATGACCTTTGGGCTATAAGAGCATCTCCAGCAATGTTTAGTATGTGACTCTGCAAAAGTATTTTTCACATCCAAGTTTAGTTATGTACTCTTTTGCAACCCCACCCATAAATCTAAAATTGGGAAATAGGCAAAGGACTATTAATAACAAACCGCTTGGATGAATCATTATGATGGGCTAGTCAAAAACATTAAGCAACAATTGAATCATAATTATCACACTTTTTCTATAGGTCCGCAACACTCTTGCGCATTTTACCATCCATGACAACACACGCAATTATGTGGAGCCAAAACCATTTTCCTTAATTAAACTGACATAGTTTGGATTTTCTTCATCCAATTTTACTATGCAAGATCACATACTGATCATTGTTGGAGATATTCTAAGGGAGGATTCTAACCACTACAGTAATATTTTTCCTTTGAAAATAATGTAAGAAAATAAACATTTCAAGCATTAATCATTGTATGGAGACAATATAAAAAATTTGAATTTTTTTTCATGATGAACACTATACTATATTGCACTATAATTGCATTGAACTTGGTGCTACATTTAATTCATTGCCATTGTTTAGTGTTTGCCCATCTCGATGCTACATTTAATTTGTTGCCATTGTTTAATGTTTACCCATCAATAAGTAGCAAGCCAACAAGAGAATGGATTTCACCACACTATTATGCCACTATTTAATGTTTGCCCATCAATAAGTAACAAGCCAACAAGATAACACATTTCATTGTACTAACTATCCTATGGGCGGGTAGTTGTTGATTGGTTAAAATGAAAGTGCAATGAAATAAAAATGGAGTTTGTAAAGGCACATGTTGCTTTCTGGAGTTTAGACAAATATTAAAACCATGTACCTTGAAGGATTTATTAAGGATCTTCTATCTTGAGGACCCACTATACCATCTTAGGTTGTGTAGTTTGTGATGAAGAAATGTTATGATTATTTTCCTAGCAAATCTTTGCCAAATCTCAAACCTAGTGGTGTGCAAGTGAAACTCATGCTAACCTTTTACCACCCTTCTACCAATGAACTTGACTCAGGGGTGCCAATTGATTATTAGGTAGGGTCTATTGTTGTGCTTAAAAAAAAAACTTGTTAGCTTGTTACCCATGGTTTTCTCATGCACGGCTACTTAGCCTTGAATGGCTCGCTACTTGCCCATAAAATTGCATATTGAATGAATGATCATGAATGGTCTAGGAGTCAGTACAACATGCCAAAATTTGCAACAAATGTTTTATTTTTGTTTTATCACTTTTTTTTACTTAAAAAACAAGCCTATCTAAAATCCATTCTTCGGTGCCCCTTTCCTTCATTTATGTATACATCCATGTATGTAATTTAGTGGTGATTTATGGGTTATCAGCTTGGATGTTGTATGCAAAAGCATCTTGATGTTGCCAACTCCTTCTTGTCAAGTGCATTGTATTATCTCCTTAATTATTTGCCATTCCAAGACATCAACTACGAGGTTTAAATCTTTTTGCTTCTTTTCATGTACCATTTCATGGATAATATATATAAATAAAATATATAACATTCAAAACTAGAGGCCTACGATTACCCCTTCTCAATGATGTTGTGTAGAGGTAGATTTTGAAGGGAATGGTATAATTGGATTGTGGTTTGCAACATAGACTCGTGATTTTGATTCTTCTATTCCACATTGTGACCAATTTTGATGAGATACTATTGTTTTTGTGAGAATAAAGTTAGTAGTCTACAACTTCCCTATTGAATCATTGATGGCATAATAAGGCATCTCACAATTGTCATGATGCTAAGTAAGGGTGAAGATGAAATTTTGATTGCCTCACAATAATCAACCACCAATACACTTAGCACCTGGGAATTTGTAGCCGTAGTTGATTCAACAACTGGCGGTACCTTCAACAATCCAAAGGCCAAGGAGCCTCACACAACCTTAGTACTAGGGTCATTTGTGGAAGGCGATCCTCTTGTGTGTGTTTCTAGCTTTATTTGGGACATGATGCAATAGAAAAATAAGTTTGGAAGCGAAATTAAGAATGACATTGAATCTTCCAAAGTCCATTAGAGTGAATAGTGATCAAGATGTGACGATGATGGAAAGTAAGTTGTAAAATATTCAGCAGTTGATTTAGCCATGAACATGGAAATTTTTGAAACGTTGCGGGGACACCCCAATGGGGTAACTTTTTTTTTCGAGATGACCATACCACATATGTTAGATTGGGTAGGAAGATTATTGAAGGAGGCCAAGTTGAAATATTTGAATTGATAGATTCAAACTATGGTAGATTCAAGTGTGTGGAAGGTGTTCAAATAGGGATTTTCCTTGCGAGACCTACAAAAGCAATGACCCCATGGAATGCTTGAAGATGCAAGTAATATTTACTCCATGGATGATTTTTTGAAAGTATGTATCTTTCACAAAAGATAATTCTTTTGAATAGCTATTAGTGTTGTTACCCTATGATAATAATTTTGTTATAAGGCATAATTACCATCCTCTTGTTTATTAAATATGTTATGGTCATATCTTTAGTTACAACTAACTTGCTACCATATTGGGGTTATTCATTTAAAGAATGGTAATTAAGATGGGAAGGTGGGGTACCGTTTAGGGAGAATTTTTTCCTTCTTCATATAAAACTTGTTTTCTTATGTGAGTAGTTGTAGTATAGGGTGAAAGCATGGTAAAGTATACACAAAAATTAGTGTAAGCAACAAAATATTGGGGTCCTTAAATAAAAAGACTAACAAGTAGATGGTTTTATGGGGATAATAATATTTTTTTTGGGTACATTATTTTTTAATTCTTGTTTGCATGGACTTCAAAAGTTAAATTGTTATAATCATGTTTTAAAAAACTACTTTCAAGTACTTGGATTGGACCTAAAATTTCTGGTAGTTTGAAGAATAAAGTTCTAATATTTGAAAATAGGTGAAATGTTTTTGCAAACATTTGGTTTTTTTCAAGCACCTCAACATTGAAGTGGTGAAAATTTTAATATATATATTTGGCTAATTAAGTTTTTTTTCATAATCAAAATCATCCCCAACTTCAAAAAAATGACGTAAGTGTTGGGGATATTTTTTTTCAAGTCCAAATGATATGACACAAATTGTTTTGAAAAGCTAGAGGGAGGTTAGAGATGCCCATAAAATAAACTAAAAGTTTCATTTTTTTTTGAAATGCTAGAGGAAGGTTAGAAGTTTGAAAAATTATTTTTTTCATGTTTTCAAATAGAAAACAAGGTAACAAGTATGTACAAAATATTTTTGTTTGCATTTTAATGGTAGATGCCATAAACCCTAACAACTATACATAGTAAAAAATGTAACCATGAAAAGGTTTTATTGAGGAATAAAGATTTAGCTAGGAAATAAACATGTTTTGTTGAGAGATAAAGGTTTAGCCAAAATGAAATAAAAGTTTTGTTAAGAAATAAATGTTTAGTCAGAAAGACAAAAAATTTCGAAAGGCAAGAAATAGAGGTTTGTTAGAAAGAGATGTAGGTTTTACCAAGAGATAGAAGTTTAGTTAAGAAGGAAGAGATAAAATTTTTGCCATAAGAAAATACAATATAAATAAGTAAAGGGTTGATTGTCACTTGACAAGTAGGGCCAAAATATAGGTCAGTAGGATAACTAGGTCAAGAGGATAACTAGGTAGGAGGGTAGTA
>Ga0116229_10005088_pt1 | contig 21523 bp, 15 predicted proteins | sample S1TSphgellanicum_3_FD_87313 | JGI IMG/M metagenome (GOLD analysis project Ga0116229, IMG submission 87313) | Host-associated microbial communities from peat moss isolated from Minnesota, USA - S1T2_Fc - Sphagnum magellanicum MG | ecosystem: Host-associated > Plants > Peat moss > Unclassified...
ATCACTTGGTATGTATAAGAACTCCAAATGATGGATGCACATGTAATGCAAAGCACTAAGGAAGGAGCAATGAATTAAATGTAGTATTGGGTTTGGACACTTTTTGCAAGACAAGTGCCCAATCATATATATTAATTCACTACGTCCATTTATCTATCTGTCTGTCTGATGGGGGTTTTTGGGGGTGAGGGAGGGAGAGGTTGGTGAAGCAGTGGGCGATCGGTGTCAGTTTGTGACGGGGGTTGGACCACCATGGTTTCCATGTACAAACTGTCTCCACAAAGCATTGCAGCTGTCCGAAAAGTAGGAATGATGGTCGGATCGCATCCTTCTCCCATCGCACCAGAGGCGGATATAAAAACTTTCCCCTTCTCCCCCCCTTCAACTACCGAAAGAACTGGCGATTATATAGAGGAGCGTGTTTTCAAAAATTTCCAAAACTTTCGGGAATCAAAGTTTAAAATGTCAGAACCGAGGTTTTGAGTTTTCTCACGTCGAGTAAGGGAGTAAATACCTGGATTGATAACCTGAGGGTACACACGGCTGGTTCTGATACCTACACAATGTTGGTTGGGACCACTGCGCGTTCGGGGTGACTGGAGTGGCGTAGCCACGAATGTCCGAAGGTCATGAGTATCACTAGTTGGAAAGTATTTGGTCAATTTTATTTATTGTACTTGAGTTATGACAAATGCTTTAAGGATTAGTGCTTTGCCATATTATTTGAAGTAGAGATGTATGATGCATTTGGGGTAAGAATCAAGGTTAAGGTCTTGGGTTCAATTAATCTTTTTCTTAACAACCATTTATTTCATTACTTGGATGAAAAGCTCCCAAAAAGAAGCAAATCCAAGAATGAGGAGGTGTTGGGAGGAATTTTTTTTGGCTCATAGAAGAAAAATAATAATTCCCTAGGGAGAATGATAATTGCACCTATGCTTTTCATAGGGAGTTTGGTTGCACTTTCTTTGAGAAAACATCGATCCTTATGCAACTTGGACCCACTTTCTTGACCAAGTTGTCCAAAGAAGAAAAGTAGGTTGAGACAAGTTCTCCAAGGAGAAACAAAAGGGAGTTGGAATATAATGTTATTTTATGAGAAATTGACAATTGTGGCCAAAATTTGATCGGGAAATATGGTTTGCCTCAAGAAGTCAACATGATTTTTTTTAAGGAACCTCGGGAAACCATGTTTGGCCAAGATAACTTGGGCCCATTTGCCCCCCATGGAACCATGTTTCCTCAAGAACTTGAATCACTTTGCCCTCGACAACCATGTTTTCCTAGGGAACTTGGGCCCATTTGTTTAGGGCAATCATGTGTTCCATGGGGGCCATTGCATGGAGAACTTTTTTGCAATGGTCCCAAGATGAGAATAAATTGTCACCCTCTTTACCTAGGGAACAAATGGGAAAACCATTATTTTTTTGGAAAAATCTTGGGCCCATTTGCCCTAGACAACCACGTTTCGCCAGGCCCATTACACATTGAACTCAATTGCAATGGGCCCAAGTTGCCTCAAGCAAATGTATTTCTCTAGGGAACTTGGGGCAGCCATTTTTGGTTGATTGGCAACTATTAATTTCATTTTTCTTTTTTGGATGAAAGTCATTTATGGAGAAGCTAGCTGCAAAAAAGACTTAAAACCAAAACTTGAAACTTATTTGAGGAAGTTTTCAACCATTGTGTCACAATTTTTTAATTTAAAAAAAATGAGATATCTAAGAATAATTAAAATTCAGGTGCTATTGAGAACGCTTTATGAAACAACTTGGGATTTTGGAGAACCCATGGGAACACAATAAAAACACATTGAGAACAAGAGAAAAAACAAAGAATCTCTCTAAATCTCTAAAGCAAAAATAAACTATAGAGTTTCCCCAAAGTAGAAGGTTCTATTTTGAATTAAAGAGTTCCTTCCCTTTGGCCCACCTATATAGTAATTAAATATAGTAATTAAAAATATTTTTGCACCTATATAGGTACATAGTAGGTTTATAATGGCAACGGAAAATGAAAAGAATAAAAATTGCACCAAAGTACATGGCCCCCAAGAAAAAAAAACACAATATTTCAAAAAAATTACTTCAATTCAGGGTTCCCCCCCCCCCAATATTGAGATGTAACCTCATTGGCAATCATCCACAAGACGCATTAGCCAAATATGGCTACAGGACAGAGAGGACAGTATTTTATTGGCCTTGCCTACCAAGGCAAGGATATTGTGTTTAGGATTCCTTATAGAGTATATAGTAGCTTTAATGGATTTTGGCCCCCCTAGGTAATGATAGGTCTATTTTTATATGAGGATTTTTTTAAAGAAAGATGATATTATGGCTTGTGTTGAAACTTGAAATTAGTTATGGAGTTATGATATATTGAAGGATTTTGGTTTGTTTTAGAGGGTTTTTTTGAAGATTATAGTTTTGCATGGTGAAATATTTGAGTTTCCATAATTTTCTTCTTTTGCCTTAAGATACTTTGTAATGTAAATGGCAACAAGGCCACCGTGTAACACACCCCTTCTTTTTTTAAGAATCCTACTATATTTTGGCAACCAAGTTGGAAATGAAACTACCGTCTAAAATAGGGTGACACTTTTTTGTTTTTTCTCAAAATCTGGTGACTTTGGTACATTTTTTTCCACAAAAATCCTTTCTATGAGTCATGTGGGACTCTTTTTGTCACCAAGTGGCAAAATTTCCTCCAAGGAAAAATCTCTTCTTCTGGGTACTAACTTTTGATATCGTAGTACCTTGACAACTTCAAGCATAAATTAAATTAATTTTTTAATCTGCAAAAATATTTATAAATTTATTTTCTAATCTACCGAAAAAGTTGCTTTGAAATAGGTACTTGAATAGTGAATTGTATGTGAAATAAGGGCTGCCTTAGAATGATTTGGAAATCAATCCGAACAACAACATCTCATTCTTACTTACATCACGTCCCCAGTAGATAAAAGTAAACAATAAGTAGAAGCTATTAAAGTGATGCTACCTGCTTGTTTCATTACTAGGGTTGGTCATTAGGTTTTTTACACAATTACATGCCTTCACTTTCAAGGAAAAGTGCAACTAAACAAATGATCGCACCAACATACAATGTTTTTTTTTTAAATTTAAAATTTAAAAATTAGACTATTTTTTAAAAATTAATTACCAATTTTTGGAATTTTTATGATTTCGAAAAAAATGACAAAGTTTTGTGAAAGAAACACATTTTTCCAAAAACATTTGTCATATGTAGCAAGGACACTTTTTGTATGGACATAAAAGTAACATGGATCTTGGGACTCTACATAATAGGAGCAAATGTAGTACAAACATCCATTCTATGCAAGAGACACAAAAATACCACTAATGTGGGGTCGGAACAATACCTTTGTATGAATACATGAAAATATATGCCATATATATATATAATGCATAATCAAATTAAATATGCTACAATATCTTTGGAGCAAATTTTTTGATTGAAGTTAACAATTAATTGAATATGAGATAAAGTAAATCAACTAGTTAATATATTAAAATTCTCTTAAAAGTTTTATATTGATCATTGAAAAAGATTGTGCACATCAATACTTTTCATAAAAGTGAAATGATTTCCAAATCTTTATCACATTAATGTGATTTCTTGGCATTTTCATGTACATTAAATTTAAAATGACACATATTATTAACTTTCGTTGATTCATAGCTACAAATTGAAAATTAAATCTTTCAAAATCCTAGACTTCTCCCAACCCTAAATAGGAATATATTTCTCATTCACTTTTGACATTGTCATCCAACCACCCCTATACACCTTCAAGAAAAAAACATTTATTCCTCCCTTTAAACCCCATCCCACACTTCTCCCAATTTTGTTGTTCACCACCAAAAAAATGTTGGTCTTGAGTCTCAACCAGAGTTGGATTGGTACCATATTTTGCACATTACTAGCATATGGGTTTAGTGAAAATTTTGAAACAAAAGAAACATTGGTATTGGGGAAATTTTGATATATTTGAATACTATGATGGTATTAATTAATTATTATTGGCATGGTGTTATATTAGTATCAATATTTTTTTATAAAAAATATTGATACCAAATTATTATCAATACAATATTTAAATTTTTATTACATATTGATATTATTTGGACAAAATTTGCTTTAAAATCCATTGAATGACCCCCATTGAACTTTTTGTCTACTTCATAACAACCCTATCAAAACTTTGATTTGTCATTGCAAGTGCTACAATGTAATGCAATGTGCAATGTGAATTTCAAGGTTCAATATCTATCTATGAAGCAAGGTTGTTTTGTTTTGTTTTGTCTTGTCACACTGAGATCTCCCAAACCACAACATTTCATGTCATGTTCTTGGTATCTTTGAAATATTTTGATGAATATGTGCACTAACTTGGTTTCAAATGCATTTTGGGTGTGCCAATGGGTTCTCAAACTTTGCCATGCATTTTTTGGATGAGGTTTTATTTTAAAAAGCGGCACATATCGATGATCTTCCTCTATTGGGAGATGCCCAAGTTGCTTTGGGCATTTTGGCATCATGTGTAGCTTGTCTACCTTCATATCTCATTCGGACAGTACCTCCTTTTTTTTTCTTCATGTCTCTTTTGACAGGTTTCGATAGAAGAATTATGTAAGTATGTGGGGACATTATGGGTCTAGGTTCATGGGAGTCCTTTCAAGGCCCTTTAGCAAGGCCTTAGGCTCGATTACCAATATCCTTTGGTGGTATAGGCCTTCTTTCTATGGAGGATTTTGCCTGATCTATTTTTTTAAAAAGTTGGGTTTTGATGGTTCTATATTTGTGCTCTAGGTTTCATATTTTTGACATACCCATTTTGGAGGAGTATTTTTTTCAAGTTGGGGGGGGTGGGTGCCCATACCTGCTTTAATCATGTTTATGTGCAACATGAAATGGCCTTCCTCTTGTAGCTAGGAAGATGCACCCTTCTTTTGAAAGTTTGATAGTTACTTGTGCCCTAGATCTACAAACATCTCTGATGGACATCCACCATGACACATCCCTTAGGTTTATTTTGGAGGATGACTCCATTTCTTCAACATCCAGAGCCCGCATTTATTCTTGTTCAAGCAAGGGGGCAGGGCTATGGTTGGTTGTTAGGCCATCTATTTATTCATTTCGCATCGCACACTTTACTTTCACTTCAACGTTGCGTTTTCGTTTTGGTTTGATTCAACCTTCGACATTTAATCTTTTCACGTGTGAATGTGGACACAGTTTGGACGCATCTAACATGCACTTAGCTTGTTGCCCGTTTGGAGGTCAACAAATAACCACACATGACACCGTCCAAAATGTCATGTATGCCTTCCCTCAAGAGAGTGGGCGCATTGTATGGAAAGAACGGTGGTATGCCCTTACATTAGGAATTTCATTATGAGCCGAAAGGACCAGGTTTTCATTGTTGATGTGGTGATTACATACTCAACATGAAATATGGTGGCTTCGAATGTCATTAGTTAACTAGCAAGTGCAATTGTGAAACTTAATACCATTGTTGAGATTTACAAGTATAGAGGGTTTCATGAGGGACACCACTTTATTCCAATGGTCATGGAGGCACACGATGCACCCAAATGTGATATGGATTGTTTCATCAGAAAATGTGTTCGTTTTTTCCATGATAAAGATTTATCCTTGTCTTTTTGCATTCAATTTTTTATGCAACATGTTAGTATTGTTATCCAATGTGCTTTAGCCTCTGCTATAAAAAAGAAGATTATGTTGGTGGATGATGTTTGTTCTAGACCTCCCATACTATTAGATCTCACGATTTGCATGTAGGCGACATTAGAGGGGCTGTGGATGAAATAGTTTCTTACCACGAGAAGGGCTAGTTTTCTCCCTCTTTTTTTTTGGTTCCTATGGGCTATGCATTTTTTAGCCTTTCTTTGGCCTTCCCTTTTTGTCTCCTATGTGATGGTTCTAGTTGTTGATTCTTTATTGAATTTTTGTGAAATTTTTAGACTATTTGGAATTATAGTATAGAAATTAATGACTGTTGAACCATTTTCTCAATGAAAATTAAATAAAATCAAAACTGAAAACTTTATTGGAATTTGGTGGCATTCTTCACATTGTTGGAAATGCCCTTGGCGAGTCAAATTTAATAAAATTTATTTCACAATTTTGAAAGCTAAGGTACGAAAGATATTGATTTTGGAATGAATTTTGTTACTGAAAATTCAAACAAATTACAAAATTGGGTTTGAAAGGAAAAATCAGTCAAGCCCTCAATGTGTTCACATTTGGGCTGACAGCACAAGCTACACAAGTAAGAATGAAAGACACTCACACCTAGGTCTTTTTCCCAAAATGGCCATGTTATCTATGTTGAGTAGCAAAATTTCAACTAGTTACCCAGCTAATAGGTATTGTTCAAAATATTTATAAATGCAATACTAGGGAAATACATATATATGTGTGTTATGTAAAAGAAGTGATACCAAACCAATCTACTAAAGTTATCCGTAAAGTGGTACCTTGTTGGTGCCCATTTGCACCCCTCTTTGTTCCCTCATCCCTTGTTTTTGTGTTATTCATCTCAAGATAGGGAACCAAGAAAGGTCCAAATTGGGAAAACCCAAGATGTGATCCCCAAATTCAACACATCAATTCTTTTTTTTTTCATTCATGGGTTGCCCAGCTTTAACCTATATTATGGGGGCTAGGTATATGGGCTAGGGGGCGAAGAGGCTGAGGTGTTGTTGGTTATTGGCTATGGCTATACACTATGTGATTTTGATATTGACTATTGTCATGGCTATTGGTTATTGTCGATGGTTATTGGTTATGGTTATCCACTATTTGATTTTGTTAATGATTATTGTTATGGCTGTTGGTTTTGGCTATCGGCCATTGTTGATGGCTATTGATTATTATGAATGGTTATTGAATTCGTTTTTGCTATTGGTTATTTTGAGGTTCAATTTTTAGAATTAGGGTTTGGGTTTGCAAAGGTTAAATATTAGGGTTTACATTTTGAGGTTCTAAGATTTAATTATAAAAATATAAGTTTGGGTTTTTTAGGGTTCACTTTTAGGATGTAGTTGGACTTTTTTTAAGGTCCAAATTTGAGGGTTTCGTTGTAGGGTTTAAATTTGATCTTGTTAGAGGTTGAATTTTCAAATGGTTTGCAATAATTTGGAGGAAGCCAATTTTGCAAGCTTTGAGACTTGCAAACCCTAATGCGTTATAAGGAGGGAGTTATGAAGAATACCATCTTATTTTAAGCTCTATAGCAACAAGAATTTGCAACATCTTTGAAGGTGAAGCTTAGCCTAGCAAAATGGTTTTGGTAGCGCAAGGTACAAAACCAAATAAATAAATAAATAATTCTTTTGCTCAAAATATTTCTTTTTGGCAAGCATTTTTCCTACTATTGTGGTCATTTTTCACATGTTGCTACAAGGGTTGCAATTTTTTCCAAACTTTAATTGGTGGCTGGCTAAAATGCTCCTTGAAGCAAATCAATTAGAAACTTCCAAAACTAGAAACAAAACATCTTGTCTTCTTTCCAAAAACTAAAGACCCATTTTCACTTCTACAAACTCCAGAAGTTGTCCCTTGTACCCCAAACTCTAAACCCTCAAAATGTCCCCATAGCCATGAAAACCCTAGAGAATACCCAAAACATCTATTACCTCCTTTAATAGATGCATTTGTGATTGAACATATCCTCCCAAAATTGCTTTTGGACCCATTCATGATGTGGCACCTTCATCAAGTAAATTATGTGTGGCATAGAGTTGTGGGTGAATCCCTTGAATGGCATGCCCTAAACATTATGAAGTAGCATAATGTGTTTTACTACCACACTATTGCTACCCAAGGATTAAAGCGTTATTTGAAACAATGTTTACAATTTGAAGTTCATGGTTTGAAGATTTATTTCTTAGATGATGCAAACATTTGAGACTTTATAATGTTTGGTTTGAAACTTCATATGTTTTTTTGGTTTTGCAACTTAATAAACTTTGACAATATGAAAAACTTGTTATGCATTAGTATTTACATATTTTTGAAACCCTAACTTTTGATCTGCAATGATAATGACTTCAAGTTTTTGATGAATTTGATGTGTGTGAATTTTAGTATTGTCTTAAAACCCTACCCTATAATTTGTAGCTACAAAAATCTAGTAATTGAAATTCAATTTGGAAACTAAAGGTTTATACTTGAAGTGACAACTTGTGTTTATGGTCTGTAATTCAAACATAAACCTTAATATATTACCCTTAATGAATATGGTACTCAACCACACTTGAAACTTGTCTTCTTGGATTTGATGGCTTTCAAGTTTATAAAGTTTAAGGAAAGTTTATTGGATTGAATTTGCCCAAGTACTTATGTACCCTTGAAACATGACCTATCCATGTTTAACCATAATGATTTGAAGTTTTTTGATAGATTACATGTGTGTGATTCTGAGTAGGCTTTGAAGCATGGTAATTGAAGCTCAGTTTAGAGGCTAGGGTTTCCATTTGAAGTAGCAACTTGTGTTTATGGTTTACAGCGCAGGCATAGACTTGTATATGTTGCCCTTGATGAATATGGTATTCAAACACACTTGAAATTTGTCTTCTTGGATCTGATTGCTTTCAAGCTTATAAAGTTCATTAGATTACATGTGCCTAGGTATTTATGTACCCTTGAAACCTACACTATTCATGTTTAGCCATAATGACAATTTTTTTTGATAGATTACATGTGTGTGATTTTAAATAAGCCTTGAAGCATGGTAATTGAAACTCAATTTGGAGGATGGGGGTTTTTGCTTGAAATAACATGTGTTTATGGTTTGCACCCCATGCATAGACCATAATAATTTGTTGCCTTTGATGAATATGGTACTCAAACACACCTATAACTTGTCTTCTTGGATTTGAAACTTTCAAGCTTATAATGTCTATTGGATTGCATGTGTATGGGTATTTACATATCCCTAAAACCTTAGTTACCCATTTTTAACCAAAATGATTTCAAATTTTGATTTGAAATCCATTGGTTTGAAATCTAGTCATTGAATTCCAGTGATTATTTTGGTGATAGGGTTTATTAGTTAAAATTATGTCCAATGATTGTTATGTATGTAGATCTGAGTGTGAGTGGTTTAATCTTTGTTTTTACATGTTTCCAAAGATGGCTAATTTTTTGGCAAGTACAACTTCAAAGCCAAATGTACCAAAGACACAAATATCTAACTCTATGGCATTCCATAGACCTAAAGCTCTTCATCTAAAGGAAAAGATACCAAAGTAATTTGTTGATTTTGTCCAATTTAGCACCATGGTAACTTTTACAACTTACACTTTGCAAATTATAGCTTGGGTAAGAAGCATGTTACTCCATTTATTCCTATTATTGTGTGGAAGCAAGTTTACACTGACTATCAAACCATTTATCCTGATTCATCCCTTATGGAAGAAACCTTCAAGGACCGATTGTAGGACACTTTGAAAGAATTAAAAATAGGAACTTCAAATAAAAAAGGTTTGGAGAAAACAACATTGCAATGTGATCAAGTGCTAGAGCGCTTGAAGGCCACAAATGGCCATGCAACAAGGAACATTTTAAAGAAACATCAAAGTTTAATTGTTGGCCCATCTATACTTATACCTATAACCTCTACATCATATACTAGCCCATCTTTGGACTCTACACCATCTGGAAGTGATGGTGAGAAGTCAATGACAAAATCAAAGATGCTATAAAGCTAGTTTAGGAGCATGGCAATGGTGGCGTCCAACTTCTCAACAACTTCTTAGATTTGAAATGCCTTCTTAGTTGGCAAGGGGGAAATTAACAATGAGAAGTTGAATAAAATGAAGATTAGTAATTTGAAGTGGTTAAAGAAGTAAGTGTTATCATGGAAGAAGAATTCAAATTAGGGGTTAGAGCTATTTTGCACCTACAGCTAGAAATCCCCACCCAACCATGTGTGGCTAGGTTAATAATTAGATCACCAACACCCTCGTATGTGATGTCCACGTGTCTCATGTGTAGGAAATTAATTAAGAGAGTTGTAGTTCGAAACAAATGTGCATATTTTGGTTTGGTTGAATCAAACCTTTTCATGAGGCACCTCCACTTTCTTTTCAACCCACCTATGCCCCATTCCACTTGCACTTTAAAACTTGCATGTATTTTATTGTAGGTTCACACTTCAACATGGTCATCATCTAGCATTAACTCTCGTTGCCCTATTCTTCGCATAATAAACATCTCCTCACCCACATAACTTAGATTTCCCAATAGGTATTCAAAGTAGTCATCACCATGGGTGAAGTATTGACGCTAATTCTTGTAAACATTAGAGTGTCACAAGATGGTCACATCATGATAAGAGCCAAGATAACCAATGTCTATGTAGATGAACAACCCATGATGGTCCAGAATGACAATGTTGTTCATTGCATATATCTTTTTCCACCCATTAAACCATGTGCCATGTGTTTCATTTTGCCAAAGTTTGCAAATTTCAATTAGAGTGCAATCAATAAACCTAATACAACCTTGATATAATTTCCTATAAATGCACACCCAAATTAAGTTTGTCCTTAGGTGTGGGCCATTGAATCTCATCCTCAAGTGCATGGTTGATGCATGATGCAATGAATATTGCATTATCACACAATGCAAATTTTGACCAATTCCACATAAGCGTGGCATACATAGTGACATTGTCATGTTTCATGTAGAGAATGAAGTTCAAAAGACATTGTTCAAATGTTAACTTTGATGGCATGCTTGATACAACTAAAACTTCATTTATTATGATGCAAAACAAAACATTAGACCCGAAAACCTTAACCTTAACCCCAAAAACCTACACCTTGATCATAATCTACAAAAATCAACCTTGAACCCTAAATTTTAAACTTGAAAATCCTAACATCAACCCCTTAAACCTAAACCCTAAAATTTTAACTTGAAAGTGCTAACCCTAACTCCAAAACCAGACCCCAAACCCTAATATTCAAACATGAAAACCCTAACCTTAACCCCAAAAACCTACACCCTAAATTTCAAACATGAAAACCTTAACATCAACCCCTTAAACCTAAACCCTAAAATTTAGACCTAAAAGTGTTAACCTTGACTCCAAAACCAGACCCAAAACCCTAAAATTGAAACATGAAAACCTTAACCCTAACTTCAAAAATTTACACCTTAATCATAACTCACAAAAATCAACCTTAAACCCTAAATTTCAAACCTAAAAACCCTAACATCAATCCTTTAAACCTAAACCTTAAAATTCATACTTGAAAGTGTTAACTTTAACTCTAAAACCAGACTCAAAACCCTAAAATTCAAACCTGAAAACCCAATGTCTAAACTTAAACCTAAAAATTCAAATCTAAAACCCTAATCCTAAGCCCCGAAAATTAAAATTGAAAACATGAAAAATAAAAGATGAAACTCACATGTGGATCTAACATGGGTTTTAATGGTAGGCACCACTCGAAAAACCAACTTATCAAATTCTTCCAATGTAAAGCTTATCAAAGTCTTGAATAATACCAGTGTGGCTCGCATTGTACCTAAAACATCCCAGACACTAACGGTCGGGTCCAGGTATTGACCCCCTCCCTTCTTCCATCTCATGTGGATTGAACAAATCATCGGTGTTGGAAAGCCATTGTTGCCATGATTTGGAAAAAAAAAAAGTCATCTTGGTCTGTGTTTTCCAAAATATCCTCATCACTTGAAGATGAGGTGGAATCATCACTATTTGAAGTGCTTGAGGAAGACATTTTTCAAGGCTTGAAATGAAAAAAAGAGGGAAAAAAAGAAAGAAGACCTCTTCGTTATATAATCCACATGAAAATCTTAATCTACATTTAAAATACTAACATATTTTAAATCTAAACCATATTCTACAAAAGTACAAACCATCATTTAAACCTTAATGTTTTATTTTCTAATGTTAAAATTTGAAAACCATACTTTAAAAATCCTAACCCTAGGTGTAAACCCTAAACTTGAAACCCTAAAATTTCAATTCCTACACTATAAAACCAAACCCTAAAAACCTCAAACTTAAACCTTTAAAAAGAAACCTTAAAATTCAAACCCTAAAAAGCCCAACCTTAAACTTGAAGACCAAACCTTACCATGTGAACCCACAAAACTTTAAACCCTAAACCAAACCTTATAATTCCTTAAAAAGCCCAACCTTAAACCGTAAAACCAAACCTTAACATGTGTACTAGCAAAAGACCAATTTTAAACCCTAAACTAAACCTTTAAATTCAACCTTAAAAAGCCCAACCTTAAATCAACCCTTACAATTCAACTTTAAAAAAGCCCAACCATGAACCTTAAAACCAAACCTTACCATGTGGACCCACAAATAATTTCATAAGCTTAGGCAATGACGAAGCTCCTACAAGTGTAGACATAGGGCGATGAGACACATGAAGTTACAAGGTGACCCATGACAAGAAATTAATGGAACTTTTGTGGTAGGGACAAAAATAATCCTTTGTTTTTCCTACTTTCATTTACATCAGCCATGTATAATTATCTACCTTTACAAGCACACTCCCTTTTATTGTTCATGATTCCTTCATCCATAACACAAGTATGATGATTATGCTACTTTCATCAGCATGGTTAGAGAATGACCTTAATTTGATTCCTCCACTATGTTTTCTCCCAAGGATCTTCCAAGGTATCTGTGGTACGTGTTGGTCACCTCTTTTTAGTGAGCTTTATCTCCCCCTGGCCTATTGCTTGCCTCAATCAATCAAGCCAATCAATCTCATGTCCAATCTTTCATCTCCCCACTTCAAAAATCTAATTTTTTTTTTATTGCCTTAAATCCTTTCACTAGAAAAATAATCAAAATTGTTCACAAAAGGATGTACTTTTGACAGATAATGATAGTAATGACACACACATTGAAAGATTTTCAACAACAATAATGTTGTGACCATCTTTACCATAACATCCTCATTGATTTTTTCATTAGCTCCCCATAGTGGGTAGCATGACCTTCTTGTCACACCATGAACCAACAAAACATTGAAATTTTGCCACAATTTTGAAACCCTAAGAAGGCATACCAATTGACCTATATGTTGGCCAAGTTTGATGTAAATCCCACCATTCTTGAAGTAAATATCTTATAATCTGTCAATAGAATGTAGGTTCACATCATGTTTTGCCACATCTTGTTCAACACCTTCTGGTATACCATACAAGGAGTACACATAATTTGCAAGACCTCCCCATAAACAGAACACATGCAACACAAAAGGGGTTTATTGAATTTCAGTGCCATTTTATGGCCTCATGCATTGGCATCGTTAAAATCACACAAAAGAGTGCATGTGGGACTAGAAGCTCAAATCCACAGGGGTAATAAAAACACCAAACCCCAAGAAATTGAAATCCATTCCCAAGGACACAAAACCCTAATGTATCAAACTAAAATGCATGCAAGACCAAAAGTTCAAATCCATAGGGACAAAAAAAACACAAAACCCTGAGAAATTAAAATCCATTTCTAAAGACACAAAACCCTAATGTATGGAACTAGAGTGCATGCAAGACCAAAAGGTTGAAATCCACAAAGACAAAAAATGCACTTCATGCCTTGCCACATCTTGTTCAGCACCTTATGGTATACCATACAAGGAATACACATAATTTGTAAGACCTCCCCACAAACAAAGTGCATGCAACACAAAAGGGGTTTATTGAATTTCTATACATTAACGTCATGAAAAACACATTAGAAAGTACATGCAAGACTAGAAATTCAAATGCACATGGACAAAAAAAACACCAAACCTCAAGAAGCTAAAATTCATTCCCAAGGACACAAAACCCTCATGTATGGAACTAAAATGCATGTAGGACCATAAGCTCAAATCTATAGGGACAAAAAAAAACACCAAACCATGAAAAGCGGAAATCCAGTCCCAAGGACACAAAACCCTAATGTATGGAACATGAGTGCATGCAGGACTAGAAGCAAAAATCCATAATAAAGACAAAAAAAAAAACCAAACCATGAAAAGTTGAAAATCCATTCACAAGGACATGAAACCCATGTGTGGAAAAAAAATCGACCAAAATACCTAGGACATGGACTATGTTTGCTTGCTTCTCTTCTATAGCAATCGATTTCTTCCTCTGCCAAAGTTCTTTGGTGGATTAAAAATAGTTATGGTTTTACTTCCTTGTCCAAAAGATGGTGATGCCACCTAGGGTACGAAGCTCTTCAACCTATACCCCAAAGACAACAATCCTAATAATAAGTGACTGTGAGTTCCAAACCTATGAGTTAATAGTTTGCAAAGCAAAAAGAATAATAGCCACATGTATGAAATAATCAAAGAAGGGAAAAGAGAGAGAGGAAAAGTAAATTACCTTAGGAAACCCCAGAGCTAATGCAAGGCATGATGATCAAGGTGTGAACATTAAAGTAAACATGTGAAGTAAGCAAGTGAAAATGATGAAGGTGCGGACATAGAAGTAAGGGGCCGAAACATAGACTTCTTTGGACAATGCACAGGTAGGAAACTTGGCATGAAACTGAGTTCATGCCAAGTCCTGTTCAAAATTTGAGTTTCATGCCCTATTGGGCCCATGTGTAATTTTTTGGTATTCTATTTGAAGTTACATCCCGTAAATAGGCTGAACACGGGCTTTCAATGTTGTGTTTGCTTGACTTTATGGATAATTTTATTATGTTCATAGCAATATTAAATACTTATTTATACCAAACACCCATCATTATAAGAGTTTTCACTGGTCTCAACATGTGTAGTCATCATAGTTATTTATAAAGTAATGAAAACACAACATCAGAACCTTGAGTTTGGTTGTACACAAGGTGGGATTTAAAACAAACTTGCACAAAAAGTTACATTAGTATTGTGGGGGTGGGAAATTCAAAAAACCATCAATTTTGGTGGTAAATCAAGTTTTTTTTAATCTTGTCTTTCCTTTTTCCTAAGTGCTTCCATTATTGCCACATATATTTTCATTGCTCTTACATGTACAACTACTATAATTACTTTTGAACCTTTGTGCATTACATGTTGAGTTTCAACATTTCATATTTATATTTAATAAAATTTCCTTACTTTGGAGATGCCACTAAAAGAGGGGATAATGGGTGAAAGGAGGCCCAAAGATAAGGTGAAGACAGGGCGACTTTATAGATAACTTTAATAAATCAATTAATAATTATATGAAAAGGAACATTGTAAGCTTCAAGAAAATATGTAATGATGTACAAAAAGACTGATATTTAACATTTTGATAAACATGTTGGTAAACGCTTCAACTCATGACTCCCAATAAATTTGGTTTTTAACATGCTTATCAAATAGGTTGTTGAAAATTTTCAAACTCACCTACAAAATCAATACATGTGATGATGTATGTCAATGGACTTTGTTCAATTCCCATTTTTTGGATATTTGTCAACTAAAAGTGTTGGCATTGGTGTGCTTATGATTATTTTGTGTATTGTAAATAAGAAAATTGGCTTAAATATTTGAAAATGTGTATGCATTTTGCTTGTGAATTATTTGATTCCAACAAGGATGGAACATTACTTCAAAAATCAAGGTTTTAAGGTGATGGTAATTTTAGGCTTTTGAAGCATCCTTGGTGGGGATGGGGATCATTGATTTATGAATGATGAACTAATGACTAAAAACTTATGATTAAAGTTTAAATTATTAATTATGATAATTAATATGCTTGAAATACAATTAGGATGGTTGCAACATCATGGGATTTAATAAATGATGACAATTTCATGGCTTGAATAAGGTTGAAATTGCCATGTGGACAATTGCGGGTAGTTCAAAATAATCAATTATTTCACATTGTAAATCCCATCATGTTCCCAAGATATTCCCGCAATGTTCACATGATGAGGCACCCAAAACATGTAAGCACGATGCCACCCAAAACAATTGTGGTGACTTAACATGGGTAGATACTTTGACAAAATTGTAAAATAGTGTCCAAAAATGTTAAATAAATGATATGTTTCATGCATTATGTACAATGGAATGGCTTGTCCCACCAAGGAAAACATCAAACTTGATAGGTAAAACGACATTTTGTCAAGTGGTAATGGGTTTTACCACAACATGTTGGAGAATGCAACCCATATTTTGTAATTGTTAAATTGAATTATAGTAATGCACATTGAATTTTAAATGGGAGGTTGGATTGTAAGGTCATTCGTTGGTTTTCTAATTTGACCTAAAGGGGTGGACATAATTAGCAAAGGTGATGGAGTATGAAGGTTGGATTAGAGATGGGAATCGTCTAGATTCCAATAATGACCCATTCAAAGTACATGGTGTGAAAAGACGATTGATCTTATACGTTTTGCCCTATTTCAAGGCATATAACGCGTTATTTCAATTTGATAATCAATTTACAATTCAATGGAGGGGTCTTTGTCATGTTAGTTCCAATGTCAACCCAATTGGGCATGTCCTTTGGAAGAAATCATATTTTGAAAGGCAACAAGAAAGCTTTGGCAAGGTTGTTCATTGCCCCCAATGCATAATGTTTTTCCCTTTCATTGCTTCATGCTAGCACTCTTGTTTTCTACAACCATTGTTGTTGCACTCTTGCTTTCAATTGTTAGAACCATCATTGTCATTGATTGTAGTGAAAAAGCTAAAATTTGAAGCTCAAACCTTTGCACATTTTGCAAAGTCTTGAGGTAATTTTGTCAAGATTGGTCACAAGTTAACGTATTGTGGGGGTGTGCTTCACTAATAGAAAAAACCCATTTTGTGACTTGTCCAAAACAACTAAAATACTCACAAATGACACTTTTAATCACCTTGAATGAGTCACAAAATACACTTTTTCTATTAATGCCTTGATTCCACCTATATCATTACTACTAGTACATCTCATTAGCTTCTAGAATTCTAATAAATTAATATTAATAATTTTGATTAAAAAGTACCCCTTTTCACATGTGCTTATTTATCATTGAAAGACACGAGGTTTCAAAACTCAATCCTAGTGGAATCTTATTTTTTGGATATCTTTAAAATTAGTTATGGTTTTTTAAAAATAAATTTGTGATGGGTAATCAAATTCTCTCACTCCATTCATGTATATGACCTTTGTATGAGTCAACAGCCCTAAGTCCTTGTAAGGTTTCCTAATATGGTTAAAAATCTCACTAATATTAAGGCCGCATGTACTAAAGTTATGCAGTGAATTTTTTTTAATACAAGTATAATTTGTGCAGAACTTGAAAAGTAAACAATGAAATTGAAAATATGAATTAAAGTTTTGACAATTTATGGCACATTTTCCTTAACAAAAAATTGGACATAATGTGAAAAATACCAACTAGCTTACTTGGTGGCATTACATATAGTAAAGGACGTCGTGAAACATCATTTCATCCATCTGTCTCGTCATCCATTTGTCCATCCGTCCGGTCGTTCATCCGTCCTGTCATGGTCTGTTTACTCCAATGGGGCGGAAAAAGAGTGGAATACATACACGGCGTGATGGAGAAAACAATAGGAAAAGATGGCACACATGCCAAAGCCCAACAATTATAAACATCCATTAGAAACTGAGCCAACTACAAAAGGAACTCACCCCATTTCTTATGGCCTTCTTGCCCTTTTTGCCTTTCCACTTCTTAGCTTCTACAAGGAGAGCTTTTGTTTCCTCAAGCTCCTTTTCTTTAATCTCCTTTCAAATCCTTGCTTCCTTTCACCTTGTTGACTCATTTGTAAACCTCTTGGCCTTATCCTCTTCTGTTAGATGTTGTTGCTTCAATCTCTTTGACTCCTCTTCTCTTTCCTACATCTACGAAATGCAATCAGCTCACCTGTAAGGCATGTTCAAGGACAGAGATGTGTTGGAAACTTGCATCACTTAAACAAAAAGCACCGGAAGCACATAGGATGACAAGGGAATGACTTTCCACCCATCATTTCGAGCATTTGCCTTTCCTATTCCTCTTTTTTCCTCTCAATCAGGACCTTACGTGCTAATAATTTTTTATGTTTTTTTTCAACAATGATTTCAAGTTCAGAATATGGTTGACTCTGCCTAGAGGACCTATCATGTGTAAGTGGTTGAATTATGCCATTGCAGAAGAAAAAGGTGTCGATCCAAATTGGATCAAGATTCCGTCCCACATGAAGCTGCCAACAAAAGATTGCAACTTAAGAGGATTAATCCAAACCATCTATCCAAATCACCAACGCCACTCTAGAGATGCCATGTATCTTATGCAATGTAACATTCTGGCCCCCAAAAATAATGACATTGATGAAGTTAACAATGTAATTCTAGAATCACTATATGAAGAATTGCACATGTACATGAATGCAAATTCTTTGACTTCGATAGAAGAAGGTGCAAGTGTTGTTGCAGGAGTTTCAATGGATTCATTGTGTATGGTGGAATTTTTGAACACTTTGTAATTCAGTGGTATTACAAATCATAAGCTGGAACTCAAAGTGGGCATGCCAATCCTTTTGTTGCGTAATCTCAATCAATCAATAGGATTGTGCAATGGTACAAGGTTAATTGTCAAGAGCTTGGGTCAACGTGTCATTGAAACGAAGATCATCACAGGGAACAATGTCGACAAACATGTGTTCATACCCTGCATCATCATGCCCCCTTCCGGGATTGATTGGCCATTTGTTTTGCATCGTCGTCAATTTCCTATTCCAGTGGCATTTGCGATCATAATCAACAAGAGTCAAGGTCAAACATTAAACAATGTTGGGGTATATTTGCCATCTCCGGTCTATTCCCATGGTCAACTGTATGTTGTTATCTCACTGGTCACAAATAGTGCAAACATCAAGATTTTCAGTAGCCAGGGTCCTAATGGATACGTGCAGAATGTCGTATATAAAAAGGTTTTGGAAATGTAGTTTGTAGTTGTAATTTTGTAATATGTACTGTCAAATACACACACACATGTGCATTAGGCACGAGGTTCAAACTAGTATTTTATTAATGTTAATCATTGATTGAAAAACCATCTTGATGTGCTTAAAACGAAAGTTTGTGAATGTACATTCACATCTTTCATGCCTAATTTTGCTATAACATATTCAAAGTAATGGCACCCAAGCTTTATACAATCAGATGATAATAAATAGTTGTGTTATTATTCATTTGCATTTAATTTTTAATAATTAAAAAATTATTAAGTTTTAAAAAATTAAGTAGGTCAATGGTGACATAAAACAAAATATGGGAACCTTTTCTAGAATCTTTTAGTTTGGAGCATAATGTACTTGGAACATAATCTTATTGTTCGTAAGATTATGAATTGTTATCCAAGTGACATGTGGTAGGTTGAAGAGCACCAACATTGCCAAACCTACTATGGTTTTTAACATGGCAAATAATGTGACATAATCATTTGGCACAAATGTTAACATGTATATGATGCAACCCACATGAAATGTTTAGGTTTAGGTTAGCACTAAATTTTGTTTAAAGGGTGAATTTTTGCAATTTGGTGAATTGTTTTTTGCAAAAAATGAAAAAAATGTCATTTTGGGAATTGCAATGAAATCTTTTAATTTTATGATTTTTTTCACCATATTTCAAAATTATTAAAAAATAAATAAATTTAAATTAAAAAAATTATATTTAAAAAAAAAAAAACCTCGCATCTAGACCTAGGCACTTCCCAGGTTGCAACGTGTAGCAACACTTATGTAAAAATGTTACAACTCATTTAGGATGGTCACCATTTAATGCTAATTAATGTAGGGGATCCTTGCCAATGGACCTATTTGAGGAGTTTAAAAAAAAAAAAAAAAAAAACCTTGGTCATCGGATTTCCACAAAAGTGAATATTCTTTTTAATATGGCACATTAGGGAGCCAACAAAAAGTAATATTATTGTGGTGTGATATTTTTGATAATATGACATTATGGTTTAGTTTTTTCTTTGGTGTGAAATTTCACACAAATGAAAAAATAAAATGGGAATATTTAATTACAATATTCTCTGTTTTTAAAAAGGCATAAATTGCCAAATTTCAAAAATTTAATTGAAACCCTTTTTTTTGCTGCATTTCTACTTGGATTTTAGAAGAAGGCATTTTTTTACCAATTTTCAACATTTTGGACAAGTTCTACAGACATTGTCACAATTTAGTGCTAAATCGCTCTTGGGATGCTTGCATATGACGCAACATCATAAATTTGAGAAAAAAAACATTAAGTATGACATCGTGGAAATATAGCTAAAATTTTCAACACAAAAATCATAAAGCATACCTTCAATTTCACACATGAACACTCTTGAAAATATGATAAATTTATGCGAAAGATGAGCAAAATGTGAGACAAAGAAGATGAAACAAGAATTACAAAACTCTTCTTTTTATTGAAATTAAGACTACAAATATGTTTGAAATCATCCATATGAAATTGCCATCTCCGTCTATTGAGTTTGCCCCCAAAAAACCTTTGAATGTATACCACCTCTACTCTTCCAAAGCTTTGTGATTTAAGGTTAAAATAGACAAAATTAGAAATCATCTCACATGAATGAAGAAATTCTTGAGGTTTTGGTTTGGAGCACATTTTTACATTTGAAAATGTCAAATTCGACAATATTTTGCTTAAGTTTTAAGACTAAAACATTCAACTACAATCAAGGCTTGTATTGACAACTGGGAAAAGTTTGCACAAACTTCTTTTTTAAAGTATAAATTTGACCCAAATTTGGTAATTTCTGGGGAAAATTTTGGCCAAATATTTTGTATTAAAATTGGGGGAAAAAAAAGAAAAAGAAAAACCTGCAAGGGAAGTGCAAAAAGTGAATAAACATTAAGTATTTAATATGGAAGCTTGGTGATTGTCAAGAAATCTTTCTTTGGGTGGTGTTAATTCTAAATCCTAGCCTTACTTGCATACCAAGTTAGGCCCAAAATTAAATAAAAGGGAATTTAATGCCTCATAATTACATGTTTATTGTGCTTAATTTCCATTGGATTACCCACTATGTTTTTTTCAAAAAACCATTTTTTGGGTAATTTAATTGAATTTTCCATGACAACAACTACTCAAAATTCAATATCTTTTGCACCCATAGAGATCAAAAAATTTCCAAATCACCTTCACTAAATCTCTTATTCATTGAAGGCTTTCCAACAATACCATGAGTGTGCCCAAATTCCAAGAGTATAATTTTGAGTTTTGATTTAAATGAATTTGCAATGAAAAAATTGCTCAATAATTCAATAACTTTTCCATAGGAGGTCACATAGAATTACACTTTCATCTTCGGGGATTTTTCATTTCTTGCCCAAATTACACATTTTTACTATCAAAATATTCAGATTGAAGTGTCTTGCAACTCTACTATGTTGGATTTTCAAAAATGCAATAATCATTATTGGGAGGTTATACCTCAGCTTATGGAAGAAACACCACCTCAACTACACCACAATTTTGAAAAAGAAAAAGAAAA
>Ga0116229_10005089_pt1 | contig 21522 bp, 15 predicted proteins | sample S1TSphgellanicum_3_FD_87313 | JGI IMG/M metagenome (GOLD analysis project Ga0116229, IMG submission 87313) | Host-associated microbial communities from peat moss isolated from Minnesota, USA - S1T2_Fc - Sphagnum magellanicum MG | ecosystem: Host-associated > Plants > Peat moss > Unclassified...
AAATTATCATGCACCATTGTAGATCACAAGGCATAAGAAAAGGATCGTTCTTATGCCTACTTAAGAGTGGGAAGGATCTTACACCTATATTTAGACGTAATCTCTCTCTCACTCTTAAAGACTAGGCATAAGATCCCTCCTCTTTTGTTGGAGGATAGATAGATATACATAGATAGATAAAGGTGCCTTCCAAATACATTAGGAAATTTCTTGAAGTGCTTTATGAATCTCATGTTGTAGCAATATATTGACATTCTTGTCCAAGCTTGAATGTAAAACAATGGTGCATGCCATGCATTATGTTTTCCTCTTGCATGGGTAAGGCCAACTTTGATGGACGTGCAACCTTGTTTACCAAGGTGCAATCACTTTGGTCATATATATATATATATGGGTTATTATGATGGCATCAATGGGGGATCAACACCTTTCATGAGTTGATACATGTAACTTTTGATGCGATCTTCGGCCACATAGTTTCGACGCCCCCGAATGAGCTCGTAAATATTCATCTCCATTAACTCGAACACCAATGCTAACCTCCCTGTTGGTTGGTCGCTATATAAAATCCAATTGGTAGTTCCAAATTTCAAAGTTAACATAGGAATTTAATTTCAATGACCATGAGCCCCTTCTCTAGACATGCAAAATACATGCAAGGCTCCAAGATCATAAATCCTAACCATGTGATCCCATTTACTCCAAAAAGTATTTTGCAATGTGTGTGCTTCTTCTATGATGTTTGTTTCCTTTCACATACATACATGGCTTGCATATTATTTAGTATTCAAGAGGTGTTTTAAATTCACGGAAAACATTGGATGAAAGAAGTTTGTTCATCACACCATTGGTAATAGGAAGGGTGAAACCAAACATACTAGAGAACTTCCAAGAGTTTGATGACATTGGGATGAGGGGAAAGCCTTTGCAATGCTTGTATTTCTCGCAAGCTTGTAACCTGAGTGGGCCACCAACCTCTCTTTAAAAAATTCTATTAAATACTATCACAATAGTGAACTCGTATAAATTGGGAATTATGTGACCCAACACCCATCTCCATTGGAAAGCTATTATGACTCAATTGTGGATAGATGAACGACAATTGAACTGAGTTAACAAGGCTTCACCTCGGGTAGCCTAACTTGAAAACCTTATACTACCAAGTTTAACTACCTCACACTACTTATGTAAGTGGGTGGGTAATTATCGTAAGTAAGTAGGTAAGGAATGTAAGTTGATACTATCTAAGTAGGTAAGTAGGTAAGGCACTTTGTGGCTATTAAGAAGGTGGACATGTGGATGGTTGATACATAGTTAACCACTTTGGTTAGCTATGGGATGAAAATGTGTTTCCTATCCACACGTGGTCATCCATCCTGCATGGTGTGCTAGTGGGCGCCGGTTCACTCTCACCTAGTGTTGGTTGCCAACATTATGTTTACCTTTCCATTTTGATGGAAGGTGGGAAAGATTTGTTGCTCAAGGCCCATGGACTTGAAAGCCCTCAAGGTTAATGTGCATATACTTTTGGATATATGTTTGTAATATATGCCCCAAGTGCCAAATATCTGAATTGGAGGTCTCATACACCACATCACATTAGACCGAGGTATACCACAATGTAACTACATATGGTCATCACCCATAACCATTAAGCTATTGGTTTCTTTCCTCATGGATACAAAACATGTGCATCTTATGTCAAAATTAGAAAATAATATCCTTGAAGGTTTTTGAACCTGTTCGATGTTGTCGAAATTGCTTTTCATACATTTGATTGCCACATATTTGTTGGTTTTTATACATTGCGCCTTTAGCACCTCTGAGAAGGTACCCTCGCCTTTTTTTGCTAACATACGATATTCTAGCATCACCAAAAATCAGCCCATGCAAAAAAATGAGAAATTAATCATCACATTCATTTGGAATAATAATTTCAAGTATTGTCGTCTTTTATGCTAGCCACAAAGATTTTATACAAAATTGATAGGTATCAATATTTGAAGGAAAATTGGGGACATTTGTAATTTAGCATTGCAATTGTAATACTCATTGATTTGCTTTCTATTAATTCTATTGGTTTCAATTATTTTCTCAATGATGTGCATCACACTTATCCTTTCACCCTTCTTTCATGTCATTTGACCTATAATGTTTTGATCTTATGAAAGTGATTACTTTTCTTCAAATGTTCAAAGGTTATCTATCATATTGTAAGGTTTTGATGCATTGAACTACCAAGAAATTCCAAAACCTCCACATAATTATATTACATGGGGGCATATGTGAAGTTTGTAAATGAAAGCAATAACCTTCAAGATATTAATGGTCCATTCCAAGACCTATAACAACAATATAATACCTAAAACTTTGCATGAATGTATTTGTAAATGTACATGACCCATTTTCAACAATTATTTCCAAGAGAATGATGATAATGATAATAATGATGATAATTGAAGTTTTGATTTTGCAATTTTTGTTTTCCAATAAATTATAAACTATAAATGATGTGGAATAATGGAACACTGTAAATGGTACAAACATGAAAAACTTTGACACATAAAATAAAATAAAAAAGTGGAAAGAAACACATGCAATGCCAAAAATTGGTAATCGAAAGTTCATTCAATGAAAGAAATGTTTCCATCTACAATGATGTCATAATTATTTTTGAAATTTTTCCAAATAATAATAATAAGTAAAAACTCTTTTTATGGATGCATCGTGCATGATTATCAGATATTGTCAATTCAACTTCAAAAGACCCATCATTAGTATAAAAATGATTCCATGCTTCAAATAATTTGTAAAGCTCAAGAATCAAGGATAATGCAACAATACTTAAAGCAATTCTTCCATCTTAGGTTAAGATGTAAACCATTGATGATCATGGAAAAATTGATGTAATTCAAGAAGAATGTTTTGTGGATCTTATCAACATACATACTTGAGTCGCCTGATGGTGAATGTTTATGGAAGGTTCAAAGTGAATTATTCTTTTTGTATATAGGAAGAACATTTGGGAAACTTACATCCACCTTTCTATTCATTCAAAATTTGATAAAATTTAACAAAATTATGCAAGCAATGGTTTTTCAATTTCAAAGCATGTTCAACATAATTGACTTCTTTGATATGACATTATTTTAATAATGGCCAACAAGAATGTCAAATATAACTATGCCAAATTCAATTGTCCATTAAGGAAAAAGATTGAATTTTTTTCATTATATAATATTGTCAACAAAATGTTGTTTCTTTTTTTATTAATGAAACCTTCATCCCATTGTTGACACATTAATATCCCCATATATATAACCAAATTACCCTCTTTGATAAATTAACTGAAATTATTTGGTGAATAATGCATGCAAGAAAGTTGTTGACAACATTGAACAACACATTGTGAAGAAAGGGCCAAAGGGGGAAAGATTACTGTGCATGGTGTGTCAAAAACGAAAGGAAAGATTGATGCCCAATGAGAAGATGGGGCGCCAATACTGATAGGGTGAGCCTGGACATGGCGTTGTGTATAAATTGCCCACACCCTCACATCCCCAAAACTTGGCATTCGCTATGTGCTTCATAAGATGTTGCGTTTTTCATTCTTCTTTGTTGTAAAACCTTGATGCGTTTTGTGTTGTACAACCCAAACAATGTTTCTATAACCTCATACTCTTTGATTCCCAAAATCTCATTGAACAAATCTTTCTTTACAATAGTTGTGTTTCAAAATTGCTTTATCTTAGTGGTATTTTGCCTTACAATTTGTTGGAAGATTGGAAAAGGTGTATGTTGAAATGAACACAACTTATGGAATTCAATGTAATGACATCATTGCTTGTATCCCTAAGCTCGCAACTACTTGCCAACTTAACAACATGACATTTTTTTCTCAATGTTCTACCTAGGTTTCAATCCATCAAATTATAGAAGAGAGGTTCCTTGGACACATTGTCAACAACTCAATGCATAGCAATAGATTGCCAAAAGGTTGAAACTTGAAAGAAATTGCCTTGTAATTTCACAACAACATAGGCAAAGGGATGAGAAAATCAATTGCATTCAACTTAGTATGATGGTAAAAGGAATTGCAAGATAATGGTGATGCCTTGTGAAAATGAATGGAAGAGAGAAGAGAGCAGTTGACCGTTAGGGTGGCCTACTTTTCCTATTTGGCAAATAGGTTCCAATCTTTCTACCATGTAACTTGCACAAAGGTGATGGACATTTCTAAAGCAAAACCAAATAATGTGATGTCCCATTTACTTATTGCCCTCTTTAAGGACATCAATTGCATTTCTTGTTCATGGATGGAGAAATTTTTACAAGAGATTGGCTGTAATAGGCAAGTTTCATTATATGTTTTAACATGTTTGTAGTTTTGGAAATAAGATTTTGATGTAATCATGCCCATGCAATGCCTATTCATCTTTGTGATAAAGTTGTATGAACAAATTTATTTGGAATAATAATAATGCCCAAACATTTTGAAACACCCCCCATCTCGGGTAATGTTGAATCACATTTTTTTAATTTATTCTATGTCAATGACAAATCAATATCATTCATGCATTATATGACCTATAATGGCATATTGATGCATTATATGACCTATAATGGCATATTGATGCATTATATGACCTATAATGGCATACATTATTATTAAATCAAAGCAATAGGGCTAAAACAAATGTAATTTAATTAAATATAGATGCCATTGTTTACCATTTCACAAATATGAAATGAGGTGCCAAATATGCTTCTATCTGCAATGTTCTTTGAATGTACATTAACATATGTGTCTGAAAGATATGTCAATAGGTTTTATTTTCATAATCATTAATGTAAATCCTTTGAAAGTGGAAAAATAGAAAAATATTTCCAACTTAGAAAATTTTCCGAAAACAAATGTAATAGTAATCCAATTTGCAATTATTAAAATTCATCTAAAGAATATAAATGATGGAATGAAGGTAGATCTAATTGTTTGTCAAACACAAAAAAACCAAAAAGCTTTAAGTTAAATTACTCATCTATTCATATGTGATTGCAAGTGAAATGAAAAAACATTTCAACAGTTGTATGTTTGGATCAATGTTTTTTTACCTTTGAGAAATTGATTTTCCAACCAAATTGTAATGTTCATAAAGTTCATTACATAACAACAAACTAAACAACAAGGAAATTGGTTCAAATTCACAATTCAAATGAACATGTTTGGCTAAACTAAAGGTAATGGTATTTAATACATGTATATTTTACATTGGGGCCAACAATGAAATGGTGCCCATAGCCAATTTTAGTGTGTTGACATTAGACTAGACCCACCAATGTAAGCAGTAAGTACTCACATGTAAGCAATAATTTGGATGAAGTTCAGGTTTCAAATAGTGTGAAAAGGAATATGTATGTATAAATATGCACATGATATAATGCTCTCTTAAATGACTAGTTTTGATTGGCTGAGTTAGGACCTACAAATATGCTCATGACACAATGCTCTTATAAAGGGCCAATAAAGAAATATGATTGACTTTGATTGGTCCATGTGGTGACATTTACTTGTTTCTCACTCTACGCTGTCAAAGATTTGATGTTTATAGAGAGGGATGAGGAAATATAGTTTGGCACACTAGAGTTAGCGGTAAAGTCACCATGTCTTCACCGTGTCTTTGCGCCTGCTTTTACCCCCTATCCCCTCTTTCAGTGGTATCTCCAAAGTAAGGAAATTTTATTAAATCTCAGTATGAAATGCTAAAACTCAGCATTTAATGCACAGGTTTTGAGACTAATTATAATAGTTGTATAGGTAAGAGCAGTGAAAATATATGTACCAGCAGTGGCGGCGCTCAGGAGAAAGAAAAGACAGGGTGTAACTCAGTCACCACCAAAATTGGTGGAAAAACTATTGTTTTGTAAAATTTTCATTCCCAGTTATGCGTTTGATGCCCTATTATGCTGAAACTGGCCGTTCTCACCCATATTCGCAAGACTTTATGGACAACTCTACTATTTTGGATCTGGATTTTGTTTGGCCATCTAAATTCAGACATGTAATGATTCTGCAATTAAGCAAGAAAATGTCTGCAAAAAAAGGAGAAGTTTCAATTTGTGTAGGGTAATACTCTGGCCATATGGCATTACCTGGTGTAATGATCTGCACAGGCCAGTATACTGGGACGTCCTGTGGGTACAGTGGAAAAGTACAAAAGTAAAGTTTTCCTACCATATGGCTGTGTCGTGCAAGCAAGGTGTTTCGCAAATGGAATGCCTGCCAATGAGGTGATTATGAAGGTTCACAAATGCCTATTCAGCCCTGGACATCACATGAAAGAGTCCACCCCAGGTGTATTCAAACCATACAAAAGATGAAAGAAAAGATTACATATAACAGTTGCAAAGACTTGCAAGAATATGCACTACCCACCACTTTTAACTCTTTCTAGCTCTATGCGGATTGAAGGTTTTCTACTCATCCAATACAACCTTCTGTGATTCCAACATGTCCCCAAAATATCAATAGAGGATGCTTCACCAGATAACATGCAACTTCAAACCTTGATGAGGAGCTGAAGAACAGTAGACTGCCAGACATTCCTCCATCGTTCTTAAATTGCTGTTGTTCACAAATGAAAGCAAGGTAGGGAATAAGCCCCTGGCTCCTTGATCAAACTCTTCTTCTGGTGTGCATTGTATTCTCATGGAGGATGCCTGCTGTGGAAAAGCAAGCCTCAACTAAGCTTGAATCATGATCCATTCCAGGCATAAGAATCCAAGAATTCACAGCTTTGCTTCCTACCCAGGTGCCAGCTGTCCCATCTGGTGTGATGAAATCTCAACTTTAGGCCTGCTCTCCAACCAATTTTGGGCTTGAGGAACTCTTCCATTGGCACTTGTGTATTCCCATGCCCTGTCTTCACTTTTCTGGGAGTTGTTTGTTTCTGAATTGCAGTTTGTAGTATTCTCAGGTTCTTCTGTCAAATATTGCTCCCAGAAAACATCATTTGCACGAGGAACAACAGCTTGACTGTTGACACTAGAGCTCACATCCTCCACCTCTGTGGAGATACCAGGTCCTCTGCTGTTCAAGTCTATGGAGTCACTGTTACTATCTCTCAAGTCCCTGGTCCCAGATTGACATGATCTACTCCCCTGCTCCATAGGATCACTACCTGTAGAAACATCAGATATTGTTTGAGGGGAAAAAAATGACCCAATTGCAAAACCAGAACAACACTGCGGTCTGCTGACCTAGTGTGACTGGGTGTCCCTTCTTCCCATAGAGTCTCCTTATTGTCTTGTCAATGTCTCCCTTACAAAGAGCACCTTCTAACCACCACAATGGGAAGCAAAATGAACTCATTCCCTCAAAGACAAACCAGCCCTTAGGTGATAATAGTTCTTGTGAAGTGTTCATCACAACTGGCAATGACATGCAGATACTGGACACATCATAGTCAATGAGGTCCCCAAACAAATTGTAGAAAAGCTTTTGAAAGATTCCATACCTGCTACTCTTGCAACATCACTTGTTGGAGATGATGGAAGCTGGACAATGCCTTCGTTGCTCCTTGGGTCTGTCAATACTGGTTCACTCTGCTGCTGTTCAGTACCGCCAGTTGAGACATCCATAAGAGTTACACCTGATTGTTGATTCAAGTTGTTTCCCTCAGATGCAGCCAGTGCAGAGTTATAATCTTTCAAAAGTGACTCAAGGTGGTGGTTGTCAATTGCAGGAAATGAAGCATCTGATGGACTCAGAAGCTGCAATATCTGACTTAACACCTCCCCCTTGGTTTGGATTGTGATGATCTGACCATCAGTGGGTGTAGGAGGGTCAGAAGAATCTTCAACCTCGCCCCCATCTTCCTCTTTTTGAAGCCGCCGTTTTTTCCGGGCTGCTGTTGCCATCTCATTCTGACTGACTAGGTGTGCAAGAAATCCTGGAGTCTGCACTGCTTTAGCCAGAAATGCCATGATTCGGTGCTGTCTCTGCTCAGTCACTTGCAGGTGATGTCCCATCACCTTGACATATTTCATGACAAAAACTTCAGCCTAGGTCATTCCCAACCACTCTGTAGAGAGACAGGACATTATTATGACACTGACTGTGCTTTTGCCTTGGGGGTACAGCAGCCCTGTGCAATGTTTGTCTATCCTCTCTTGGATTCCTCTCTGCTATGTCAAAATGGGCATCAGTCTAGTACAGTCCAAGTCCAGTTTTGACAGAGCAGAGAGAGAGGATAGACAAGTTTGCTGCATTGTGGCCGTAGAGCTGCCCAGTTTGTATGAAGCAAGAAGAGTTTAGGAAGATCCAAATGTGGAGGATAGGTGATAAAATAGTGGCCACTACCTTTGTGGCAGCTCATTCCCAGTTACCTTGAGACACACAGTTCAAGTCAGCATTTGAGATGTTCAGAAAAGCATTTGGTTAAATTGTTGTGCATAATTGACCCATTGCACTCGAGAAAGTCATCGTGCTGAGAGCAGGGTTTTGATGCTTTAGAAAAGGGTCTCCTGTTCAAGATATTACCCTGGCCAATGCACATAGAGAGTTTGCTAATAGGATGTGCTGATAGGCCTTGCGGCCACAGACCCAGTTTGGATGAAGCAAGGGAAATGTGAATGAGTAAGAAAGAGGAAAAATGAAGGAGACTGCAGTTGCAAAAGGCTCTCATTCAAGATGCACAATACTCAAAGGCATCATAAAAAAATGGCCAAAGGAAGTTCCTGAGAAGGGAATCCGGTTTCAGAACCTGAAGCTCATGCTCTGTATTCTGTTGTTGCTCCTGCAGGCGCACTAACTTGAGCAAGAGCACATTCTTTTCTCTCTTCAACATCTCAATCTGCTTTTCAAGTCCAAGCTTCTCCACTTCCGTGAAGGGTGCAAGAGCGCCATCTGCATCATGTTGTTGCTGCTGCTGGGAATGTGTAGCTGGTTTTTTGCGCCGGATTTCTCCCAGAAGCTCACGACCCCCTCGTACAAATCGCTCATTTGCGAATTCCCAGCGATCCGGATCCACTTTGTGAAATCCCTACACAACAAACAGCCCATGTTTGCTTCTCTTCAAATTCTGTTGAGAGGGATAACCTGGAAGAAACATCTTCCTATCCATGAGAGGAGGATGACTGTTAAAGAAGATAATCTCAGCTCAGTAAAGTGAGGTGTCAGCCTGGAGCTCCGAGATGCCTGATGGGGAAGAGAGAGAGTCAGCAACAGAAAGAGAGGCACCACTCACATATGTGTTCAGTTGGCGCACAAAGCTTGAGAAATTGTTGTGCTTGAAGTACTTAGGCAACAGATCTTGTGAGAATTCTGGGAGATTCCACACAACAAAGCTGTTGTTGCCTTTGCTCCAGGACACTATTGTGTCGGTTGCAGCATCATTAACCATGTCGTAGGTCTTTGTAAGAAACGGTGGAGGTGCATTGCTCTGCAAGCCATCCATAGGCGGCTGCGCTGGTGCATCTGGGAGCAAGGAGATCTCCGAATTCATCCCAAATTGAGTAGGAACCATACTCTCCCCTAAACCACCATGCGCACCGGCCCGCGCACATCCGACCTCACTTCTGCGCACTCTATTTCACCTTTCACATTGGCTTTCCTGGCATCCTCCATCTTTCCAAAGGAATTTTTTTTGTTTTTTTTTTTCTGTCAATCTCCTTAAAAGCCGCCACAAAATCCAAGAAGATCTCTATTCTCGGAACCTCTCAGCTACGACAGAGATCCAGACACACACAAATCGCCTTTGGCAACAGCTTTTACCTCACGGAAACTACGGAAAGTGAGCACAGTGCACGCGGCAGGGCCTCCTGAAACCTCAGCTAACATCAAACCAAAAACACTAAAACTCCTGAATGAACAAAAGCCAATTGAAACGGAAAAATATCAAATGCAACGTCCAGTTGTCATACTTACACTAAACAAGGAAATCCGGGAAACGAGAGCGAGGTCGGCAAGAAGATCTTCGCACAATATAACAAGAAACGCAGTGGTAGGTAACTTACTTCAAACCGCAACATACAGACACTGCACACGAGTGCCCTGACATAGAAGCAGGGTCAATAATAGACAAACAATATTCGGAAAACACGGCGCAAATGTTGCGGAGAGTAATGTGAACAGTAAAAACCGTGTCCGTGAAGTCCAATGGCAGCAAAGGACAGAAGATTTGGCGATCTTGTGGCACGAGCTCCATCTAACGCTGCAACTCGGCATGCAAGCGCTCACGCGGAAAAACAAGCCAAAAAGAGAGAGAGAGAGAGAGAGAAAGAGGTTCGCCGGGGGAAGAGACGAGACCCGGGGTTTCGACAGGTGGGGACCAGATCTCCGCGTTGCCACAGGAACGTTCGCGCGCTGTTTCTTACCCTTGGGGTTTCAAGGGTGTTTCTGGATCGCGTGTGGCGCAAGGGCCGGGTGACCCGGACTCAGTTATTGGTTATTACTACCTACCAGTGGCCGTTCCACCGACCGGAATTGATGCCATTCCAAACGGCCGTAATGGTTCTACTAGGGCCTGTTCCGGACCATAATCGGTGTTCTCCCATTGTTGATTTGCCATCATCGGTGGAACTCCGGTGAAATTATAAACAGGAACTAGCAGTTTATGGCCCTGTCCTGTCTGCAAGAAAACTTTGAAAGGTCAGTAACTGGTTTCCAGACTGCATTTTCCAACATGTCACTTGCTCATTTCTCCGGAGGAGGACGGGGTTATAATACATAATTTTCTCCCTTCTCTCCTCTAGATTTTAGTCCAGAAGGGCGGGTTTTCAGACTTGGTGTGTGTAGTATTAAGCCCTAGGGTGGGCGGGGCATTCTCAAAATAAGGGGCCTAGGACGAGGTGATAGCTGAGTCTGGCCTTGCATTTTGGGAATGTCCCTCACCCATGGGCTTTTACCAATAGTAAAGCATCAGGCAAAATTTATCATGAACCAAACCTATGTAAATCTCAAGGTGTATGAATGGCAGGGTTCTTACACTTACAAGTATGCATAATTTCTCTCCCATCCTTGAGGAGTAGGCATAATATTCCTCACAATTTCTAGGAGGGAAATTGATGGATATAAGGTGCCCTACGAATACACTACAAATTTTCTTCGAGTGCTTTAAGCCATTTGAGGGTGAAGCCAGAGGTCTAGGATGGTATTGCCCTTGACTATAGTGCCTCCCCTCTCATAACAAACCAGCATCTTACTTGGAATTCTTCCCATTGCAGTGTGTGCTTAGGGGATCTTGTGGTAGAATTCCCACTGTACCGAGATCTTATGTTGCAATTCTTACTCCTGACCAGAGCGTCTCCTTCCCCCCTCCCCCCACCAATTTTGAGAAATAAAAGTTTTGGAAAATGATTCGAATTTGCACTTTTTAAAAAATTCCTTAAAAAATTGCTGGGAGCTTGATGTTGTCATCTTCAAAAGAAAGCAAGATTGTCATCTTTTCAATGACTTCATCTTCAAAGCTTTTGCCATCTCCGATGCAAATTACAATAGTTATTTATTTGGCCCATCTTGTTTTTTTAGGACAAAGAAAACGGGCCACCCCCCTTGTCGTTGCCAACAACATTCATTGTCACTTTCATGGTAATCACCATCGAAATTGTAGCAAGGGGGTCCACCCCCCTTTTTTTTGTTTGTTTGTTTTTTTTTTTTTTTTTCGGGCAACAATTTATAAGGGGGAGTGCAAAGTTCCCCCCTTGGTCATCACCACCACTTGCAGCCAATACAAGTGGGGTTGCTTCCCTTTTTGTTTTTTTAGCCCTTAAAGAAAGGGGAGCGCAAAGTATGTTGTTATGTACTATGTGTTTGTACAAAGCAACAACATACTAAAAATAAATTGATTTTTCTTTTGTATTTTCTCTTTGAAAACGTAATATATTCTTAGATCTTTTTGTTTATTTGTTTTTGCAAGATTTTAAAACGGGTTAACGCACCCTGTTGTCATTTTATTTTCATGACATATTCTTTTATTTCAAATTGTTTTTTAGAATGAAACATAATATGTTATTTTGGGTTCGAATACATGTATTGTAGATCCAATGGATGACTCATTGGAAAAGACATGGGGGATTAGTAAAATGAAAGAAGGATTGTGAATCATTTTGATTTATTCTAGTTTTGAGTTTTGTATGAGATAATTTTCTTGTGGAGAAGGTGTGTGGAACCATAGAAAGGGAGGAGGAGAGTATGGAGATAAGTTGTATTTTATTTTTGTAATGGAAAATGGTTGACGGATTTTCAAGTGTTTTGTACATGTTTGGTTTCATTTGGAATATACGATAAAATGTTAGGGAAAGCATATCATATTAGAATTATATAAAGTTTTGTTATGTTCATCTAATAGTTTTGTGTTTTTTCTATAAAAATGAAATATTATCTACTTATTATTCAACTTCTAGAGTAGGAAACATCGTTTTGCCACAAGACAATAGCTACTAATAAATGGCAATAGTAAAGAGGTAGGCTTCAAAATGCAAGTCTATAGGGTGAAGAAAGTTGTCGAAAATGATAGGCAATAATCACAAAAGGTCTGTAGGCGTTGTAGACATAAGATAACAAGTGTTGAAGCATGCATACCCATTGGAATGGATAATCTATCTCAAAAGGTATTTTAAAAGGTCTAGAAGGTAACTATTTTCTAGTTTTCCCTATATTGCTTTTATATGAAATTCCTTTGCCCCTACTAGTTGGGGTAGTGTTATGTGTAAACGATATGACTATCCTTAGAGGACAATTTTTTTCTATTTCATTGCCTTTTACATAAAATCCTATTTTATTACAATTTGAATAGTTGTAATAGAATTAGTAATTGTTAGTAGTTTTCTTGGAAGGAAAAATATTTTGAACTAATTTCTCAACATTGTATTCATGAAGACAGTAATGATTGGGGATTGCATTTTCACCCTTTTACAATTGGGAAGTATCCCCCTTGGAGGCAGCAATCATCCACCAAGAGGACGTAATGGCCTTCTTAGTGGGCAATGGTGACCCACATGGTGGTGGGAGTGGCCCACCCAAAGGTGGTAACAACCCATCAAGAAGTGGGGGTATTCCACCTAGTGAAAAAGGTGGTCCAATTAATGAAAATGGCTAGTCGAAAAACATCAAGAAGCACCAATAGGCCACCAAAAGGGGCCATGGACGAATCACCCTGGGAACCTTTAGTACTCAAGCCGTAGTACCAACATAATGTTGAACATTACTCCTATTCAAAAATCACTATCCCATCCCATCTTAAACTTAGGGACTAATCTTAACATTCATGCAAGGGTCTTCTGAAAAGGCATTCAAGTTAATGGGGAGAAGAACAATTCATACATAATCAATTTCATATGTTTCACATGAAGGGACAAAGTCTTAAAATGAGGCAAAAATTTCATGTTGTCATATGTGAAATGTACATTCGAAGAGCTTGAAACAACCTTCTACAAACATTATTGAGAAATTCAAAATGATGAACAAGTTTACATGGTGTTGTGCATGATCAAACAAAGAACAAACAAAAAAATGGAAATGTATTATGGAAGGATACTCAAATTGGCAAATTGTTTGTAAGAAAAGGCAAATGAAAGCTTGTTCACCACTTTAATTCATGTAATATTGGTACCATACTTACAAATCACAATTGTGGGAATGAAAATAGACACTTTGTTTGAACACAAAGAAGTTATTAGTATCTATGAAAAAAGTATGGACAATGCAAATGATAAATGGAAATTGTTTAAACCACCACCAAAACCCAAGCGATAACCAAAATCTAAAAAAATTCTTTTGATTTGTTGGAAGTATCACAAAACTAGTCATATGAAGGAATGATGCCACTGGAACTTAGAAAATCCCAACAATAAGCTAAAGGAGAAAAAAAAGGTTTCTATGAATGAAATTTTTGTTCAACATAATAAGGGTATCGAAAATCATATGGTAGACTACAAAACAAAATCAAATCAAAAAGGGTGGCCCCATCACTTATAAATGTTTCATTTGTAATTTCCTTAAACATCAAATCTACAATTGCCCACATCGTAAGGCCATTCAAGACATTTTCAAGGACAAATGGACCACTATAAAATTGGGGGAAAAAAAAAATGCATCAAACATGGTGTTGGTTGTGATTACTCAAAATTGAACACCAAAAATGATAATTTTTGAAGAGAAGGAGCCCTGAAAAATGAAGATTGTCATTCTTTCACCATGGCACAACTATTCAACCTATTTCCTAATTCAAAGCAATATGTATTTGCCAAACTTTTTCCCAAAAAATTAATTGTCCTTCTATAATCCAACACTACCACAACCTTAGACGTTGCCATAGATCCTCGCATGGTTGTCATTCATGTTCATGTAGGGAAAAACTCAGTAAAGTATGTCTTGTTCAATGGATGATGTAGGATGTCATTGTAACTGATGACTCGTTGAAAAACTAGGATTACTACCCTTAGACTGACCCTTTACACCTTGCGGATGGTTGATTAAACACTTACCAAACTAGTAGGCCTAATTAAAGATCTTAAACTACACATACATGGCATCCCATACATATTTACATTTTTTATTATGGATATGACTTTTGTGTTGCATAGCCATGGACAACCCAACAACATGAAATAATATGGACCATCACCATTGCCAAACATTTGAACATGAATACCAAATGCTTGGAAATGTTAATTTGCTACGATTTCATGTCCATGGTGTAATGGACAAAGAAAAAAACATATTATTGGTTGTGGACTCAAATTTGTTCAATATAAGTATAATTATCTTACCAAAACCAAATATCATGGTAGCATAATCAAAACTTGAAATCATGACTGTAATTGTCACCAAATTGAATATCAACAAATAGGGCATTCTTTTGGCAATGGATATATCTTGTTAATTATTAATTATGCCCACAAAGTGGGTGGAAGCCAAGGCTTTGAAGACCAACATGATTGTAATCATTACCAAATTCATCCTTGTAAGATTTGGTTGTTAAGTGAAAATCCTTTAAGGTGTATCACACAAGATGAAAAGGGCCTAGTCCTTATTACAATCATTTTTTACCTTATATTTTGATCCCCATAAAAAATAATGAATCAAAAGTTGTCAAAATTTTCAAAAGGACTATATTTTAAACCATTACAATTTTAAATCTCATCATAATCATCCATAAATCTGTCTTTACATGGTAAAAAATGATTAGGTAAAAAATATTAAAAAATGTGACGTTGTGACAATATTTTGGTACATCTTAAAGAATTTGGACCTTATCCCCTTACCTTTGTTAATGATCATGGACTGCATTTTATTAATGTAACCATTGAAATCATCACCAATCTTTTTTGTTTAGGCATACCACATTTACAACATATTACTTATAGGTTAATTGCCAAATTAAATTCGCCAACAAGGTGATTGGACCAAATTAATCAATGAAAAGAAATCAAATTGGGATGAACATATGCATATTGTCCTTTATGTTTGTCGAATAGCTTTCAAAATAACCGTAAGGCATACACCTTTTGAATTGGCATATGGATTTCACCCCATCATGCCAATCAAATATTTACTTCCCATAAGAATAGCTACCCAAGGATTTTGCACCAACCAAGGTTTTGGCCAGTCGTAGGTCTAAATTGGAATGACTTGAGGAAACAAGGCAAGATGCAATTGAAATTACTAGTAAATACCATTGGAACCACGTGTTTTGGGCTTAACAACATTAGAAAGATAAAACCTTCTCCATCACAAATTATGTCCTATGGTTTCCCAAGGCAAGTACAAAAAACATTGGTTTGGTCATTATCACATTCAATATTACCTACCAAATAACACTACCTTGCTTATGAACATGGATAAGATTGACACCAATCCACTTTTGGTGAACATCAACAAGTTGAAACCTTATCAACATTTAGAATTAACTCCATATGGGCTAGAAGCTAAAATAGAAAAAGGAAGGGATGTTAGTGTTAGGGTACCCCAACAATGAAATGGAAAAATAAGTGATTCCACTACATGAAGTGATTCAAACTCAAAATTGGAAGTAGTACCTAAACCCCCTACTAAAATTGGAAAATTGATATGAAAATTAGTTATTGAAAATGAACTTTCAATACCCATAGAGGAAATTCTACAAATTGAAGAATCAATATTAGATACCAAAATTAAAATAAAAAAGACATTTTTGGAGGTTGTCCCCAATGACAAATCGAATGAAAATCCAAAATGCAATGACAATTCCAACCTATTAGAACCTACAACCGATTTCAACAATATGAAATGTATTAATGATTCCAACATTTCATAATTGACTAATGATTCTAAAATTCTAGAATTAATCAACAATTTTTACACCTCGAAACTAATAAAAGATTCCAACAACATGGAATCAGCCAAACTTGCAAAGGATTCCAAATCGGTAAATCAACTCCATCGTTCAAAATCTAAGTCATTTTGAATCCAATAACCAAATCAACACTTCCATGCAATCTAACACTTATAATATGGGAAGCAATTCCCTCAAACTCCCTTATTGATCATATTTCTTTTGTGTTTTCTATATTTAATCCTATAACCTATAATACCACCATGAGAGGGAGTGTGAGTAAAAGTGAAATTGAGAGTTAGGTTAAGCTATAAGCATAAAGAGGGAAAGAGAAGGCTATGGAGGAAAAACCAATTGAAAGAGGCAAAAGACAAGGCCTTTGGTTTTCGAGCTAAAAATATTAAAACTGAATGTGTTTGAATCAAGACCAAACATAGAGATGAAAATAAAGGTTCTCAATTCAAGGATAAGTATGTAGCTAGGATGTTGGCTTTTCTACAAGCCATTTGGCTCCAAGGTAATTGGGTCATTTATGTTAGCAAGAATCTCATGCCTGTTGTGGCTTTGGCAAAGGCGAGGAAGTAGATCAATTAGTCTATAGTTGTATTTTCTAAAGTACAACAGAATTGAGGATTTTTTTACTCCCTTCAAGTCCAAGGATAGAGCCGAAAAGGACAAAAAATTTGGTGTAGCATAGGTCCTCGACATTCCATTAAAGAATTGGTTTTTAATAAACTTAACATTATAACTACCAAAATTTAACCCTACCATAATCTCAGTCACCATAGATCCTTACAAGGCTACCATTTAAGTTCATGTAGGAAACACTAATAGAAATTATATTGTATGCAACCACATCACATGCAATTGGGCCATAATTGTAGTGGTCGTGTGCAACTATGCATGGGTGATTATAACTGTAAAAGATTTTTTGGGTTTTTTTGGTCATCTATGCAACTAAGGTGCAACTAATGTCACCTTCATCCCTCCTTTTGGATGATTTATGTCTATAGATATGGTATGTATATACCCATAGTTGCATGTGCAACTAAAATATTGCAACTATGGTCTTCTAGTCACCTAGGTGCACATTTCTTACACATGTCTTAAGGCTTAGGTTTTGTTTAAACATTACAATCCTAGTTATCCCAAGTAGGGTTAAAATTTTAAAAATACATGATATATTTTGCCAAGTGCCACAGATAATGGATATAACACCAATTTGCAATTGCATGATCCAACAAACATCTATAAGGCAATGGAAGGATCTTAAATCATCTCATAATAATTCAAGTGTATGACTTGATGAGGCAAACCAATGGATATGTGTGTTCAATAGTAACCTCCAACCCCTTTAAAATTATGATTATTGGGTTTGGTATGTGGAAACAAATTTGCATTTATTCAATCAAAATCCAAACACCCTAGGTGTTCATGGCAATTATATATCTTAAAATATGCATGACAATTGAATTGGTTCCATAGTCAACTTTGATCAAATATCAAAGAGAGTTTACATTAGTAAATGTCTACCACAATACTGACTAACGATGTTTTGTTAGATGGAGGATTAACATCATTATTGATGACCTATAGAAAAACTAAAATTATCCACCTAATAATGACAACCACCTCGACACTAATTTGGGAATTGGTACCTCAATGCTTACAATGCTTACAATTGGTGAGCCCACTAATTTAGACAATGCGCCAAATGTACTTTTGGAAAAATATTAGTAGCGACCCAATGAACTATCGAAATCTAAGGTATTGAAACAAGGGTCCAACGATTTAATTCCGATTTTGCACACTTGGAACATTAAGAGATTATGGCCCAAACAAGACTAGATGGCTAGCCAATCGCCTAATAAGTGCATTCCAACGAATGGACCATCTAGTTTGAAAAAAAAGTCATAAATGAATAATCTAGTCCCAATTAGGAAGAAGCTTCCAATAGCCAACATGTTATGCACAAGTCATTGTCACCTATGGAAGGTGGGAATACTTTCCCCCCAACCTCTCATAAACTTTGCATATTCAATTACAAGGAGAGCAAACCCCCTTAACCCAAGTACTGGAAATCATTAATAGAAAATGGTCATTTTGTAATTGGTCATTGCGATTAATTTTTCATCACACATGACATTTATGACTAAAATCTTAATAGTCATCTGGGACAAGTCACATGTGACATTAGTTGAAAATGACAAGGAATTTTGGATGAAAAATAAAATCAACGAAATACACCTTCAGTTTTTGATTGGCCATATATGTATTGTTGTTTATGACTAGGATGTGATTTTTTTTGGTGAACAATGGGAGCAAGTGATGCGTTACCATGTGTCCCAATTTTTAACAATTTCAAATATTTGTATTATAATTTTGAAATAATTTAAAATATATAGCTTTTATGTTTGGATGATTTTAGATTGTGACATGTGATGCAATAAAAATTTGCCATGTGCACATATTAATTGAAATTTTCCAAAATAAAATTTAATAAATTATCAAATATGTAAGTTAAACTAGGTGAATAGGTACATAAATTGGTACCTACCTACTTACCTACCCACCTAAACTTACCTACCTATGTAGGTAGATAAGTAGGCATGTAGGATCTATATACCCATTCACTTAGGTTAGACACCAATTTAGGTAGGACTTATTTACTTACCTAGGTTAAATACCTACTTAGGTAGGTAGGGCAATAGGGAAGTTAGGTGTAGGTGCATGAATATTAATATCTTATTTTGGGTTAATTTTTTGGATTGGTTCATCCCATATGCACATTTCTTTTAATACGAAAATGTAAAACAAAGCACCTTGCTTATATAATTTTCAAGACGAAAATGAAAGACAAAACATATTGGATATTTTTTTAAACTACAAGTAGTTTGCGACTAAAATTATTAGTTGCAAAACTACTTGCAACTAAATAGTTTATCCCATATATATATTTTTAAAATTTTTTAAAATTATATAATTAAATAGGCAAGTGATTCACTAACTAACTAACTAATTAATTAATAAACTTGCCAACTAACTGATTATTTATCGTAATAATCATCAATACTTTTTAATTAAATAATTATATATATTATGTATATTAATAGTTATTATCTAATATATTTAAATTTATTAGCTAAATAATCACTAATATATATATAATTAACTAGGAATTTGCTAATGTTGAAAAAATAATTATTTATCAATAGTTCATAGAAAAATAAATTAATAACTGAAATATTGAATAATTAGTATTTATTAAGTATTAATTTTAATCATTAAGAAACAATTTTAAATGATATAATAATATAACTATTAGTTTGCTTAATCTAATCATTTTATTATAAATAATCCCATTCTTTCATTTTTTATAACTAACAATAATTACATAAAATAAATATTTAACAATAATAATAGAATTTATTGAATTATTATTGTAACTAGTTGGTAGCCAAGATCACCTATTTTATTTTTATTATTCACTTGCTATAAATATTTATGAACTATTAATTTTCAATTAAATGTACATAGTAAATATATTTTTCATTTGAAAATAGTTTCAGTAATTATTATACATAAATATTAGAATATAATAAAATTATTATTGGGTATATTAACTAACTTAAGTTAACAATTTTTTTATTTTAAAAAATATATTACATCAATTTTTATAAATATTGTAAAATAATAATAATAATAATAATAATAATAATAATAATAATAATAGGCATTATGGTTTTAATTTCAGTAATTATATATATATATATTTTCTATCATATTAACATTGTCATCATAATCATGTTATAAAATGATATTATTTTAAATTTGATTAATTTATTTATTAAAATTTAACTAATTAAAATAATCATAATCAGAATAAATGTCGTTTGTAATAATTTTAAAAACTATAATAAGATAATTTTGATAAGCTTGTAATATGGTCACAATATATTTAGTAAATATCTTACATAAAAATTTAATATACTAAAAATATACACCTAATGTAAGCATAATATCGAAGCCATTTAATGTTAATAATAATCTTTGAATGTAATATTGTTGTTCATACACATTCAAAGTATACATTTGTAAATCCTAATATACCCAACTATACCCCATAAAATACACAAAAATACACCTTTGTATATTCATAAGGCCATGACTAAATTGGTTACATTTGTAATTAATGAAACATAAGTTGTTCTTCTTGGATGAAAACTAAATTAAATGTTGTTCACATGAAAAGATGAAGATCACAAATAATTGCAAACTAGTTGTAATGTCGTTACAAATATGACCAACACAATAAATAGTTGCAAAAATGTCAAAGGTAGTTGCAAATGATTGATAGTCACATGTCGTTGCAAATAGAATGGTTAAATTTTGGCCAATTTTTACTAGTGAATGGATATTCCACTAGAATTTTTTTTTTGATGGGAACATGGTGTTGGATGTTGAAATCCTTAGCAATGTTTCATTTTCGTGTGCTATAGGCTTTTTGATACTTTGAAATCAAGTGTAGGTTGATCTTGTATGTTTCTTTCCACATCCCATAAGAAGTTGGAAGACCACCTCCAACTTTCTAATATGTTTGCCCAAATTGTAACACATGTATCCCAAACCTTGCATATTGCCATTGTAGATAGGATTATTATAGAAGAAGGTAGACAAAAGGTTGAGGAGGAGGTTTTAGGCTTCGAAAGGTAGCTATAAGGACTACAAAATTCCTAAATTAGGATGCCTTGACCATTTAGGGCCTTAAAGGTGAGTTGTAGAATTTTTAAAACATCCAAACAAGGCTAGATGGGTCCCAAGTTTAGAATGAGGCTTATTGGATGCATCTATTGAGAGTTCAACTTGGCCAAATTGAAGAACTAAAGGTTGGAGGCTGAAGATGAAACCTTACAATATGAGAAGGCATCACTAGTAGAAATCCCTTGATTTACGACTAGTGTTTACGACTAATTTTTAGTCGAAAGCGACATTTTACAACTATTTTGCTGTTAGTCGCATAAGACAAGTCACAAACGACAAATAGTCGCAAACGACAATTACATCAGCATGACGTCATCAAATGGTGGATGGAGCCTAAATGTAGTATATACGGTTTCATCCGATGGGGCCAGTATATACATTATGTATACAAGGCATCATTTTGTATATATTTTGTTTTTCCTGATCGTGTGGGTAAGGAGTGGCCATG
>Ga0116229_10005091_pt1 | contig 21521 bp, 12 predicted proteins | sample S1TSphgellanicum_3_FD_87313 | JGI IMG/M metagenome (GOLD analysis project Ga0116229, IMG submission 87313) | Host-associated microbial communities from peat moss isolated from Minnesota, USA - S1T2_Fc - Sphagnum magellanicum MG | ecosystem: Host-associated > Plants > Peat moss > Unclassified...
AAAAATAGAAATTGCAAGCTAATTAATAATTAATTTGTCAAGTGTGTTAATTTAGTTTCTTACTTAAATCTCATTTAGTTAGGGATAAATTGGGTTAGTTAAGTTGATTAGTTTTATTTTGTATCAATTTAGGTGTGAACAAAGTTTGAAATATTTTACCATGAAATATAATCACAAGTTGTGTGATTTAAAATCACTTTTATTGAATTGAGATTTCAAAGCATAGTGTTTTCATGTCTACAAGTTTTTTTTGGGTGTTTTATAGTTTTATTTGATTCATAATTTTTGTTATTTCTATGTTTTTCAACTTGGATTCCTAGGTGAGTTCTTTTGAATGATGCATGACAAATTGATGATTAACTATCATTTGAGTTTGGATTAGTAATGAATAAGATTAAGAATAATAGCCCTTCGCACAACTTTATTTTGCTAAACTTTGAAAATAATGATCTTTTATTTGTTATTTTTTTTTGGGTTTTGCATTGCTTCACACTTCTAGTGACAATGATTAAATTATTTTTTATAGACATAATAATTTTGTTATAGTCAAATTCGTTTTTTCAAAACATAATAAAATTTATAAATTTCACTATATGTATATGTTGTTTTGTTCCATTAATATTTTTTTACAATTTTGAATTTGGTAAGCAAAATGATAACGAAAGTTCAATTTATTATGTAAGTTCAGAACAAACTACAAATAGACAAAAACATTGAAAAGGTGCAAGACAAACAACAAAAAAATACTTTTAAATTAAAATTTGATTTATGACAAATTATAATCCGAAATTGACTCTAAAATTGTTGCAATGACAATCACCAAAATATTCATCCTACATAAACCAATTTCGATGAAACATCGTCACTAAAAATTAATCCTCTAAAATTCTCACAAACTTACCAAAACCCTATTACATATTTGATTGTTAGTTAACTCAAGAAGATGAGTAAGAAAAAAAATTCATATCAGCAAATCGATGAATTTCATTCATTGGCCATAAAATTTTTTATGCAAATCTTGTCACAAGCCACCTATTGAACACCATCTATATATTAATAACTATTATATTAAGTGAGTACCTTGGTTAGGTTTGATCTCTCTTATTAAATTATTTTCAGAAATGTTGAAATTTTCAACTTATTACATTTTTGTAAAGAACAAAATTTTTAGGAAGCAAAATATTGCATCTTCAGGAAATTTGCAGTTGTTGAAAATGCAAAATCTCAAATTGAATTAATTATTTGAGAGACAGAAAGACCGTATGTTGAAGTTGCCAAGGTACGTACTGCTACCGTATAACCCTTGTCTGTATACAGACAGGGTTTAAAAAGGACTCCAAAATCCTGAGGTTGAAAAGAGTGTGAAAAAACAAAAGAAAAAAAAAAGAAAAAAAAAAGGGAAAAAAAAACAAGGGATCGGTGCACGCCGCAGCAACGCACACTTTGACCGTTTACCTATTGTAGCCTTTTTTTCCATTTCTGGCTAAATTTAGCCAGTTGAGTGTTTTGGTTTCAAATTGGCTTTAAAAAAAAACAAAAGTGTTTTTTTCTTTGTTTTCTAGTAGCCAGATTTCGATAATTTTTTAAAAGAGATCGCCAGATTTTTTCTATTTGGTTTTAGCATTATAACCAAAAATGTGAAGGATTCTTAAAAGTTTTTGACTTTAATACCTGGTTTTATATTCAAATTTGGCTAAATTATCTTGTGGATGGTCATGCTACAGTTTGGCTATATCACAAAATTTTAAAAAAATAAAAATAATAAACTTATTTAAAAAAAGAAAAGAAGAAAGAACGCTGTTAATAACCTATGGTTCCAAATATGGGGGATAGTGTAATCGTGGTTAAGTGAAGAGGGGAACCCTGGGTTAATGAAGTGCGGTTAAGGCAGGACCCGGGGTGCCGAGGAGGAGGAGATGAAGAAGAAGAAGCTCTTCTTTCTGGCCATGGAGGAGTCGTCGTCACCGCCGCTGCTGCTGCTGTGGTTGCTGCGTATCGTGACGGGAAGCTCCAACAATTTTACATTGGAAGCAGCAGCGGGTTACGACTTTCCTGCAACTCCTTCGTCTCCTTATCTTCGACTCCATTGAGAAAATGTCTGTTTTCATATTTGTGTCTGTTTTGTGGCCCAAAGAGGGGGAAGAGGAGGATGGGCATTGTAGGAAGAAGAAAGAAGAGAGTCGTCGTCGACGTAGATCCTTCAGGTCGTCTTCTTGTTGTTTTTCTTCTGTTGGGAGGAGAACCAACCCCTACAAGTAGATCTATCTGCAAGCGGTTGAAGTTTTGTCTGTTTTGTTTTTTTCTGGTTCGTTTCTCTATTGGACTGAAGAAGAGATCTATTCTGCCTCCTCTCGACGGCTCTCTCCTGTTGCTGCTGCTGTTGTTGTTGTGCTGCTCATTTTGTTTCTGTCTGAGAGGAAACGAACTAACTAACCGGGGGGAAGGGGAAGAAAAAATAAAATCACAGTCAAGAATGGGGCCTGTTTGTGCCTGCTAGGTCTGTAGAAAGCATTGTGAAACATCTATTCAGTCTCGATGCTTGCCTTGAACAAACCAGTTGCAATAGCAGCAGCTAGGAGGCTCAGTGCGGTGAGGTGAGGTGAGGTTCGCTTCGCTTCGCGTGGGCGGGCGGGCGGTCGGTCGTCTTCCGGGCTTTGGTTTGCACCTCGCAGGTTCGAAATCTCAAGAAACAAATTACAGAACTTGGAAGCTGCAATTTGCGGTTGATTTTGCTCTGTTTTTCTTCGTTTGTGATTCGGCTTCCTTTTAAGCAAAAAGCATGTTATGACTGACATTCTCTTCTCGTGTGAGAAAGAGAAGGAGGAGGAGGAAGAGGGCTTGTCGGTTAGGCCACAGGCCAGTTCTAATTGTTCATGTGCAATTTAGGTTTCTTTTCCAAGCTTAGGGAAAGAATTGGTGCTAGAGATTTGAGAGAGAGAGAGAGAGAAGAAGAAGAAGAAGAAGAATCTGTGCTCTCTCTTTTTCTGCAGACAGATGTAATCAATCCTCTGTGTCCAGACTTATGTTCCCTCTCGGAGCAGCTCCACCCATGCTCAGTATGTGGCCCTGCCTGCAACAGTATTTCTCACATCCAAGACTAGTTATTTACTTTTTTCTGACCTCACCCATTTTAAAACTGAAACTGGGACTGCAAAAGTTAGAAGACTTACTAATAGCAACCCACTTGTACCAATCAAATAATCTAGCCAATGAACAGCAGGTAGGTGTTGGGTTTTGATGAGCCTTTTGCCAGCCTCAGCAGCATCTTGTGCAAAAATGCTGGGCCAAGACCATTTTTCGGAGCCAAACTGTGGCATGTTTTAACTTCATCTAAAATTTGCTGTACAGTGCACTGGTGGTGTTGCTCTTAGCCTTGATGATGGCCTTGACTCTAGAGGTAGTACTGGAGTCATGAAAGTCTTCTTGTGAAAGCCACTGATCTTCCTTGCTGGCTTTGGATGATGTCTGTTTCACACTTTGAACCCCATTGTAGCTGGGCTGATGGTTGTAGGTTTCGCTTACCTTGCCCCTCTATCCATGATGATCATCACTGGCAAGGTGACTGATAGCCTCACTTTTTACTGAGAGGCTCAATATTGACCTGAAGACCCATTGGGAAGGAAGGGTGGGTGGGCACATGTTGTTTCTTGGTCCCTCTGAATCCGAGCTGCAGTTAAATGGTAGGCTTTTGTAAAGAGGTTTGGCACTTAGAATGAATGCACCTGGCAGAAATCACATCTACGTGGGAGTGGCTGAGGGTTGTATGACTAGGTGGACTTCAGTCCGTCAGAGCTTGGGTTTGGAGACTTCCTGTCCAGTTAGTTTGTTTGTGGGGACATGGGGGACACAATGTTGTGTTTGCTCTTTGGCTTTCTTGCAAGTGTTCCAGAAGTTTGCTGTACTGAAATGCTGTTGAACTGGCCAGGTGGTGTAGTGTGACATGTGAGGTGGTAAGGTAAATTGTCTGCCTCATTTGACGAGATTCTTGGCTCTAAACAAAGTCAGGATGTTGGGGACATCAGAGGTCTGACCCAGAAAACAAAACATTTTGGAGATTTGGAAGGCAGTGTGTGGGCAATGCTCTGTCACAACTATGATGGCGGTGTGTGGGGCTTCATCACTTTGTGGTGGTCAATCCTCCTTTCATTATGAATGCATGGACCCTTGCCCTAGTTCATCTCCTGGGGATTTGCAGACCAGTCTTTTGTGTTGGGGCATCACCAAGCTGGAAAGTGAGGCATCATCTTGTCTGTCGGCAACAATGGGCAATTCAACTGACCCTGAGGATTCTGGGGCATCACAGCCACCACCTTGGAGTACAGGGGATGGACAGCAGATGGAGGTTGCTCCCACGTCACAACCTGAATCTTTAGAGATTACTGTACCTAGTTCAAATGATCAACAGGAATCAGGAGGTGTAAGCCAAGGGCATTTAGATACAAGTAGCAAACGGAATATGATGCAGGAGGATTCTGTCCTCCAGGTAGTTAACATAATGAAGGAAGAGGAATCAGAATACCCATCAGAGGTTCAGGTGAAGCAGGAGGAATTTACAGTAGCTAGTAAAGAAGGTGCCATTAACAGTCCAGCAAGAAAGCGGGTGCGGATGGGAAGTCCCTCCAGCTACACCTTGCAGGAAAGGTTGATGAGTCGAGAAGGTGAGGTGTCACTGTTCCGGCATTCATCACCTACCATCAGCAACAAAGGGGCCACACAGGATTTGTCGGGCAAGTGGAAGGAAACAGGTCCAAGTGTAAGCAGTCACTCAGGTGAGCAGCCAAGCAAGGGAGGGCAACAACAAGAGCTTTGGTGGCTTACACCCAGGAGTTCACCTGCCAAGGAGTTTCCAGTGCAGCCACAGTTGATGTTGAAGAAAATGAAAGGTAGGGATTTTATGGGGGATTCAGTCTTTGAGGGAGGGGGACAAAGAAGCACTTCAAAAGAAACTGATGGTCCATTCAAATCACCCAGTTACAATCCACACATGCTGAATACATTGGATAACAAGCAGGGTGTAACTGCTTCACAGACAGCTCTTTCCTCTCATGGTGGAAGTATCACTGCAGAACCAAATACATTAGAGCACCCATTTCTTTCACCACAGGAATTCACCTCTAGTAGGCTTGGGGGTAGCAATGTGGCTCCAGATGTGGAGGATTCATCCAGGGTTGCCAATCTCTTCCCTGGAAGAAGAGTTGCTGGAGGTCACGGACCTCCCAATATTCCAGGCCATGCTCGTGATGCAGTAGGGGTGAGTGATGGTGGGTATTTAGAAAGGCATCAATCCCTCACTGAAACTGCTCAACACCCCCCATTGGAAAGCACAAGTTCTGAGACAAGAGAAACAACTGGTTTGCCACTGCCCATCAACAATTCACATGGAAATGCCAACACCAACTTTTATGCACATATCCGAGGGGCTATGCCTTTGGATATAGTTTCTCCCCAGGTGTTTCCAGCAGAGAACTTCTCTCAAGCTGGAGTTCTTCCCACTTTCAATCAGGATCCTCTTAGTTCTGGTCTTTCAAACACAGAACTCTATAGCATAGGACATCCACATGCTGGGCAGGCTCCACAATTCTTGGAGAGAAATTTGCAGCAAATTAGCAAGGATATGATAGCACGTAATCTACGGGCAAATGCACAGTCAAGTATCCCTGTTCCAACTTTCATGAACTCATTGCAAACAACGGAGTCCTCACATGCAAATACACCAGACTTCAGCTCTCTAGAGTTTTTGCATGTGTTACAGAGGTCTAATCGTGGACCTCCTCAAGGAAGTGGCAGTTATGTTTCAAATTTTCGGTTTTCAAGTGCACCTGCTACATCACAGTATGGGTTGGTCCCTCCTGAGTTGAATCTGTCACTGCCAGCACAGGGAAGCCAGGCATCAGCACTGGCACATTCTGTCTCATCTCAGCAGGAGTTTCTTACTCCAGCCCAAGGCTCTTACTGTCATGTAAACCACACCCAAAGGCCAGAGGATGGTTTTTGGACAAGAGCTGGAGATGTAACTGGAAACCATGGACTTTCTAAATCCCTGCAACTAGATTTATCAGTTCCAACTTGGGCAGTACCTCCATCAGTAACAGCAGTGGTGGAAGGCCGGTCAATTGGCCAAAGGGTCTGTCTTCATGATTACAATTCCTATGAAGGCTTTGCTCAGGCCATGCGGAAAATGTTTGAAGATTGCATCTTAGAAGAGGATCTTGTTGCCATGGGGCAAGAAATACATCTGGGGAATGCTATTCCAGGTTATGTAATTGCTTATGAAGATGAAGAGGGAGACCTTCTTCTTGCTGGTGATTTGGGTTGGAGGTAAGGCACCTGCACAATTCCTTTGTTAATAATTGGCAAACTTTTCAGTTCATTTTGTCCTCAAAGGATCATGCTCTTGAAGATGTCTGTCCTCTTTCCTGGTTTTTTTTCCTTCATCTTTTCTCATTTGGTTCTTCTTTTTCTTTTTGTTTCTCATTCTGTGTTCCTCATTCTTCAGTTTCCTTGCCCTCTTTTCTTTTCAGTGTTGTTGAGCTAGCCAGCATCATGGCTGCATCTTCCTGTTACTCCTGGTATTGTAATAGAAACTAAGTATGTTGGTTGATGTATTGACATTGACCTTCACCAACTCCCAGGAGCTGATGTAGCAGTCTATGAACATGCAATGTGACTGTCACTGTCAAAACTGCTCCTCAGTTTTGTTTTTGTATTCTCTGTCCTCGTGGGATGGATTTCCTCTATTCTCCTGTTTGCTGATATGCTTTCAGATCTGAATTTTCTATAACCTTATGATCAGGTCATCTTTTCTATTCAGGCTAAAGTTGAGAGTATGGATAGCTTGTGCTGTAACTATTCCAATGGTTATTCCTGGCATTTGTTGTCTGCAACTGTATGGCATAAATCATTCTTGCTGGGGAGTTTGGTAATGCTCAAATGAAGCGTTGAACCCTCCTCACCTCTTAGAAATCTTCAAATTAGTATTTAACTGTTGTTTTGGTGAGAGGAATTGCCTGAATACTTGATGTGTATGTATCTTGCTCTTGATCTGTTAACAGGGAGTTTGTGCGGGCAGCAAAGCGGATCAGGATTGTGTCAGCTGTCAAGAGTTCCCGGCCCAATGTCTCTACAGGTGCATTAAGACTTGTGATTCATTAACCAATGCCATCTGGAGTTTCCATCCATGCACTCTTTTGTGGATATGATTATCTTTTGGGTGTGCCTTGTATTAAGAACTTGTAGGTCACTAAACCTCTGCCTCACCCACACATCCAGTTGGGCTTATAAAGAACTGTCCAACGTAATGTCTGGTCTGCTACATTGCTGGTGACAGGTCCTGAAGTCGAACTTTAATCAAATTGAATCAGGCTAGTTGGTATATTATGTGGAATGCTAAGGTGAAGATCTGGTAGGCAAACCATAAACAGTGTTTTTCTGGAGCATGATTCTGGGGTGGGCAAGGGTGGGGTGTTCTTACTCTGATTGTACTGTAAAGTGTATCTGCAGCAGACTATTATTTGCAATGGAAATGTCAATAAACCTATGGCTGCATAGTATGGATCACTGCACCTTTTCCTGGTTTCCTTCTATATGTTTTGCTTCACAGTTACAGAGATTCTTTCAAGTTAGTTCTGATGCCAAGGTTTTTTTGTTGGTCACTAATGCAGGATTGTGAAATCAACTAGAATGTTCTTCAGTCCAAGGATGCAGCAGTAGACTCTATTTTGGCACAGAGGTTTGGAGGCAGCTTCTTTAGTTCTTTTGCAGGAGAAACCTCTTGCTCCATTTTTCTGTCTCCTATGAGAGAGGAACTTGATTGAAGTAAGATATGCACACTTCACTTTTCAGATGGGGAATCCTGTTTGCACTGTTCTTTTTTTTGTCTGCCAGAGGTACTCATCAACTCCACAACTCATTTAGCAGCTTCAAACCTCTCCTGTTGTCTCTGTGAAGTTTTAGCAAGGCAAAGTTGCTCAGATGAAACTGTACTCAGTTCTGTAGGTTGAAGTGACATTGATCTTGTGGATTTGTCTATGTTGAACTATATAAGGATCTAAAAAGGAAAGGAGGATGATGAATGTACATCTCAGGTGCAGTCGGTCTTATTCAAAGAAAATATCCAGGGGTCCAATGCAATTCTGACTTGTACAGAGTGAAGAGATCAATGGAAGAGTGCAAATTCACTTCCTGTGCTCTAAAATGATGCAGGTGGAAGCAGCAAGAGGTGATTTTCATTTCTAAACTTTGCTGATGTGCAAGTCTCATTGGAAGTTAATGCGTGCTGGAACCCATGGTGATAAGTGATATTGCAGTTCTAATCGGATTTGCTTACAAGCTAGACATATGGTTTCTGCTTTAAAATGTGTTGAGAAAGTCTGCTGTCATGGTTGACTCTGAGCCTATTTGTTGAGGGAGTAGAAACTTGGGCATGCAGAGGGAAAAACACAGTCGTCATCAAAGATTCATCTGCATACCTTTGGTGGCATTACTTAGCAAGATCCATAAAAGTATGTCTGATCATCCACCTGGGACCTGTCTGTTTTCACTGTGCTAGTTCCAGACCAACAATCAGAATGGAGACACTGTTCGGAGCCTGATTCAGGCTGTAAATACAGTAAATCAAGCATACACTTCATTCATATCGATAACATGACACAGGATATGAGAATGTCTTGACAAATTTATGTATGGTGTTAGTGCAATGAAATACAAAATAAAAAAATGAACATGTCCGAGTCAAGAACTGGGATAAACTGGAATAAAGTGGAATGCAGAATGACAAGGACCTGCAAAAGAGAGCATATGGTGAGAGCAGGCCAGCAGTGAATAGAGGAGGCTAGACACCCTCAGGATAAATTAATAGATTTAAAACAAAGTTGTATACACCAACCATTTGGTGTTTGCCTCTACAGAATTCTAACTTCTGAGCAAGATGACATCAACACAAATATCCTGTTTGAGGCATGCCTTTTCAACTCCTGAACTAAAACATATGTTTATCCCTAAACGGGATAGTTTTCAGGGCCAGATACCAAGAAACTCCACTTGAATGGGCATGATTTGGTGATACCATTGAAGCCCACAGGATGAAGGATGGCTGCCTAGAGAGTGAAATAAACAAGTGGGAGAAAGATAATTGTATCCTCACATTTAGGCAAACTCATCATCTGGAAGCTTGAGGCTTGGACCAGTGGTGAAATAATCATACACACCTCAGTGTGTCCTAAGATGACTTGCTCTCTGCAATTGGAACCCGGACATAAAGTTGGCCATACAGTGTCACGACGGCTGATGTTTGATGGGCATCAATTCGAGAAGGCAAGGATATAACCTGAAAACATGGTGTTTTAAAGTTAACCTTCCTCTTCCTCTTTCTATTTTCTCAGATTTTGAAGGTTGCATGTTGCATAATAGGATCTAGTTATGATGACCATGAATTTCACATCACCATTGTATCAGATGGCACTTAGATATGTAATAGGCTATGATTCTAGCCGATCTCCCAGTTGGTTTCAGATAAGAGCACTTACCTTTCTGAAAGGAGTAACCCCCCAAGGATTATCTGGATCCTCTGGCATCCCTGCAATCACAAGTCTGCCGCCTGGCTCACATTGAATTCGTACCTGCCACCAAACACTTCTCGCGTGGCTAAGAAATGCAAGTCCATCATAATTGATTATTCCATTCAACATCTCCTCTCTTTCTTTCTCATGGCTGCTTGCCCTAAGCTCATCTTTGGTTAAGGCAGTTTCAAGAAGCAGATGCAATGATCCATCATTTTAGATACACAATGGGTAATGAGAGTGTCTCAAACCTCCTCACGTGCAAGTCCAGGGACAAGGGCATAAATCTCAAAGCAATCTACCTGCAAACCACAAGAACTTGCCCTAGTCAGTGACAAAAGTATGTTTTCTTATCCAATCTATTAGAAAGGCAGTGTCATGAAAATTTGGTGTAGATTTGGTCTACTTGTTCACACAAATTCTGGGACAAAGTGCGTCTCCGTTGTAACCTGGTTGCTGAAAGAGCAGTGGGAAGATGCAACAACAAGAAAACAGAGAAACCCAAGCATGAGATGAGTCATATAGGACCTAGAGACTCACATGTTTGTGGACATTAATCTTAACCCAGTCAGCTTTAGGACCCTCATCAACTATTGGGGGTTCAAAAGCAGTCACAATCCCATCACTCTGCTTTGCCATCACTGGCCGCCTTGCAGATTCCTGCTTCAAACTTCTCTTCCCTGTGTTTGCTCCCGCTGAATTGATGGGTGGGCTTTGCTCCCTCAACCGTGGTCTCCCCTGTGCTCGTACAGCTTTCACTGCTCGTTCCAGCACAGTTGGTGTTCCTTTTCTCTTTACCCCGGTGCCTGCTGCATTCCACCCCTTGCTCCCTTGGTCAAACAATGTCATACATATCCATTTAGTTTCATAATCTAGTTTCTTACATGCTAGAGCTAAAAAACATCTTTATGAGCTCAAAGCTCTTCTAAGCCCAGAATAGTCCTACCCGTATTACTGCTGTTTTACAGTAGAAATGACAACAGTCAAACAATACAGCAGGTGCTCTCTTTGAAGAGAGGTTTACATCAACAAAGACTACACTGCTTTCCATCTCTATTGAATCTTAAAATCCTGTGAAGTTGAACTTTTAATACCGATGCTTGTCAACTTCTTCTCCTTTTTTGTATGCTTCCCACCAGAGCCTTTCTCCTGTGATACAAAAGCATTCAGACCCACAGAAAGTTGTTTGCATGACAACATAGAACCAGGCCAGCCAAGACCATTTGGATCATAACTAAACCTCAAATCAGCATCCCAGATGTGTAAATTTGAAAGGATAGTGATCAGAACAGAGTCTGACAGTGCATGGCCAGAACACCTATAAGATATTTGGCCCCATTTTCAGGCAGTAACTGAAACATGATACTGCTACAAAGATAACTAACCTAGGAATTTTCAGCTATCCTTGCCACCTAGGCAGTCTAAAACTTTCCACTTACATTTGTGTCTTTAGTTTCCCCATTGCCTGTGCGTTGGGAGTGCCAGCCCTGCATTGCACGTGCAGCTGAATCTCGTCTCGCTCGCCCTGAACCAGATAAACCCCCAGCACTTACCTGCAAACTCAGCATACAATTTACAATCAGGACCTCATTGACTTGTCAAACAGTGATGATGACAGCCCAAAGTTGATTCTCTAAAACAAGTGTAGTGACTAATACATGTGTGTTGCTGAACTGTTCGCAATCTAATGATAGAACTCAAAGGTAAAGAGAGGTGCTAGTACTTGAGCTGTAGGTGTAGTGGGAGACCCTGTTCCCTGGCTGTCCATCTGCAAAAAGGAACTATCCATATGCCCAGGTCTCTGAATATTTCCAGTTCCTGGAACCCCTGTTTTATATCTCTCATAGTCTAGAAGTGCCTGCAGTGTCAAAATTCACAAAAACAGTCATACGTAAATTAACAAGTCCCTAAGACCTATACTGAATAAAAAAATACGACATCCACTTATTTTCTTCCCATGATATTGTAAAGAAGGGCGCCACAAACACTCACAAGGGATGTGGGAATCATTCTACCTTCTCATAAAAGCCACGGAATGACCATGATATGGTTGTACATGTCCTGGAAGAAAATTCATCCAGAACAGTCAGCCTATCTTTACAAAATATTTCAACCCTGCTGGTAGATTGGAGATGGAAGGGTATGAACAGAAAATTATTGCTCATTTGCAACAAGAAAAGAAAGGATATTCATCAAATGCAGGATACCTTGTTTGTCTTTCTGCAGCCCACTTTTGAACACATCTCTTCTTCAAAGCAATATAAAAACAAGAAGGAGAGAAGGTTCTAAGTGTCAACACTGAAATTGTGAGAGACTTTAAACATAGTACTATGACATTGAAATCATTGAAATGAGATATATGAGTGCTGCTTACTTGGGTGGTTTGAATTCTTCACCAACTGTCCGCCAGAGCTTGCTGGCTGTAACCTACACAATGTGGATTGAAGTACACAGCCTGAATGAAACAAGCCACATGTATCTGCACTAAAGGTAGCCTACAAATAAACAGCAGATAGAGTTGCAGGAGTGGTTTCTATCCTTGTACCTCACTATGGGATCAGTGGGAGACCTCAGATATGCATAGCAGGTTTGCTGTGTGTTCTTAGACCAGCAAGTCATAGTGTTTCCCAGATCTCCTAGTGGACTACATGCTGTAATTCCCAGCACTACAAAACCCCTTATATGGTTCCTCCTTACCATGACAACGGAACAAAACATTATCATCAAGCACTATAGTATGGAAGCGTACATGATCATGGCCGCCAAGCCTGGTAACCACCCTCCAAAGCCTGCACCCAGCCATTCAAAGGAGCTCTCAGCAGCTAGAGATTGACAGATCAACAACTGTTACCACCCCTCTAGTTTTAGGCATCCTTTCTAACCCTGGTGGTGGGTGTCTTTCTACTTGTCAGATCATGTTTGTTGAAGTCAGGTGTCCTGTTTAATGCTACTAAAAAAGTTCAAGCTCCAAGTCAAAAGCTCTCTTTTTTGCTTCTACAGTCTTTGCAGCTCATCTAAAATTCATGATCTTAAGTACCCATACATACATTTCCTAGCATAGGTGCACTTCATGACAACTAAAGAATGTGGGCAGTAGGTATTCATCATCTCAAATTCAAAAGGGTGCAACATGCTGTATCTGCTGCCACTAAGAAATTGCTCACTTAAGCACATTCAACTCTAGTCCATAAAATTTTGGAGGCTTGTACTCCATATTCCTTTGCTTGAAGAAATGCTCCAGTTCCTCAACAAATTCCATCTGCTCTTCAAGTGTACCCTCTGCACCATCATCTTGGATTTCCTTCTGGTCCTCTTCTTGTTCCTCCTCCTCCATCTCCCCTGCTTCATTGGTCTGGACATCATCCATGCTCTCAGTCACAATCTCTTGACCCTCCTGAACATTCTCATCATCTGCTTCAATCACTTCATCAACCATCTCCTCAGCCAACTCATCAGCCAGCTCTGCTGCCATCTCATCAGCTATTTTATCTGCCATCTCATCTGCTATTCTGTCTGCTATTTCATCTGCCATCTCATCTGCCATTCTGTCTGCTACTTTATCTGCCATCTCATCCGCCATTCTGTCCACTATTTTGTCCGCCATCTCATCCACTACTCTGTCTGCTATTTCATCTGCCATCTCATCAGCCATTCTGTCTGCTACTTTATCTGCCATCTCATCCGCCATTCTGTCCGCTATTTTATCTCCCATCTCATCCACCATTATGTCTGCTATTTTATCTATTTTATCTTGATTTTTCATCTTCTCATTCTCAATCACACCGTGCTTGGTTGTCTCCTCATCCTGCAGTGGTGCTCCAACTGCTGTTTCCAACAGCATTTCAGTGCCTGATTCAACTGGAGCTTTAAGCATTGGATCGGCAGCAAATTCCTCAATCATTTTGCCATCCCTTGACTCCTGTACTTTTCCCTGCTCCTCCTCTTCTCCTTGTGTCTTGTGTACATTTATGGACTCATCATTGTTGCAAGCTTTGTCAACCTTGACCATGCACATATTTTGTTCCACCACTTCACTTTCTTTCAAGTTCATCTTCTCTGTCTCCAGCTCTTTCATTTCCAGAGGAGTTTCCTCCATAAATGTGTCCCCCTCCTTATTGACCTCAATGCTCTCCTGTGGAGACACCCCTGGCTCATCATCTGCCTTTGGTTTCTGGGTATCACCTCCATTTACCACCTCTTGATCTACAGCAGCAATATTGTCAATTCCCTCCAGCAAAACAGGTTGAGAGTTGGTCTCAACCATGCCAGTCAGTTGCTCTGCTGCAGCTCCCATCTCTTCTGCCTCTCCACCTTTCATGTGGAGATTTTTTTTCCCCAAAAAGCTATCCAAAAGAGGATTTACAGAAGAACCCTGCTGCTGCACAGTCTCTACTAACCCTTCAGGTCTTCCATTGTCAAGTACAGAAGATACTGGCTGCTGCTGAGCCAGCATTGCTACTTGACTCCCATCAGCCACCTCCGTCATCCCACGTTTATCACCTTCTTCTCAAAACACTCACACGTACGTGTCCCACACCAATGTTATGTATTTATTCAATCCTTCTCTGCCACTCACAGTCACAAGATTAAGTGAAGAGACCCAAAATAAACCACTGCCAAAAAGAAAACAACAACAAAAAAAAAAAAACACATACACACATGCACACACATACATACAGACATACAGACAGCACAACCAGAAACCCTGTCAAAGAAAAAAACTGGATGCAAGCATCACATCATACAGAGATCTCAACAAGACTCTTTATCACAAAATGTGGAAGGCATTATGAAAGAAAACAAAAAGAAAGACCAGAAAAAAGTAACCATATGGCCAGAAAAAGAAAAAAGAAAAAGAAAAAAAGAAAGACCAAAGGAAGTAACCTATTTGAGAAAAGCTGTTATCTACATACAACCAAAATACTCTGTTTCTTTCTTCCTCCAGAGATCATGAGAAAGAAAACCAGAGCCACAGAGAAAGCAGCGAAGCCAGAAGCAGCAGCAGCAGCAGCAGAAGAAGAAAGAAGAAAGCCTGAAGCCTCAAAAGAAAGTAGAATTCCCGAGAGAGAAACAACAAACCTTCCCCAGCCCCTCTAATGCAAAAAAGCAGTTACGTCTCTCACAAAGAACCAACCAAACCAAAAAGAAGAGAAAAACAACGCCAAAAAAAGAGCAAAATAGCAGTGGAAAAACACACACACACACACATGCACACAAAGATATCCAAGAAAGGAAAGAAAAAAAGAAAGCAAGCAAGCAAAGCAAAGCAAAGCAAAGCAAAGCAAAGCAACCGAAACAAAATACAACAACAATAACACACCTTTTTTTTCTCTTCTTCCTCTTCTCCTCTTCCTGCGTCCTCCTCCTCCTCCTCCTGCCTTTTTCGTCGCCACTACCTTCATGTGCAAAGCTTGCATGCCGAGAGTCAATCCTCCCTTCCTGCCTGCCTATTCTCGCATAGTGCAAAACGCCATCGCCAACGCTCTGCCAAGCTCGCTCCCTCTCTCTGTTCGCCTGCTGAGCGCAACTTTGGTTTTTTTTTCCTCTGCCCATAAAATCTGCCCTTTCTTTGTTTTTCGGGGCTTTTTTTTTTTCCCGGTGGGGGACGGGGGTTTAACCCGGGCCTCTCTCTCACGCCCTGCCCGCAACCCGTGCCCCACACTCCCGAAGAACCTAAAATTATAAGACCAAAAAAGCATACATGTTTCTCTTGAGCCCGGATATACCTGTGGGTATGTAACAGGGTAACAGACTTGAAGACATACCCGACTCCACTGGTAAAGTTTTTTTGTTCTAATTACCCAAGACAGGGAGAGCAACAAATGTTTTTTTCCTCTTGCCCTACCATCTGCCCTTTTTTGTTTCTTTTTTTTTCCCCCACTTAACCCTGGCCTCTCTCTCTCTCTCTCTCGTGCTGCCCGCAACCTGTGCCCAACACTCCCCAAGCACCTCAAATTTGTTGCAACTAAATTTAATTAATTTATATAATTAATTAATTTAATGTCTTGGGTTTTCCTGTATTGGGTGGGTAAATAGTTTACCCTGATATACCCATGGGTAGACATCAGGGTAAAAGACTAAAGACATAGGTACCCTACTTGATTAGTAAAAAAACCATTTGTTACCCTTTTTTCTTATTATCCTACCTGGTTGGTAAATCTTGTAATATAACATTGGCAGCTTCAAGGCTAGTTACATTATTTTCAGAAATGTTGAATTTTTTTTTTTGAAAATATTTTTTCAACGAAAAATCGAGAATCGTTTTAATTACACTAAAATATATTTCTCTTAACATGAAATCTTTTTTTAATTAAATAATTATTCAACACTAAAATGCTGAACTTGCCATGGTACTATGGTATTTCAAACTTATCATGCCTTTTAAGGCACAATGTTTGTCATTTGCCTTTACCTAGATTGATAGTTTTGCAAAGCCTATATAGCCTTTACCCAATTTGGAATTTTTAAAAAATTCTATATATCTTTGCCTAGGTAACACATTTTTTAGAAAATATTTTTGAAATGAATCATGAATAATTAATTGTAACCCTGATTTGATTTGTCATTTTTGGTTTTCAAAATAATAATAATAATCATGTGTATTTTGGATAGGTACCCCCATAGACACAACAAATAAACCATGGTTTTGGCTTTTTGTTTTTACCCCATTGTGATGTATTGCTAGGATTGTCAAGTGATATCAAGAATAAATAAAAAATTCAAATTATCAATCTTTTAACAAAATGCAAATTTAAGGTGCATTCTTTAATTCCCATAAACAAAAAAATAAAATCATAGGAGGAGTTTTGGGATGGGATTAGGATGAAATTTTCAAATTGAGTTTAGATACATGTAAAACTACACAAACCACATGAGAAGGTGCTTAATATATGGTGCATGAATGAACCACAAACCAACAAGGAGTCCAAAACTTAAACATGCCACTCCTTATATATTTTAGAAAGATAAAATGGTACATTTAAATATGTTATGAAATTATGATATATTTAAAATATATTTTCATAATGAATTATAAGCACTTTATTTATATTTAAGTAAATTATAAATTATCATTTTTCAATAATTGGACCCTATATTGCTTTGCACACCATTTGAAATAAAATGGAAGTGACATCCTAAGCTCAGAAGACTCATAACAACCCAAAGTTGGGAAGAGGCATCACCTTCCTCAAAATATATCTTGTAATTCTTCATGGGGATTATATTCAAATGAATTTTTGGTGCAATTGCCAAGTTTCAATCCCACCACTTGTGGGGGGGGGGGTCATAACTTTTTCATTTCAAACCTAAATTGAAAGCTTTGAAAGGAAAATTTGTAATTCTTCAAAAGAAGTTTTTAATGACATATCAACCTCCCCAATTGAAACTAATTTGACCCTTTCAAATCATCATTTAATTGGCCAATAGCCACTTTGATATGTAGTTTGATTCTCATTGATTCAAATGGCCATAATTATTGTTACAAATGTTTTTTGAAAAATGAAACCCTACTTTATTGACATACTTTTCCAAAAGAAATCAATGGTTTAAAGAAGGCTCAATTTGAACAACATTTGATCCCTAAAATTTTAATTCAAAAATTTAAGGCACCTCAAAACTTTCAACTTCCAAAATGAAAAAAAATGACTTGGGAATGTTAAGGCTTCTTCCCTTGCACCACCTTCACACAAATTTGTGTTGAGTTCAAGGGTGTCTTGATCTCACTTCCAACTCATTTCCCTTATCTTGCCCAAGCTTTGATCATGAGGCCAAGGCTATAGTCACAACATAATATGGTTTAATCCATATTAGACCATGTGCTTTTCAATATGAGAATAGAAATCACAACCTTTGAACAAATCCCTCAACAATGTAGGCATATTACATAGATTTTATGATTCCAAGTTTTATATTATAAATGTTTTTACTTAGACTTTTAAGCCTAATGTCCATGAGATCTTTATCCCCCATTAGTGAATGCAAATATGGCCTTCAAATAACTTTTTATTACACTCCCAAAATTATCCATTGTTGAAATTTCATTTCATTCCATTCCATTCCATTTAAAGATATATTTCCATGTTGTGTGATTATCAAAAACATGGATATATTCCTAATGGCTATCAAACTTGGGTATGTACCCATTTATCCATTGGGGTTGAAACATTCATAGAACTAGAGGTCCTAGGAACCTTTGGAGGTCAAGGATCGAGAGAACCTCATGTCCCATATAGCTATTGGGTTGAAAATTTCACAAAGTTGCCTCCTTTCAATGCCATCGCCCATGACAACAAACATTCCCCTTTTGAAAGAAACATGCATAATTCGTTTAATGAACTCCTAAAACACTCCCCTTTCCAAAGAAGCATGCACAATTCTTTACCAATGCAATAGGAGTGGCATTGAAAGGAGGTGACTTTTCCTCTCCATGTCTTTATCTTGTTTTCATTTGTAAGGGAATTGTCAACAATTTTTTTTTGTTTTTTTCTTACCTTATAATTCTTATTCTTATTTTTTTTCTTTTGCATGTTTTTATATGGAATAGGGAGCCAAAGGAGCTTAGCATGTTGTGGTGGTCATTATTGTAAGTAAATCAAGTAGCTCCCCCTTTAGTGTCAATCTTCATTTGTTGCATTATGCCAAAATGTGGCATCCACGACTTGAATGTGTTTCAATTTGGTCATGAAATAATATATGCTTTACAATCATGCCATTTTTATGACTATATGACTCTATATGATTATAATCACGTTTTAAAAATTATTATGTGTGCCATTGACCTTATTTGACCAATTCTTCAAAATTAAATGATCTGTATTGGGGGTTCATATTTGTAAATTGAAAATTCTTGTTCACCTTCAAATATATAATGTATTGATATTATATATTGGCATTTGGATGCAATGGGTATTATAAAATTCTAATAATTTTGATGTCAGATTAAGTCCACAAAATTGGACCTAACTTGGATTTAATGATACATATATATATATTATTTAATAATAAATATTACATAAGCTTATACAACAGAATTTGTCCTAAATTAAAACTTAAATTGAAGATTTCATCAAATGGATTTTTGGTTTGAATTTTTTGACATTCATATGAATGAAAAAATAAAATAAAATGCTATGATTACCATGGTTTTAAATGGTAAAACATAAATATCTCTCCAATTTTGATTATTTTTTTTCATCATTTGATGCCTTTTTGGGTTCATTTGATTATGATTGCACCCATTTTCATGAAGCTTGCTATTATGCTATGGTTTATTTAAAGTTTTTCTTTCTTTCAATATTGTGGTTTGAAACTTTGGCAAATTTTCCCATATTTTGGGAATTTGTCTTCTAATTTGCGCATAAAAAATGAAAATGTTGAACTTGTACCACTTTTATTTGAACCACATTGTGAATATTCACCCAAGAAACATTCGAATTGGGATTCTTGTTCAAAAGTTTATTTTGATGAATTTTTTCCTTGAATTTTTTTGACATTTATTATTTAAATATAATATCTTATAAATTATATCCAAAGGATTTCAAAACAAATCCATCATGCCCCAAATGGCATTGTTTTACCAATCTTATATAATCAGTAGCCAAAAATGTAAATTTGACCCAAAATTATTTAGTTATGAAAATTTCATATTTATTAATTTATCAAAATATTTGGTCATACAACTTGGAAAAATGTTATAATTTTTATTAAATTTCATTTAACGAACCGAAAGACCATTAAAAAAAAAAGATGAAAACTTACTATTCAAAATAAAATTGAATGAAAATTATGGCCTCAAAAATAATATATGTGTATAAATTAATCATTATGAAATTTACATAATGTTAATATTTTATTTTTAATTTTTAATTATATAATATTATATGTTTAATAAATTACATAATTAATTTAAAATTAAATCTAAATAAATATAGATAAACACAACACAAGATTATACAACTTTTATTGATTCACTATATGTTCGAAAGGTGGGGAAATTTAACATCTAATTTTATATTATTCAAAAGTTTCCAAAAAAAATCATGTTGGTTTTAAATAGGTTTATTTACAAAAAAAATTATGAAAAAGAAAAAGAAAAATTCTTTGAAACATTATTGTTGTTCAAATGTATGAAATAGTGAAGATTTAAATGCATTTTCAATCAAATTACTTGATATTTTGTTTTTAAATTTTTTATAACTGTGTACATCTTGGAAAGATCTTTAAAAATAAAATTTAATCCTTTCATTTGGACGAAGTATGGAAAAGATAATGATGTTTAAAGTTAGCTACCTTTGTATGGGATAAAGAATGATGTGGGATAATGTTATAATGTTTTTCTTTCATTAAATTCATCGCATGTCCTTTGTTAACAAGTTCAAGTTTGTAAACTATATAACTAAAGAAAAGAATATTAGTCCACACAAAATACATGCACTAAATTTATTCAAAGTGCAATACCACTTGTGATGAGCCAATAAAAAAGGCTTGTGACCAAAAAAATAAATAGGAACCTACTTACTTACCTACCTAAACTTCTAGGTTACCTACGCTTACATAGCTTAGGTTGTTTGAGGTTTTAGCTTAGTCAAGGTTCATAAGCTATGTTAATAAATAGGTAGCTAGATTGTCAATGTGGTTTTATTATGCTTAAACATGAGTCTACATTTCATAAGTCAATAAATATCTATTATTTAATTATATTTACCAATTGTAATAATCAAAGTCATGGTAATAATAAAAATCACATGACTAATTGCATAAATTACTATGACTAGAGTTATTACTAGTGGCATAAGCCATGAGTTTGATTTTACTACATAATCATGTAATAATATGTGATTTAAATTACCACAAACCTAGTAATATTTGAAATATTATATGCCATGTTTTGGTGTAGTGTTGTCGCATGCCCATTAGTTGTATTGATTGTCAAGAGCTCATGTTTTTTTCTTCTCCTTGGAATTAATGTTTAATGAAGTCATGTTTGTTTTCCAAACGTAGTTTGGATATTTTCAAGGTTCTTTGGAGTTTTTCAAGTTTTTTCCCCATGTTTTCTTCACTATTGTGAGTAGTAGGTGATGTGTGTTAATGAATATGGAGCTTCTAGAATGAGCATTTCTTGTAAATAAACATCTAATGGATTTTTCTCTCGACAATTTAAAAAGAAAACATGAAAACCTTTATTGCTTTCTTTTTTTTCTCTTTTAGGTTTGTAAAGTTCATTTTATGATTTTGAAAGGAAGATAGTTTCACCACTTCTATCAATGAATAAGACTTGCATTCAATTCATATAATAGCATTTTCAACTCATTTTCATAACCAAAAAAGTTTCTCTTACCTTCAATTTTTTATAACATGTAGTGTGTTGTATGGATATAAAGTATCATCTAATGTGCATCTTGACTAGGACCATGTAGACAAAGAAGTTGATTTTGTATGGGGGATCAATTCATGAGGTTGGGGTAGCAAAGGCCAATTGGGATGCCAATCAACCATGCAACTTTGAGTTGGATGGAGCTTGAAAAGCAAAAGGGTATGACATGTTAATTAGTTGTTATACATACAAACATATTTCAAATTAATCTTAGTTAACAATGGTTATTAACACCATCTTAACATAAATGCCATGTCATATATTACTTAAAATTTAATGTTAGTCAATGTTTTAAGTACAAATTCATGATTAATTTTAACATCGTTAACATTAACCTAACATTAGGGTTAGCACTAGGTATGGCCATACTTACAACTACAAGAGCTTACACCTACTTATAGGTGTAAGCTTCCTTGCACTATTCTTAAAGGAGTAAAAATAAGAACCCTCCCACTCCTCCTCTTGTGATCTATGTATGTTTAGAGTCCCGATAAGCTTCGTGTTGTGATCTATGTATGTTTATTATGGTCGTGATAAGCTTCACCTTATGCTTTGTCATGGGTAAAGCCCACGTGTGGGGGGGGGGGGGA